>Ga0325400_1000113_pt1 | contig 49283 bp, 22 predicted proteins | sample PopdelMetagenome_2_FD_205662 | JGI IMG/M metagenome (GOLD analysis project Ga0325400, IMG submission 205662) | Populus deltoides microbial communities from Bellville, Georgia, United States - Xylem-PdKOR-R1 | ecosystem: Host-associated > Plants > Phyllosphere > Stem > Wood/Secondary xylem... | reverse complement strand
TATTTCTTTTTATGACATTACTTATGCGTGTCCATTTGATCGGTGCATTCTGGCAGGATAAGGTTTGGATTCTACCCTTGATTTTCCTGTTATTGGATGGTGATGTTACATTGCTGTTTTAAAACCTTATTATCATGCGTGTCAATTTAGTATCTTGCCAACTTGTTTTTCAATTTAGATCAGGTGATAAAAAAATAAATCTAGTTTAACTCGATTAACTGGATGAATTGATTCATCCAGTTATTGGATAATGATGTTACATTGTTGTTTTAAATCTGGTTTTTTATACGGATCAATTCAGTATCCAACAAACCAGTCTTTTAATTTAGGTTAGGTGATAAAAAAAAATCTAGTTTAACTCGATTAACTGGATGGAACAATTCATGATTCGGTTTACATGATAAAAATCTGATTTGATTTATTAAAAGAATTAAAATGATATTGTTTTGATATTTTAAAAAAATAAATAATTTAGGTTAAACCATCTAATTTGTGGCTTGAATCTTATACCAGATCGACCTCAAATCAGGTTTAAAAACAATATCTTATATAATTTTGAATTCAAATAATTTAGATTTGGTGAGAAAATAGAATAAATGGTAGTGCAATTGTTGTAATACATACACACATAGTAGCCTTGGGGCTGAATTATTGTTTTATCAAAAATGATGTTTAGGTGTCAAAATAAATTACAAAAATGACAAAAAAATTTATAATCTTGGTAATTAAGGCCAAGCTAACTCGGGATATCCCATCAACTTAATGGCCCAAATAATAAGACTCAAATAAATCAATAAAAACTAAAAAGAATTATAAAGCTTTTCTTTATTTAAAAAATATATCTAAAGCACCTAATCTGGAAAAAAAAAAACTATAAAGTTCAATTCTCAATCAATCATATTTTAGAGGATGAAATTGAGAATAAATTTTAATTATACAAAAAGATTTAAAAAAAAAATAGCAATTAAAAGAATGAAAATCAAAATTAAAATCCAAAATAAATCTTATATTTAATTGAGGAGTTAAATTAAAAAAAAATAAAAGGAAAACAATTAGAGAAGAATGAGGATCAAAATTAACAAAAGAGATAAAAACAATATTATAATTAAATGATAAAATTAAAAAGAATAATAACATTTATAAAAAGATCAAAAAGAAAATTAAAAATCAAAATTATGAGGACCGAATCAGAAAATATAATACCATTAATTTAAATTGAATGATAAAATTAAAAACAAATCAAATTTTTATTAAAAAAAATAATAAGTTAAGATCAAAAATTAAAAATCAAAAAATTAAAATTAAAATTAAAATGCCAAGAACAAAGAAATTATCTCAATACTCTTAAAAGTCTGATTTAAGATTTTTGAGTGGGGGTCGAAAACCTATTACATTGTTCTAGTAAACAAGAGGATCTCAATCTGATATAATTCAATTTTACAAGAAGAATAGAGTTCGAGAAAATATCAATGCTCTTAAGCAATTATGCCACGCGCGTCACGTGGGAATTGATAGCTGAAAAATCATCGGTGCGCCTACCACCATTTGCAGGGTCATTGGAAGACTTTGAGAAAGTCCTATTTCTTTAATTTTAGGATTTAAATCTTAAGGTAAATTATAATGAGTCCTCTGAGGTGTAATGTAATATGCAATACCTTATATATGGGTGCAATGAAGACCCTTTCAAATAAAAATAAAATAATGTAATATAAACATAATATTCCATGTCAAAAAAATATGAGAAAACCTACCAGCTTCCTACTTTTTTTTTTATTTTAAGATCAGCCCAGCAATTTCAATTACCTTATTTTAAAAAGTGTTTAATGATTCAGAAGAAACCACTGTTTCCAAGGAAAAAAAAAATATTTTCCTATAATGATTGCTGTAAAGAAAATTCATTGATATGAGTAGATTTTCTACGTCAACTCCTTAACATAGTTATATCTTAGTGGGATTTTAAATTGCAGTTTTCTTCAATAAAATAATAGATTAAAGTTCTATATATTAAGGGGAAAGTAGCTCAATTTTTTCTTATATTCTATGCCTAATATCAACAATTTACCAATAATATGAATCATGTAACTTAAATATTCTTTTATACTTAATTAACAAAAGCTAATTGTGAGGGAAAAACATTGTTCATTACGAGAGGATTAGCTATTAGGGTATTGACCAATTTACTTATAATTAGAATAGTGTATTGACCAATTTATTATTTTTAAAAATTGATAAATTAGCTATTAGGGTAATGTGATTTTTTCATAAGATTTATTAATTATTATCAAATTGATTGGAAACAAATGGGACTTTATGCATTTTAAAAGAACGATGAAATGAATAAATCACTCTTAAAAACAAAACTTATTTAATTGGCATTGAATAAATCACTCTTAAAAACAAAACTTATTTAATTGGCATCCAGGGGTTTTTTGTATTTTCATTCTAGTTTTTTAGTTATTATCAAGTCGCTTAAGGGGATAATTTAATATTTTAATAAATATAAAATATAATTAAAAAACAAAAGTTGACTAACATGTGCAATGCACGCACCAATAAGAGGGAGGCATCCACGGTCTTTTGGTGGCGCGTACAACATCCAAACAACAACTTTCGCGATGGCGTTGAGGCGTCTCATTTTGCATGGGGCAACTTGTATTGTCATTTACGCAACGGTGTGTTGTCAATGACTTCTTATTTCTTTTTTTATCTCTCTCTCTTCTCCCTTGAAATTCACACTAACCATTCAAAATTTCAAAATTGTCCTCTCATTTACTGATATTTCAACTTTTATCATCATTTTTTATATTTATAATTTTTGTTCTTGGTCCTTTTGTCAAGTTTCTATTTATTTTTAATTTCATCATTAAATCTATAATTATAATTTATTAATTTTTTAAAATATGATTCTCATTCTTTTGGTTTTGATTTTTCTTATTTTAGGATCTTGTTATGAATTTAATTTTTCTTTTTCATTTTTCTCTTTAATTCAAAATTCTAGATTGTCCTTTTATTTATTTTTTATTTCAAATTTGATCATCATTCTCTTAATTGTTTTTTTTTATCCTTTTGTATAATTGATTTTTTTTTAATTTTATCCTTCAAAATTGTTATGAATTGGGTTTTGTGATTTTTCTAGATGGAGTGCTTCCGGTTTAGTAACTTGAGTCACAGGTTTAAAAAGTTAACATCGTTTTTTTTTCATTTATTTTTTTTTCAATTTCATCCTTTGACGTTTTTTATTTTAAAAAATAGGCTTCGTGATTTTCTTCAATTTTCTTTTAATCATTGTTATTAAACCCGAACCGACCCGACGGGTCGACCCGGGACCCGGTGGCTAGATCGGTCCGAGTTTGTTAAAAGACCGACTGGTGCAACAACCCGGCAAAACCCGGTCGACCCATGACCCAGGAGACCCGGGCGAACCTGGACAAAACCTGGTGTTTTTTTCTTTTCAAATGTGGTTTTTCTTTTTTACACCTCTTTTTCATATTTTTTTTAGTTAGTTATTAACACTTTTTAAAGTTCACTATATAATTATTAGAAAAATATTTTATTTTTTCAATGTGGGATTTAAAACCCTTTAGTATATATACTCTATGTTCCCAAGAAAAAAGTTATTCTTTCAATGTGGGATTTGAAACCCTTTCAGGAAAAAAGTATGTTTTTTCAATGTAGGATTTGAAATTCTTTAGTATATATACTCTATATTTTCAAGAAAAATATTACTTTTTTTTCAATGTTGGATTTGAAACCCTTTAGTATATATACTCTATGTTCCCAAGAAAAAAGTTATTTTTTCAATGTGGGGTTTGAAACCCTTTCATATATATACTCTATGTTCACAAGAAAAAAAAAAGTTACGTTTTTTCAATATGAGATAAAAAAAACTTTTTGGTTTAAATACTTCAACTTAAAAGGATAACATAATATCTTTTCAATGTGGGATTATAAGTTCTTTAGTATATATACTCTATATTCACAAGAAAGAAGTTAATTTTTCAATGTGGAATTTGAAACTCTTTAATATATATACTTTATGTTCACAAGAAAAAAGTTACGTTTTTTCAATGTAGAATAAAAAACTTTTTTTGTTTAAAAACTTCAACTTAAAAAGATAACATAGTATCTTTTCAATGTGGGATAAAAAAATTAAAATATTCTTTTAAACTTTATTATTTACAAGATGTATAGCTTATATTCACATGGATTTTTTCTTAATTTTTTCATATAAAATATTAAAACTTAAATATTTTTTTTTAATTTTTCTAGATTGATCCTGGTTGACCCATGAAACCCAGAACCCGGCCCCTTGGCCGGGTCAACCCCGGCCGGGTTTGATAACTATGTTTTTAATCAGATTATCTCAATCTCATGACTTAGCTAGCAAGTTCGGCTAGTTAACTCAAGTATTTTTTTAGGATTGGTTTTTTTATATATTTTTTTGTATCATCCTTCAAAATTATGTTATTTTTAAAATTAAGCTTCGATATTCTTTTAGTTTTTTCTTTTATTAGGTTATCTCGTTTGCATAATCTAACTTGCTAAGTTTGGTGGCCTTACCTGAATTTGCAGATGTTTTATTTTTTTGAGCTCATTTTTATTGACTATTTTTTTCTTTTAGTTTTATAATTTGGATTGTTAGGAATTGATTATCGTTATTTTATTTTATTTTTTTTACATTGGTTTGCTTTCACAATCTATGTTAGAAGTTTGTCATGCTAACTTGAATTCACTAAAATTCACTAAAAAAGCTTGGATTCACTAAAAAAAAGCTTTATAATTTCTTTTTCTTTTAACAAGAGTAATTTTTTCTTAGTCGATTCATTTACTTTCATTACTATCTTAATAGATTCAGAATGATTTATAATCTATCACTTGAGTCATAAGAAAATTTTCTTTCGCTGAAATTTGTTTTTTTTACATTGCTAAAAAGTTGGTCGGCCCGCGAAAAAGGGCGTGCCACGGTGGTGCCACCTATCTAGACAAAAGCTATAATAACTTCTCATGTATATTATGAAAATTCCTGCGGTAATTAATTAATATAATAATCCCTTGAAGTCGTCAAAACTCTCTCGTCCAAACTTGTCCATTCTTTTTCCTCCAAAGCCTCTCTTCCACAATTAACCAAAAAGTACATCCTTCACTGATCCTCTACCTTGTTAATTTCCCTTAATCCATCATCCTTCACATGATTTAACAATTTCCCATCGTTAACTCCATCATATCTTTCAGAAACCTTGCACCATGGCATCTCCTGGCCATAATCTCCTCATATTACTTCTTTTCTTCATGTTCTTTCTATGTTCAAAGTCCAGACTCTCCGTCGACTATTACAACAAAACATGCCCACAATTCGCTTCTATCATGGAACAGATCGTCTCGGACAAGCAAATTGCTAGCCCCACCACTGCTGCTGGCGTTCTTCGCCTCTTCTTCCACGACTGCATGGTGGAAGGCTGTGATGGCTCCTTGCTCATCACCTCCACATCCTTCAACAAAGCTGAACGTGATGCTGACATCGACCAGTCCATCCCTGGAGATGCCTATGACCTTGTCACTCGTGCGAAGACTGCCCTTGAGCTCCAGTGCCCCGGCATTGTCTCTTGTGCTGACATTCTAGCCACCGCTGCACGCGACCTTGTCACAATGGTGGGAGGTCCTTACTACCATGTGCGTCTAGGACGCAAAGATGGCCTGGTATCCAACGCCTCTCTTGTCCAAGGCAATATTGCTCAACCAACAATGCCATTGTCAGATATCATCTCCCTTTTTTATTCCAAAGGGTTTTCAGTGCAAGAAATGGTGGCTTTGGTCGGCGCTCATACGATAGGGTTTTCCCATTGCAAAGAATTTAGTCACAGGCTTTTTAACTTCAGCAAGACTTCAGAGATTGACCCTGCATACAACCCCAAATATGCAGAAGGGCTAAGGAAATTGTGCGCAAATTACACCAAGGACCCAACTATGAGTGCTTATAATGACGTGATGACACCAGGGAAATTTGACAATATGTACTATAAAAATCTGCAGAGGGGGTTAGGGTTGCTGTCAACAGATCAAGCCCTTTCTGTGGATAGGAGGACCAAGCCCTTCGTAGACTTGTATGCTGCAAATGAGACTGCATTCTTTGAAGCTTTTGCACATGGAATGGAGAAAGTTAGCATTTATAAGATCAAGACAGGGAAGAAGGGGGAGGTGAGGCATAGGTGCGACCAGTTCAACGCTGCCAAGATTAATTAGAAATGGTAATCATTGGCAGCTTTAGTTGGAAGAGAAGGGTCCATGATTGTGATTAGGGAAGTCTTACTGTTGTTTCTATTATTTCTCTTGAGCGAAACAGATGCATCCTTCAACATGATATACATCAAGCACGCACACTTGGTGAATGATAATACACTTCCAAAGCAGCACTGTTTGTGATCCGTATATTACGAATGCAGAAGCTGACATATCCAAGATGTACGTAGTTGTAACCTTCAAAGCATCATCTACGCAAGGAGGGGAAAAAGTTTTCACTGTCCATATATTTGGTAAAAAATAATGTAATGTAAGATAGTGTGATTAAGAATCATCTAATGGAGTTAAGAATTTAATGTGATCATGATTATGACGCATGCCATCAGTTTATAGACGTGATTTCTAGATCACCACCTTCCTTCAACTTGCACTAGATTTCCACAGGATGCCCATGGAAAACACTGACTGCTAGGTTTCGTTCTCGATGAAAAAAACCATTGACAAATCATTGAACACACTGGCTGGGAGAGGGAGAGAACCTCTAGAAGTCGGTTTTTTCTGAATAACATTAAATTAACTTGGATAGCTGAGTAACAGAACAACGAAAGAAAGATGCCACTGCCTATGGTTGCGCTATCAGTAACAACGGATTTTCACGACGGAAAAGTTGAAATCAAAGTGACCTAACTACCAACCAATTATTGTCCCACTTGGACAGTACAGAACATGTGCATGATACGGTTATTATCTTCCATTTTAAAAACAGAACCCCTGCTGCCAAACGTTGATGAGAGGATCTTCATGAATAATTAATGCAATTTACAAGTACGTGTTCCTACAATCTGGGGGAAAGAACAATAGAATGACCAAAAGGAGTGCACAAAGGAAGGAATTTTACAATATCAACGAGATGCTGTCATTCTTACAACCTGGCAGAACATGACCGCAAGACAAAACCACCATCTGCACTTCACATGGCAGAACAATAGAATGACCACTCATGGTCGAGAAATTGCTTAACCTCATACTTTACTAGCACTAGCGCCAGAACACAAGCAAATTAATGTGTGCAGACAGTTAATCCATTAACCCTAGTGCATCAGATTCAGCCTCCTGTATCCAGCTAAGATTTTGCATTCACAGCAGGAGTACAATTAAACTACTGTCCAAGGCAAAGACACAACATGCAATAAGAAAAAGCAAATATCGCAGATCTTACCATATTTAGCAAGGCTTTCTTTTGTCAACTTTTAAGTGGATGTTGAACCATTTCTTCTTCTTAGATCTATCCCTTGTAGGTTTCTTATCTCTCACTTGTGCATCTTCTTTGGTCTCCCTGAAGGGACCCTTATTCCTGCTTTTACTTGAACTCCGCTTCATTGGCGGAGCAATGGTGTAGGAGGCATGAATTTCATTCCTTTGTCTAAGAAGCTCATCAATCTGCAAAACCAATATCAAAAGTGAAAATTCAGAAAACATCAATCTATTCATACCTCATCTGCATGTAGATATCAGCAACAAATTTTGACAAGTTAAACTCACTGCTTGCATCTCTTGTGCATATCTACTGGTCATCTCGGTAAATTGTGCCAATACCTGTCGAAAGGCCACAAAAATTACTAACAAAGAGAGGCAAGAGCAGACAAATATAGACTGCTGAAGTCAAGTGCAAACCTCTCGATATTCAGTTTCAAACTTGGATATTTCTACCCTCTTTCCAAGAATCTCAGCTTCAACAGCTCTGAGATTAGCTTTTTCTTCCATGAAAGGTGCGGCACAAAGAGCTTCTATTGAGTAACTTGCACTTTTAAAAAAATTGTCACCTGGAAGAAAGAGCCAGGACCAGAAGGATGCTGTCAGCCCATCCGCACATATATTATCAAAGCATAGTTCCCTAAACAACAAGAAAAATCTGAGAACTGACCATAGACACCAAAAACATGGGTGCCAGCCTTCAGTTCAGATATTTCACATGGCTGAAACCCATCCAATTTTTTGAAGAAAGCAGCATCAGCATCTTTTGCAGCTGCAATCTGAAACCACAACAATTCCACAGCCAAAATGAGGATGAATGAATCAAATAAAAGACAAATATCAAAGATGACACTTGACACTGATCTCTTAAATCATCAGCTTACAGAGTTGACAGTGTGATCCAGCCGGTATACAGGAAAACATAGAAAGTACATTCCAGCAGATGTAACCTTTCCTGTTTTAGCACTGTCTTCCTACACCAAAAAGCAAACCAGTAAAAATAGGTTAAATGTAATGATATTGAATGTGTTTAGTCAAGAATATTAAACTAGACTCTATTGAGCTAAAAACATGGCAAACATGCAAAGGCAAATCAATTCCAGAAAGAACTTCGTCAACGGTAGCTCCCCTTTTGACCAAGTGGTGTCCGTCATAATTAGGGATCTAGTCAGTTATACTTCACTAGAGAGAGATCTAAAATCTCTTTTGTGGGAAGATCTCCAATCTGCTGGTCGTAATATGATAAATGAAGTCATAATGTTCTTTAAGATCCATCCAAGACTAGAATCAAAGTAAGAATATGGAACTGTTGGCTTTGATTTAAGATGATCAACCAACAAGAAAAAGAAAAAGATGGGGGAAAGTGCATCATACCTGTAGAGCAAGGCTTAATCCTCCACCACTTTCTTCCTGATCAAAATACAATAACTGTACAAAAGACACTCAATCAGTATGCCTAATGATCATTTTTCATGCATAAGTTATAGTTGGAGAAAATTACGTACTTGATATCACTTGAGAACTCACTACATGAAACTGCTAAAAATGAAATAAGAATTGTGGGAATCTGAAATTTGTTTGAAAGCAATGAGGAGGGTGCGAGACATGGTTATAAGACCCAGCCTGTCAGGTCGACCTAGTGGTCCACCGACCCAAGGCTTGGCCTAGTCAGGTTAGTGGAAAAACCCAGTCTTTTTTTACCAAAATGATGTCTTTTAAGGATTTTTAGAAAACAATCTTGGGTTGACCTAGGCCTTAGGCTGGGTCGACCCTCAACTCTGGTCTTATAATTATGGTGTGAGAAACTTTTGGACTGGTTGTCAGAAAACTAAAACAATCCAGGAAGAGACATTTTTCATATAAACATTTTAATCAGTTTTTTTCTTTTTCTTTTTTGCCAAGGTTTCCAACAAAATGCCCATAAGAAACAGTTTCAAGTTACATAGGCTCATAAATCTGCTCCAACAGCACAAAGTCATTGAAAGGCAAAGATGGACTATTTGGCATATAATCTGTATCCCATAAAGGCCAGGAGGTCTTCTTTTTCCTTGCAAGGAAAGAACTGATAGAGAATGATTGAAGATTTTCTTATGTAGCTAGTTATTTTAGAGAGTTATATTTTGTACTACTAGTAATTGTCTTTTGGTTTTTTACTTCCAATCATTATCCTATCATTCTGGGTTTAGGGTTTTCATTACTCACATAAGAGCAAGAATTATTGTTCAGAGATAGTCATTGATGAATGAAAGTTCAATTTTTAGATTGATCACTCTCCATCCCATTCAACCCGCCCCCGCAAAGAAAAAAAACAATTAATTTTCTTGGTTTCTCCCATACCCATTTCTGATACTTCTCGACTCCCTGATTCTTTTTATCAAGTAGTATCCAGGAACAGATTTCCATGTCCCAGAACATAACCAAAAGAAATCTAAATTCATTGCTTCCAAAAGAGAAGGTATATCAGATTCTCCATCACTACAGAAAGGTGAAGAAAAAAACAAATGCAAAAAAATAGATGTTTCCAACAGAGCTAAAGAAAATCAATTATGATGATTAAGGAAAATGCAAGGCCATATGAGTCAAAAGACAGTGTTTACAGGAAACTCTTTCAGCATCAACTTAGGAAGCCAAATATCTTCTTTCATTCCTTATTAACTATGAAAAAAGGAAACTCTCTACAATTGGGGTTGTCATCTCCATTGCAGCACTTATTCAGCACCAACATAGGAGACCAGTAAACTCCTCTCTTGAAGAGAGTCATAATGCCCAAACAGACCAAGCAGTCAAGAACCCAATATTTTCCTATAGGAAATATTAAATCAGACAGCTCCTGCTTGTCAATAAATTCACAATCAATTACATTCAAAGCTTTAACACCTATCACGCCCAGTCAACTATGCTGATTTTGTTGAATTGGCCACAGATTTTTACGTGTGCTTCCAACCAATGAAAAGTACCACTATCAGTGAGGAAGCAATGAAAGGCAACCTTGAGTAAAAAAGCTCTCTATTATTCATTAAAAACTACAGAATACCAATCTACCAAAAATATACCTCTCTACACACTGTCACATATTGCAATGTGTGTCATTTGTTCTGAAGAAAATTTGGGAAAATACAAATAGTACCCTGTGGATTGGCACATGTGCACTTCGGAGACTGAGAATTTGGCACTTCAGTGACTTGTGATTTTCTCTGATAGCATCTGCCTTTTTTGTCATTTAAGTTGCTAGATATAAAACCTCAAACTTTTTACATTTTTAATTTCATACAATTGAACATTTAATTCAACACTGTAACAGACACTTCCTGTGCATGAAATGTGTCACTATTTATATTTTATGATCCAACTGCCTTGGACAACAACAAAAAAATGAAATACATTCATAGAAAAAAGAAAGAAATACACTACTTTTTATAATACCAAGAAAACCATCCAAGGAATAGAGTGCTCTGTACATAACTAATGGAAAAGGGCAAATGAAACAAATGAAACCACGAGTATTGATAAGTAATCAAGATTGAGGTTGATAACATAAATTTTATCAATTGATAGAAATTATAGCAATTAGAAGAAGAAAAAAGTTGGACTTAATTTAGCAAACTTAACTAATGAGAAATGGCAAATGCAACATATGAAAACATGGGCATCTGAAGTTTAAAAATTTGAAACTTGTTCAATAACTGCAAATGCGCCAACCACATGATAGCTTTTTGCAACTTTTCCCTAGAAACTTGCCATTATATGGTGCAATTCACAATTGACTAGCTATCATACAAGCTTAAATGCACCACAAACCCAAACTAAGAGCATACAATCCTTGAACCAACTTCTGTTGCTTTTGAGTAAAAAACATGAGCATCCATACTAAGGAACATTCAATCACAAATGGCATTTTCAGAACTCCAATTAAAAACAAACATTCAGTATGCTCTTTTGACCCTATCAGGCAGCTTTGCAATATCATAATCTGTAATTTGCACACTAAATGAATTGAACAAGAAATCTCTAAAGCCATTTCTTTGAAAAGGCTCATTCTTACAACTGGTTTAGTATTGATGTACAGTGGCTGCATGGCAGCTTTTGGGCCTCTACAAAGCATTCCACCATGAGTCAGTTTTTTGAAGAAAACATCATTTAATCTCAAAAGGGGAAAAAAGACTATTTTCTAAAGGAAATAAAGAGAGGAATGATTTTTCCAACAATATCCTTTGCTCAGTGACTGAAAGTAACACTAGACAAGCCCTTCATCAGAAGGTGTCCTCTGTGTGTCTTGCAAACAGAAAGTGATGATTACTCCTTGATTCCATTCAAATCTCACACAAACTTAAAAGGAAAGGGTGACATAAAATACGTTCAATGACTGCCAAGTTTACTCCAATAAGCGATATGTTCCTTTCTTACTCAAACATTAACCTCATTACCTCAGTCAAAGATGCTAAAATCCTTTGCTCAGCAAGAATACAGTTGGGCATACAAAATAAAAAGTAGGAGAAAAATACACCATCAGACTTAAATCATGAAGGATTTGTGCCAAAGGTTTATGATTATTCTAACCTTGAACTTGCTTTTGTCAGACGATTGCACTCGACAAACAAATCCAGCCCTTGCCTCCTCTTCTGTTATCGTGACAGAATAGAAGTGAGCACATTGCTTTTCAACCTGTTTAAAAATTTAGGTTTTTCCAATGAGACCTAGCACAATTACAAAAATTGACACACAAACCAGAACAAATACCTCACCTTCCTAGAAATAGGTTCCCCAAGTGAAAGTGGACGAATATCAACCACACCATTAAGCGCCTCCTCCAAAACAGTTGCTGATATAGTGGTCTTAATTGGTACTCCAAGTTTACTATCATGAAAGAAACAGTACAAATAAAAATCAATACAAACCATCACAATCATCATAACTCATGAGAATTATTCCAAAATTAAAAAAAAAAATTAATTATTCCAAAATAATTTTTTTAAAAAAATTATTTTGATGATTAACATCGCATAAATTCATTATAAACTTGCCTAAAGAGTGCCGCAAACATAGTATTCACAGCTCCCAAACTTGAAAGATCCAGTTCAAGTTCTTGACTTTCTGATTCAACAGCCTGATCATATGACAGCAAGATCATGCTTCGCATTACATTATCATATAAAACACATATAAAACTAAATGATTACAATTCTACAAGAAATTGAAATGGCTGGTATCTGGATAGCCCCAAAAACTGCAGAATGAACCACATCATTTCAAAAAGAAGAAAATAATCTATGTTAACATTTGAATCCAAAACATTATTCATCCACTGCCAAAATTCCTCACCTCAAAACCAGCAGAGTCATATTGGCGTCTCTTGTCTGGATCAGCCAATATATTATAGGAAAATGTAACCTCTTTAAATATATCAGCTGCTTCAGGATCATTTGCATTTTTGTCAGGATGGTACCTGAAATAGTAGGCGAAAGAGAATTTTCCAACCTTGATTAGCAATGGAAGAAACAATGGAAAAGAAAAATAGAGGGCATTTTCAACCTCAATGTATGTGGGTATCTTATAAGAACTAGTAGTGATTCAAAGTTCCATTGCCACCCAATTGTGCTACTTAACTACTCCAAGTTCGGCTCTTTATTCTGTTTTCCATCATATCTATAATAAATCAAATCTTGCTTTCCAAACAAGTCATACATTGCACTTGCACTAGGAAATAATTACAGTAACCCCAATAATGTCACAAAAAACCTTTATTTACCTCTATTTTTTGCTTAAACAATAATTAATCATCCTGTAAAACCCTATTAAATTATTTCGTTGACGCACTCTTAGAATTAAATGAAGATTCAATCACAAAAGCTGTCCAAATTAACAAAAAAGACTATGTAAAATTAAAAATAAATCTTCAACCAATTTAAAATAATAATTAAAAAAAACATACTTGAGAGCCATTTTACGGTAGGCGGACTTAATTTCCTGGTCAGAGGAGTTCCTGGAGACGCCAAGGACTTCGTATGGGTCTCGCCGCACCTGCCTTGCTGCTTCATCCTGCTTCGATCGATGAGCCGGCATTACGCTATTCTATTTATATACAACAATAACTAACAAAACCCTAAAATAAATCACTGCAGCAAGGAAGGAAATGGCCAAATGTTTTCCAACATTCCTCTCTCTCTCTCTCTCTCTCTCTCTCTCTCTCTCTCTCTCTCTCTCTCTCTCAATTTTGTGTTTGGTGGAGGAAGTAAAGAAACCCTAGAAAGAGAACGACTCCATGGGATGGGACCTCCCCTGAGCTGGAGCTTAGAGAGAGAGAGAGAGCGACCGCGATAGAGACAAACCAACAAGAAAATTTGGAGGGGAAAATCTAGGGATAAAGGGTTAGTGACTCAGAAGTAATCTTTCCGGATTTGTTTTTACGTTTATAAGTTAGTCCTCGTAGTCTTGAAACTCTGTGAGTTATAGTCTCTTTATTTGTCTATGTCGAATGGTTTTTTTATAAATGAAGAATAATTAAATTATCCAGGTTGATTCATGTAGATTAAATTAAATTGCTGAAGTTGAGTATTATAACGAGCTCTGGAATAATATTCATGCTTGGTTTTTTTATTTTTCTAATTGAGCTCGAACTTGATTATGAACATGAAAAAACAAATAAATATAAATATTTTTAATATAATAATTAGAGGTGATAATTTTCGGTTCGATTTGGTTTTTATCAAAAAAAATAACTAAACTGAAATATATTTTTTTAAAAAAATCGAAACCAGTTCAAACCGGACCGAAACCGGTTCATTTTTGGTTCGGTTAGGTTTTTTAGGACAAAAACCGGTTTGGCTCGGTTTTTTCCGGTTTGGCTCGGTTTTTCCGGTTTTTTTCGGTTTGGGTTCGGTTCGGTTTTTTCGGTTTCAGGCTTATAAAACCGAAACTGTTGGTTTTTCAAAATTTTAATCAAGTTTTTTTCACGGTTATTTTTTTCAAGTTTAATCGGGTTTTTTGCTCACTCCTAATAATAATTGTTAAGAGAAATAATTATCATAAATATGTATTAGCCTCAATTTAAATATAAGGATTATTTAGTTATTTTAATGATATTTTCTTAAGAAATATTTGAAAATATGGTTTATATTCATTGATATTCCAAACCAATTAGTTCATTAGCTCAAGCTTATTAGATTTTCTAAATTCAATGGATTAATTAACTATTTTTACACAACTACAAGGGCAGAATAATAATTTTCAAAAATTGGATACTCTTTTCAATAAACTGCAATCTTGATGATCGATTCACCCTTTATGGCTTGTGAGTGAAAGTTCCGCATGTTTTTCAACACGCGCCAGTTGTAGGTTGCGTAAGACGCACTTCGGTCCAGATGTGCAAGTTTGCATATATAAATGGAGGGGATTGCAGGGGAAGATTCTCTTTTTTGGAAAATTATTTTTTTTTTATTTCTATATATTTTTTTTTTATTTCATAAAAAAATGAATAATGTTAATCTCTTATATAATTCACTTATCAAAAAATATCAACAAGCGAATAAGTATCTCATGCATTTAATTAGTGGATATAGTTAATAAATCACATAAATCTAATAATTGATGTTTTTTTAATAAATGAATCATGTAAAACTATTATGCCTTAACATTCTATAAAAAAATATCTTCCTGTTAAATATTTTCTATGAATCTTAGTGTGAGAGATTAGTTTTCTTATATTTACAAAATGGAGTTTATTCATGAATGAAATTTTCTAAATTGAGTCAAATTGAGTGGTTTTAATATTTTATATCTGAAATTATTTTTAATGTCAATAAATAATTGAATTTTAAAGGGAATTCAATCTCTAAAAATTATACAAAAGTAAATAAAAAGCTAACCTCTTTGATTTTTAAATGAAATTCAACCTCTAAAAAAATAATGTTTTTTCTAAAATACTTTTTTTTTTGAGACCTTTAAATGAATAAAATAAATGTAACGAGGGTAATATAGAAAATAAAATAAATTGAATCTATCTCTTCCAAGTATATGAATCTAATTGATTTATAAATTGAATTAAAATTGAACACGTAAAGAATTCGTTTCAAACAGCCTATAAAAGATGGATTTTTCTTCAAAGAATTTTTTTTCTTTTTTTTTATGTAAGAATGAAGTGATGATTTTTTTTTTTTAAAGCCTCCTTTCACCCAAACTAATAAAAATTGAAGAGTAACCCTTTCCACTATACATGATTCTCATAAATATAGTTATAAAGCAACCCAAGGCCCAAGTAATGGGTTGATTGGGTTAACTAGTTGTTGACTAGTCAACTTATTTTTTGACTGGTTAATTTTTTTTAATTATAACAACATTGTTTCATATGTTTTTTAATGAAATGATGTCAGTTTGGTAAAAACAATCTAGTTCAAAATAAAATTCGGTTTAGGCCAAGTTCTGAATCGGCGAATCTCTTTAAGTCAGGCCAAGGTTTATAACTATGTTCATAAAAACACAAATATGTGTGTTGGAATAGGGGTGTTAAAAAAAATCAACCAATTAAGAAAATAATTGAAAAAACTAAGCCAAAGAAACCAAACAAAAAAAAAAGATTAAAAATCCAAAGAAATCTGAGTCAATTTTGTTTCAAAAATCTAAAACAAACCAAACTGAATCGAACAAAATCAAACATGTTCAATCAAAACCAAATAGAGTATAAAAGCTAAAAATTAAGTATAAAATGAAAAAAATTCTCAAACCCTAAACTAGCACCTCACTAACGCAGTTGCATACCTCCTCACCCTCCTCCCCCCCCCCACTCCTACCCCTACTCATACACTCTCTCGATCTCTCTCGCTAGCAACTTTCTAGTCTTCGGTCTCTACTCTTAAATCTCTTATTGTTATGTTTCCTCATTTGTTGTGTTAAATTGTTTTTTTTTTATGTTCAAGGTTGGGTTTTTTTTATCGGGTTTTAATCATAATGTTTTGCTTCTAGTCTAGGGTTTTAATTAACATTTTTTTAGGATTTTGGGACTTTGAATGGTTTTCTTTTTAATTAATTATTTAGTACTTTGTTTCTCCCTAATTGTTTTTGCCACTACTAGCCCACATAACCTCATATTTTGTTATATCACCATCTCACTCCACACACACACCATAATCTTTCCTTGTTGCAGTTGTTTAACAACATCTCACATATGTTAATAATGTAAGCAATGGTTTCTTGATATTTTGCTTGATCTATTTGATTTGTATAGCTATCATGGTATTTATTGTGTCTTAAATGTATTCGTTTCATATATAAAATCTAGTTCAAAGGTCAATTTATGATGGAAATATAGATAAAAACTTCATATTGAGTCTATAATCAAGACACCTTTGGTTGAATCCTGTAGCAAAGAACTCTCAAGTCTTCTAGTCAAGGTTGGTCGTCTCTTAAGTCAACTATTTTAGTTTTTCTATTAAAGTTAGTCGTCTTTCAGGTTGTCCGTTTTAGATTTTTCAATTGAGGTTGGTCGCCTTTGGAATTGACCTATTTTAGATTTCTTGTTAAGGTTGGTCAAATTTTATGTTTTCCAATTGAGTTTGGACACCTTTCGAGTTGACACACTTTAGATTTTCTTTGTTGAGGTTGGTCTCCTCTTAAGTTGACCATTTTAGATCTTATATTGAGGTCAATCGCTTATCAAGTTGACCATTTTAGATTTTTCAATTGAAATTGGTCGCCTCTCAAGTTGACCATTTTAGATTTTTTAATTAAAGCTGGTCACCTTTCCAGATGACCTATTTTATATTTTTTGCTGAGGTTGGTCACCTTTCAAGTTGATCTAATTTTTTTTTTTATTGAGGTTAGTCGTCTTTCAAATTGACCATTTTAGTTTTCTTGTTAAGGTTAGTCGCCTTTTGAGTCTATCCCTTTTAGATTTTTTTTGTTGAGGTTGATTATCTTTTAAGTTAACTCATTGTTAATTTTCCAGTCGAGATTAGTCACCTCTCAAGTTTATCTTTTTAAGTATTCTCAAAACAATGTTTCTTTTCAAATATTTTCTTGTGTTTCTCTACAAACTCATTATACAAAGTAAAAAATAATTTTTCAATAATTTTGTGCTGTAAATATTGTAAAGAGATGATAGCTATCATAATCGATTTTTTAAACCTATAAAAAAATCAAGAAAAACTAAAAATATAAAATAAAATAAAATTGGATTTAGAAAATCTTTATCAGCCCTCAAAGCCAAACAACTAAGCTGCAACCGAATCTTTATCAACCGTCAAAGCTATAATCTTCACTCTAGCCATAGTGACACAATCCACAATCCATCTTTTCCACGCGAACCAAGCCCCATCACTAGTCATCTTTCACCGATCCAATAACCATAACAATGACAAATATCATTTCCTTTCGATCTAGCAAACCTCCAGACGAAGCCACCCAAAAAATCCATCCCTTCAACTTAGAGAACCCAATCCTTCAACCCGGATCTAACAAGCTCGATCTCAACCTGGTAACAACCATGATCTTCATCTCATCATAGTGCCTATCCACCCAAAAAATCAAACTCAAACTCACCTTAAATAACCAGAAAATTCTATCCAAATCATAGCCTAAAGATTCTTCTTTTTTTTTTTTTTGCAAGTTTATTTCTACACGTGAAGAGCATGTGCAACCCAACTTAGCACTATCAATTATTCTAGCGCGTGGAAATCACGCGCTGCTGTTGCTAGGTTAGATTCTAGTATATTCTGGCCAAACTCATAAAGTTTGATTTTGAGCCTGACATACTGATTGGAATGATTTATGATGTTTCGTTGGTTTTCAATTATGTGGATGTTAATATGCTCATGAATGAGGGTTTTAAAGGTGGTGGGAATATTTTTCAAATATATACCTAAATATATAAAAGCTTTTGTCAATGGTTTTTACCAAATGATCAGTCCATTGGCACTATAGTCGCTTAACGAGTTTAGCTTTTGTTAATGGTTTTTATCAAATGATCAATCCATTAGCACTATAGTCGCTCAACGAGTTTAGCTTTTGTCAACGGTTTTTATCGAATGATCAATCCATTGGCACTATAGTCACTCAACGAGTTTAATCTTGTAAATCAGATATAAAACTTTGTTAGTTTCTTATAAAAAAATAAAAAATAGATATTTTTATGTGATTTAGGCTTAACCCAAGGTAGTAAGATTAATAAATGGGCCTTGTTTTCAAAAGTTGAAAAAAATAACTTGTTTTCAAAGTTATACCAACTTATCATTTAAAATAAAAAAAATATATAAGTTTGATTCGTGAGTTTAAAGGTTTATTTTTTATTTATTTTTCTTTTGTATAATAAATTAGTATTCTACCAATGAAGTTCAACATTCGTGTTTTAAAAATTAGGACTTAACCTTGTTGTTAGGATTAGATCTCAAATCATTATCTTTGACTTAGTGATCATCTTCATGAGAATACACATACCATTTAGACCAATTTTAGCAAGAGCATAATAAATATTTTTATTATTTAGAAGCAAGCACAATACAATTTGCTTTAGGTATGATACTTTAAGATGATTATTTATTATTTAGCATAACTAACCCCCTTACCTAAAACTCTAAAGACTAGTTAGGGTTATTATTTATCATAAAACTAGATGACAACTTCTATTTTCTATTTTTATCCTTAGTTTTCCTCAATGTCTCGTACCATATTATTTAGACGAGTATTCAAATATTTGACACTCACTTTTCTTTTGAATTTATGTGTTTTTATTTTTATTTTTTATCTTAAAAGCTATTTTTGCACCAAGAACAACACAACTTTTTTTAAATACATCATACAAATATAGTTTATTTATATCAAATATAAAAGAAAAAGCACATATAAATTACAACAATCTCTTTGAAATATTTTAAAAATACAATAATTAAAAAATAACTACAATTTAAAAAATGTGAACAAAACAATTTAAAAATAAAAAGGGTATTATTGAAATTGAAATAAAAAATAAAATAAACTAAAAAAATACATAGAAAAGAGGGAGAAGATTAATTAAAAATATTTGCAAAATATAATTAAGAAAAATGAGAAAGGCCCAGTGCTAGTAAGCATGGCATGTCAGTCCCACACACCTGGCAAATTACCCAACTTATATCGAATTTAATCCTTAAATTTTTTATTGCTATTTTTTTTACTCTTAAAACTTTTTAGTTTAATTTTATTTTGTGATTTCATCCTTCAACATTAAATTTGTCGGGTATTGACTTTCTTGATTGAGCCCAGGTTTAGAGCTTAACGAGTTATGAGTTTGAGTTATTAATCCGAGGTTACGAGGTTCGCTCGGGTTTGATTTGTTTTTTGTTTTCTTTTTTTTAATATCATTTTTTTGGTTTCATCATCCGATATTTGTTTCATCTTCCGATGGGATTTTTCATACTTTTTTAAAGTAACATGAGTTACCTTGATTTTTTTGTCTTTTTTAGATCTACCTCTTTTAAAAGAAATTTTTTAATTAGATCAAATTAATTTATTTTATCATTCAATGTTAAATTGTCTTGGTATTCCCTCGATTTTTTTGTACTCTTTTTTAAATCTTACTCTTTTAGAAGGAATTTGGTTTGTTTTTAATTAAATTAATTCATCTTATCCTTCAACATTAAATTTATTGGATATTCAACTTCTTAGTTTAACCTAGATGTGGAATTTAACAGGTTGTAATTTTGAGAGATTAACATGAATTTATAAGATTCACCTGGATTTGCTTAGTTTTTTTCTCCTTTTTTTAATTCATTTTTTTCTAGTTTCATCTTCAAATGTTTTCTCTCTCTCTCTCTCTCTCTCTCTAACTTTTTATGGGATTTTCCATTTGTTTTGGAAAAAACACAAGTTACCTATAACTTTTTTTTCCAGACTTTATTTGAATTAAATTAAATTAATTAATTAAATATAAGCATCAAATACTCGCTTTTATGGTATTTTTAGTTTGCTTTTTGGGTTGCCATTTCAACAACACGAGGAATCTCTTTTAATTACCTGAATCACAAATTTTCTTTGTTTTATGTTGCATTAATAACTTTTTTACATCTCTTTCTATTGTTAAAAAAATTATACAATTAAAAAACTGATGGCGACAAACCACCAATCAAATCTTTTTGTTTTATAAAACAATAGAAATGACATCATTTTGAACAAAAAAACAAAGAAAAATGGTCAATGAATTTTGACCATGTTATGATTCCATTTGCCCTGTATTCACTAGGACATGGGCCAACTTGATTTTTTGACCGCTTTACACTAAATCAATTCTCCACCAATTTCTTTTGAAACCTAACCTTGCCTAAGCCCTGGGTTCCTTAAGTCACGAGTCAACCTATCAGGTTGAGTAGTGCTTTAAAATAGTGGATTTTGATTTTGATCTTTTTAATTTTTTCAGTTTTTTTTTTTAAATTAAGTCCCCACTCTCTTGATTTTAATTTTTGTTTTGGATTCTTTTGTGAATTTGATTTTTTTTCAATTTAAGATTTAATGATATTTCAAGTTTGACTCTCAATGTTTTGATTTTTAATTTTAATTCTTAGCCTCTTTATCAAGTTTTAATTTGTTTTTAATTTCATCATTGAATCCGTAATCTTGATTTTTCACATTTTTTGAATTTGGTTCTTATTCTCTTGATTTTTATTTTACATTCTTTTGTTAATTTGAATTTGTTTCGATTTTTTTCCCTTCTATTCAAAACTTTAGGTTGTATACTTATTTTTTTCCATATGAGATTCTTATTTTCTTAATTGATATTTTTTTTATCTCATCATTTGACATTTGATTTATTAGGATCTGGCTTCCGTCGTTTTTTCCACAGTTTTTAGACCTAACCCATGAGTCGATCCAAGAAAACTACCAAGTCTTGAGTTGAGAGGGTTGAACCGAGTGAACTCAAGTCAACCAAATATTTTTATTTTATGAATAAGCAAAAATGACATCATATTTTTTAAAAATTAAAATAAAGGATAATAGTCAACTGGTTTTGACCTAATTTTGATTGGATTTGCCTCAGGTTAATAGAGACTCGGGTCAACCTGGGTTTTCTATCATTTCACACTAGATCAATTTTCCCTTAATCTCTTTTAAAACCTAGACTAGCTTGAGCCCCAAGTCACTTAGGTCATGGATCAACCCTTTGGGTTGAACCAAGTTTTAAAAAAGTAGCTTTTGAGACGGGGTGCTTCTCATTTAGTCACTAGATCATAAATTTGAAAAGTTAACACGAGTATATATTATTTATTTTCTTGATTACTTCTTTTGACATTGTTTGTTTTGAATAATGAACTTTGTTATTTTATTTATTTTGCTTTCAATCAGGTTACTCTCATCTCATGATCTAGTCAAAATGTTTAGCTGGGTGGCCTAGGTTTTTTTTAGATAGGTTTTTTTTAATCCTTTTTTATTTTGTCCTTTAAAATTTGATTCTTTTTAAAATTAAGATTCATCTTTTTTCTTGTTTTTTCTTTTATTAGATTATCACATTCGCATGATCTTACTTGTGAGTTTTGGCTACCTCACCTGAGTTTGTTGATAGTTTTTTTTTTTACTTTTTTTGCTCATAGATTTTATTTTTTAATTTCATCCTTCCATATTTTGATTCTTAAAGATTAATAGTGTTTATTTGTTTTCAGTTCTCTTTCTATGATGTCGAGTCGTTAATCTTTTTGCCTTCTTTAACATACACTTACAACACTTAAGCATCATTTTTTAACGTTACAAAAAAATCAGCCTAGCCTGCAGCAAAGTGCGGGCAAGCTATCTAGTATTTGACTAAAATGCCAAATTGTTCCTAATTCATTTCATGAGGGAATCAACTACGTCTCATTATTTCTCTCATCACTAGCTATTGAACCCACGCTCTACCATAAGTTGTAATGTTTTTTAAAATACTGGGCATGCAGGTTATTTCAATGTGTTTTTTAAAATGTGTTTTTTTTACATAAAAAATTCAAGGTGTAAATCGAAAATCTATGCAAGAATCTAATTAAATAAATTGATAATGATCTATGTAAATAAATAAAAAGAAGTCATTAACAATAACTAAAAGAGAAATTGAACAAAGTTAAGAGATGAATGCAAATTAAGATATATAATCACACAAAATGAGATATTTATCCAGTTGTGTTTAATAAACTTGTTTATTTAAATCAATCAAGGTAATAGAAACACAAATAAAAATAAAACTCATTGAGCCCAAAAACATATTATGCAAAGTTGAACATGTTAGAAATATTATTAAAAAATAAATATTTTTTTATTTTAAAAAATAAATTTCATTTATATAAGAAAAAAAAAAACAAATCATTAGAATAATATCGTTAAAAATCAAGTAGAAATAAAATAATTTTTTTAAAAAACTTCTATTTAAAAAGGCTTGTAAAATTTGTGACCAGGATAAACTTATAGAAAATAAATTGAAGATAATCACAAAAAAAAATCTGTTGGAGAACAATAAAATCCTAAAAGAAAATGAGAAAAAAGATGTCAAATGACATTAACTTTTCAAATCCATAACTAGAGTTATTAGATCGGAAGCATTATAAATGAAAAAAACATGAAGCTTAATCCTTAACAAATCAACTATTGAAAAAAAAACCGAGAAAAATATAATCAATTACAAAAAAAGAATCTAAAATAAAATTGTAATTAAAAGAATGAGTATGAAAATAAAAATAAGAAAATTAGAGGGCAAACTAAAATTTTCAATTGAATTGTTAAACTGGAAAACAAAATAACAAATGGAGAAAAAAATTAAAATAATGAGGGTGAAATTAAAAAAATAAAGCATCATAAACTTTCATTGAAAAATGAGATTGAAACCAATAAAATATTAACAAAAGGCTAAGGAAAAAAAATAAAGCAACCATTTATTTTCTCGGCTTCATTTTTTTATAATATTTATTTTATAGTTTTTCCTTTCCTTTTTTTGACACTTTTTTTCCTAGAAAAAATATTATTTTTTATTTTTTACACTTGAAATATTTATTACTTTACACTTGGTCTATTTCCACCATTTGTTTTGTTCTTATCTTCATTCTTTTATAATTTTTTTTGTTTTTTTTTCTTTACATTTTTTTGAAAAATTATTACACAAAACTTAAGGGTAAAGAAATATTTTTACTGTTTTAAATTTTTTGAAAAGATGAAAAAACCATTAGCCAACAACTTTAAATTTTGTTGACTTCGAGGGTAAAAACATAATTTTACTGTACAAAAAAATATGGAAAAAAACTAACATACCTATAAGTAATCTTTTAATGACCAATGAACCTATGAAAACATCAAATTATCTTTAGTACAAAACCTTATATTTTCTCCACTCAAGGGAAAAACGATAACTTCAATATAGGAATCCTTAGTAAACTCTGTCTAGTGCTTTTGTGAAAAAGCCACGCCTTATATTTCTTGTTAATTTGTGTGTGTGTGTCTTATGTTCTATTTTAAAAGCATTGTGTAATAAAAAAGAATTAAATTATATTAACTATAACTAAAAGGGATCAATGTTTTACTATAGCGCGAGATACTATGCACTGTGAGTTCTTTCACTATGGATTGCACTGTTTGGTGGGGGCATGATAAGGTTGCAGCCTGCAGGCCACAAGCGGCTGGCTAGAGGCACTCCCCCGGGGCCGCGGACACCTAGCACTTGGGCTGCCAGGCCTAGGAGGTTGGCAGGCCACACGCACCTGCCATGGTGCGGGGTCTGCCCAGCCTTGGGCGCTAGGGGCGAACTCACGCATCTGGCTGCAGCCTTAGGGCAAGCGGGCTTGCAGCATCGCGAGCCTAGGGTGTGCGGACCTATGAGACAGGGTCTGCAGCCTCGAGCACCTGGCCAGCAGACCCCGCCATCGAGGTCTGTTATCACAACCCTTGGGTTTAGAGACCTGCACAGTTGGATCGGCAGACCCTGCATATAAGAAAAATGAAAAAAAAATAATAACAATTATTATTATTATTATTATTATTATTATTATTATTATTATTATTATTATTATTATTAATTTTTTCAAAAAACAATTATTACTATAGAAACTTTGGCCAGGCAATTTTGATATTATTATTAATATGATAAATATTATTATTTGTATTCTAAATATTATTATCTTTATTGCAATTAAAAGTATTAATATTAAGAATAGAAGAAAATTGAAAAACAATATAACAACAATTATTATTATTATTGTTAAAAAAAAATTTTGAAAAAAAATTACTGTATAAACTTTGATCAGACAAGTTTAATATTATTATTAATGTAACACCTTACCTTCCATGACACAGTAAGTCCATTAATCATAGTAATATGACTACTTTAGGATATATATATATATATATAAGATTTACCTTTACACATTATCATATTTGCATTTCCACGTGGAAGGAGTCTACCAAAATTTTAGCAGAGTTTCTTTTGTATCTATAACATACCAAGTTATGGACTATTTTATAATTACCCAAACCACCATCATTACATAGTCCAACCATCTTGGACTTCTATCATCATTACTCAACACATCACACAATTCTTCCATCCATCATATGTACCTTGTAAACAATAACAATATAACAGTAGTACATATATCATCAATTAAAGTCTAGAAAAAAGAAAAGGGTATTATCACACAAGAATTACTAAAAGTTACAAAAGGATTATTTACAAGATAACTAAGGAATTCTATTTAATACACACCTAGGAATATATCAGTATAAAAGATACCTAACACTACCAATTATCCTAATAACCAATTAACTTCACCCTACTGCATATGATGGTCCAGCACCTATATACAACAAAACAAAATAAAAATTACATTAATAAATAATTTACTATTACTAAAGGTAATCCTCGAATCATTCTGAAGAACATAAATGATTTAACAAGTATAAATAATTATCTTATCTTTCTATAAACCACTTTCTTGATAATCCATTTCCTATATTGAGTTTACCAACCCACCATCTAGTTATCTCTACCTTCACAACCTTTTCCATGCCTTAATTTCTTACATACTCCTAATATGAGTTTCCCTAAAATACTTCATTATACATCATTAACTTCCATTCAATAAAGGAAGCAACATGCAGTGATTTCCATCAACCATGGAAAGAACAAACATTGACCTAAAGCAACATAACAATGGTTTCTATTCGAAATGAAAACAATAAACAATGGCTTTCATTCAATAATGAAAGCAACAAACATTGGTTTTCATCCAACGATGAAAACAACATAATCAGTGGCTCACCATCATAATGGAAGCAACAAACCAACTTTATTTTTCTGTCTTCATATAATCTCTCCATTATCATACCCTTCACTACTAAATTGTCTTCTCATACACTCGTTCTTCAACACCATAATTTCTTTCTCGATTAACACAGCCAAACATAATATTTCTACATATATATAATCATCATTAATTCAACAATTATCATCTCTAACTAAGCCTTTCTTCAATAAAAATTCCTTATAAGTACTTAATAACATTAAAACATTGTAAGAATTTAGATACTGAATTAAAAGATTAAGGTGCAATAGAACCTATCTGAATCTTCAATTAAGCGTGCTCCTCCAGCTGCTGAGGATGCTGCTCCAGAAACTCCTCCTAATCCAAGGAAAATATCACAATTAACATTTCATTCATTTCATTTCATGATATACCCAAAAAGTCTTTTAAAACTAACTTATAGTTTCAAAGTCATATTCGGTATTTCCCTTTCTTTATTCCTGAATATATTTATATAGAAATTTCTTTCTATTATAGTTTGATGTTTTCATATAACTACTCAAAAATCAAATTACACACCAACTCATCACTAAAATCTCTTCCTAAACCAAGTCTTCATTTTCGGTCATAAAGCCTTTTTCCATTTCTTTTCTTTTCTAATTCTTTTCTTTACTTCTAGCATAGTTTAAAATCCAAATTATATTCCATATATTATGTTGCTACCTAATTTTGACTCATGTTTTGATAAATTTTCAATAATAATAATAATAATAATAATAATAATAATAATAATAATAATAAGGGTTTACATGTGGTGATAACATAAAGCATCATGACTAATATTAAGGAAACAATATGTCAAGAAGATAATTATTGAATCATATATAATTACTGCAATATAAAATACCATAGATATATGATTTGATTCGTGCTGGTTATGAAAAATAATTACTGTAATATAATATACTATATATATAGGATTTGTTGGTGCTGGTTATAGAAGATAATCTCTGCAATAATTATTACAATATTTTCTTAAATAGTACGTGTAGGGATTTTCTATATAAGTGAACCTACATCCATATGCACTGGGGGGGGAAGAAAATTGACATAGGACAATTTTTTTTAAAGAGAAAAATTTAGAGCGACCACAAAAAACCCTAAACCTAATTTTTTCTCCGGGCCAAAACCAAGCTATCGCCCTCATCTTTGTAATTTCTTTTCCCTCTCTAAGCCAACTATCAGTGAGAGCCCCTCTCTTTCTCCATCTCAGCCACTGCACCCCTACAGACACCCAACCACAGCACCAACACTCCCTTTTCCCCGATTCCAGCCTTTTCCCTTTAGTTTCTTCTTCCCCTCAGCTAACCAAAGAGCACACCAGCCCCTTCAACCTTTCCATCTCTTCTTCATCCCCACACACATCCGGCCACCACCCTCCTTACCTTAGGGCTTCAAGTATTTCGATAGAAAGATGAGTGAAATTCCCAGTTAAGCATTCATAAAGTGCAGAGTTGATAGGAGGAGGAAAAGACCATAGTCCTATTTGTTCGTTAAAGATGGGCAGTGGAGTCGGAGGAACTACATCTGTGGAACACAGAAAGAAAGTGGGATTTTGTCCTATCTCTGTATATATGTATATATATACACACGAAAAAAAGGTGAAAAACCAGAGAGAACAAACACAAGAGTAAGACAGGGACGAGCAGAAGGAAACAATATAAACAGACGAAAACACAGAGAGACTAACCAGCATGCCATCCCCATTGCCTTCGTCCCTTTGTTTCTGCCTCCAGTTTCTTCTCCTCCAACGGTGCAACCTTTTCTTCCATAGGCACGGTGAGCTCTGGAAAGCAATAACAACACCTCTTCCTTCTACACCAGCGGCGTTCACACCAGTTAGACCAAAGATGCAACTTCTTCTTCGCCAGCACAACAATCTCTTTACTGGCGCTTCTCAACAGCCTATCAAACTACATGTTACTAGTGAATTCAAATTGGTGAATTCAAATTTCATTAAACTACGTGTTACTATTTTTTATTTATTTTTATTTTATTTCATATAATTTTTATTCTTATTTTAGTCTTTTTTTTCCAATATTTTTCAAGTTTCCATTTTTTAAACTAGGTACATAAACTTTTCTGTCCAAATTTCTTAACCCAATATCATTCCTCTAAGGTAAATATAAATTTGACATGCTCAGTGTAATATTTAATTCGCTATCCTTGTATGTATACATTTATATCATAGTATTTACACCGGTGTGTACATAAAAATAATTTCTTTGAATAACATAAAAAATCCAATACCACCCCCATTAAGGTAAATATTCAATTTACTGTATCGGACAAATATTTATTTTCCATTCCATGTAGATTTATTCAAGGGTTTCACAATTAATATGATAAAATATTATTATTTCTATTCTAAATATTGTAATTAAAAGTATTAATTAATAATAATTAATTAGCTCAAGTTGGCGATACTTGGCGCTAAGGCTGCCAAGCCAGGGCGTTGGGGATGGCCACGCGTGCCTGGCCACGACCCTAGGCAGCAGACACTTGGTATGGGGTCTGCCCAGCCTTGGGCGCTGAGGGCAGACTTGCACACCTGGCTACAGCCCCAGAGCGAGTGGGTGTGCAGCCCCATGAGCCTGGGGTCTGCAGACCCGCTAGCCTAGGGCGTGCAAACCCGTGAAGCAGGGTCTGCAGACTCGCGCGCTAGGTGCAGACCTGGCCACCGAGATCTATTCTCACAACCCTTGGGTTTAGAGACCCGCGCGGCTGGATCGACAGACCCTGCAGAGAAGAAAAATGAAAAAAAATATAATAACAATTATTATTATTATTATTATTATTATTGTTAATAACTTTTTTAAAAAATTATTATTACTGTAGAAACTTTGGCCAGACAAGTTTGATATTAGTATTAATATGATAAATATTATTCTTTTTATTCTAAATATTATTATCTTTATTGCAATTAAAAGTATTAATATTAAGAATAGAAGAAAATTGAAAAACAATATAATAACAATTATCATTATTATTATTATTGTTAAAAAAAATTGAAAAAAAATATTACTGTATAAACTTGACAAGTTTAATATTATTATTAATATGATAAAATATTATTATTTGTATTCTAAATATTGTAATTAAAAGTATTTATTATAATTAATTAGCTCAGGCTGTCGATATCTGGCGCTAAGGCTGCCAAGCAAGGGTGTTGGTGACGACCACGCGTGCCTGGCCACGACCCCAGGCAGCAGACACCTAGCGCGGGGTCTGCCCAGCCTTGGGCGCTGGGGGCAAACCTGCGCGCCTGGCTGCAGCCCTAGAGTGAGCGGGTTTACAGCCTCGCGAGCCTTGGGTCTGCAGACCCATTAGCCTAGGGTGTGCAGACCTGCGAAGCAGGTTCTGCAGCCCCAAGTGCCTGGCCAGCAGAACTGTGGGCTGGGTGCAGACCCGGTCGCCGAGGTTTGTTCCTACACCCCTTGGGTTTAAAGACTCGCATGGCTGGATCGACAGACTCTGCAGAGAAGAAAAATACAAACAAAATATAATAACAATTATCATTATTATTGTTATTGTTAATAATTTTTTCAAAAAAAATTATTACTGTAGAAACTTTGGTCAGACAAGTTTGATATTATTATTAATATGATAAATATTATTATTTGTATTCTAAATACTATTATCATTATTGTAATTAAAAGTATTAATATTAAGAATGGAAGAAAATTGAAAAACAAATATAAAAACAATTATGATTATTATTATTATTAAAAAAGTTTTATGAAAAAATATTATTGTATAAACTTTGATCAGACAAGTTTAATATTATTATTAATATGATAAAATATTATTATCTGTCTTATAAATATTATTTTGTTTATTATAATTAAAAGTATTAATATTAAAAATATTATTATTTGTATTATAAATATTATTTTTTCTATAATTAAAAGTATTAAAATTAAAAATAGTATTATTTGTGTTATAAATATTATTATTTTTTACTATAATTAAAAGAATTAATATAATAGTATTATTAATATCATAAATATTATTATTATTAAAACACAATAATAGATTTGATTTGAAGGATAGAATTATAAATTATTATTATTATTATTAGTAGTAGTAGTAGTAAATTGAAAAACATTTATTATTACCATCAGAGAAAAACCATACATACATATATATATATATATATATATATATATATTTAAAATAATTTAAAAATATAAAAACTTGAACAAACTAGTTAAATATTATTATTATTAATATTATAAATAGCCATGTTGGGTCCAACATTGTGTAGGACCCAAAATAGCATTGGGTTCAGCCATGTACAAGACCCAAATAGCCTTGGGTATTGCATGTGCAGAACCCAAAATAGCCTCGGGTCCCGGCCGCATGCAAGACCCAAAATAGCCTTGGATCGTGCCTATTCAAGACTCGAATAGCCTTGGGTGATAGGTCTTGCCGGTGCAGAACCCAAAATAGCCTTGGGGCCACTCTAGGGCAGGACTCAAAATAGCCTTGGCCGGCCAAATAGCACAAGCCCTAATAGACTTGGGTCCCGGCCAAGTACATGACCCTAAATAGCCTTGGGTCCTGCCAGCATCAAGACTCAAATTATTGCCACCTAACTAGTATATACTAAAAAAAACCCTCTTTCACTATAGAAATGACATAATTGATTTTTTAATTGTAGTAATGGTAAATTTGTAAATCTTTTTTTTAGAAAAAAATTTCTTAGATTTTTCTTTTTTTTCTCATACTTGACATATTTATCACTTTATACTTAGTCTATTTATTACTATTTTTTTATTGTCTTTATTTTTTTGTAATATTTTTTTTTAGTTTTTCCTTTTTTCTTTGCACTTTCTTTCTAAAAAAATATTTTTTTATTCATTACACTCGAAATATTTATCACTTTATATTTGATCTATTTACACCATTCTTTTTGTTCTTATCTTTATTCTTTTGTATTTTTTAATTGCAACAGTATCCTATTTTTCTTCTACATTAAAAATTAATTTGGGATCTTACATGTTTTTTATTAACACATATAATCTTTATTTTATTATATGTAAGCATCGAATTTTTAATTCATAATTATATTTTTTTACTCGATGTCAAAAACACGTTAATAACACTTACACATTTATTTCTTTGCATTAAAAAAAACTTATTCGACCTGCAGCGAGGCGAGTTAAATAGAAATGCTAACACTTTATTTATTTATTTATTTATTTATTAACATAAATTGTTTTTAATTTACTTAATTAGATGTATATATATAGGCTTTTCAATTTATAATTAAGATTTTATATATAAAAAAACACATTGAAAAAACTTTTATATTCATTTTTTTACTAGAAAAAACAAATTATCCAATCCACATCAAAACATAAATAAAATAGCTAGTTTTGAAGAATTCATCATCAACACCTAGACATGAGAGATAGTGGTGGGTTAACATCAAACAAATTAATGATGACATTATTTTAATGAGAAGAATCATAATTTAAAGTAGTAATTAATATATAAACACAACTTTTTATCAATGATCCATTAATTAACTTACTAACTTGATGATCTGGAAAAGATCATAGTTTGGATTTGATAAAATTAGGTAAACCCATGATCTCTTAGTTTAATTAGTCACTCATCAATAACATGAATCAAGATTTAAAAAAAACAAATCAAAGAAAAAACTCAGCGATAAAAGATGGGAGTCATGCAGAGCCTACTACAGGGGGAAAGCAACTACTTAGCGTCTTCAAGGTCAGCCCATTTAAGATCAGAGTTGTTGGGTGGAGCCCCTTCTGCACAATCTCTCCACAGAGAGGCTGATCCATCGCCATCAAGTATTTTGTCTCTGAAACAGAGGTTAAATCATGAACAAAACTTACTTAATTGCAGCCTTGAACGGAGAGATTAATGGGTTAAGATTATCTTCTTGGTTGCTGGAGACGACACGCCAGCTTCCATTCATTTCAATTTTCAACTATTTTTCTTAAACGGCATCACCTGCTATCATTATTTGCAATTTCTTTCTTTTTTTATTCTATTATTAACTAGCGTGTTACATTTAAATACAATACACTAATAAACACTGCTGTATCTTCATCCTTAAAATTCTAGAAAAACCTGAGTGTAATTATCTTCATCCTTAAAATTCTAGAAAAACCTGAGCGTAATGAACTATTTAATTGATATTAAGAATGTTCAACGAGCGAGAGAGGAAGGCAAATACTTTATTAAAATAATAAAATGATGAATCTGCTCGTGGTATTTTGTAATATTTTTAAGGAGGATTTTCTTCTTCTTTCTTTTTTATTTATTTATTTATTAAAAAAAAAAGAAACTAGGGGAGGACAAAAGTCATCCCAGTCGTATTTTCTATCTCTCACGTCTGGAGGAGGCAGGTGCCAAACTTCAGATGGAACAGCCAAAATAAAACCTAACTTTGCCATGATTTAAGCAATATATTACTATTGCCTTATCCAGGAGCGGAGTCTGAATTTTTCCTAGTGATATGATAAAAATATATATATAAATTATTTTTTAAGATTAATTATTCACTCGGATATATAAATTTATCAAGTTAATAATAAAGTTTTAATTTAAATACATAACATAAAATATATAAAAAATAAAATTTAAAGTACATAAAATTCAAAATAAAAATAAAAATAAATTATACTATCAAAGTTGTACCTTTTGATGTTTTGTAGAATAGAATTCATCTATAATCGAATCCGAATCAATATCTTCAACAAACTCTCGTTCAATGTAAATCATCATAGAATCTGCTAAGAACTCCTCTTCCATTTTATTGCGAAGCACAGTTTTAACATGTTTCATAGCTGAAAATGCCCGCTCTGTAGTGGCAGTGGAAACAAGCAAAGTCAAAACAAGATGAATCAACCTGTCAATCAAATGATAGTGTTGCGATTTATTTGTTTTAGCTAATCCTCGACATAATTCAGAAATGATAGACATATTTTGAAAGCTCTCATGATGAATCACATCCATCTGATAATGCTCTAGCTGAGATCTCAAATAATACATCTCTTGTTCATTGAAATCTTCAGGATAAAATTTCTCAACAAGCTTGTAAATAGCATCAACTTTAAATGATTTAAAGTTGTCCTTAGGTTCTAAAGCAGAGCTAAGTACAAGGAGTTCCACTGTCCCATCATTGAATCTAGAATTTAATTCTTCCAACTGAAAATCTATTGTTGAGTTAAATATATCATAATAATAATGCTGGTAAACTGTCACTGAACCTTGTTGTTGACATGAATGACCTGTAGCCTTTTTATAGGAAGCATTCATATGTGATATGTTAATCTCATATTTTGTATAAAGAAATTGCACATTTGCAAGGAGAATATCAAATCCGACATCTTTCAAAGTTTGAAGCAATGCTTTAGTAGTTGATACAAGATCCATTGCATTTAAGATGTCAAGAGATTTTTGCTGTAAAGCTTGACAAAGTAAATTAGTAATCCCTATTATTTTATACATCAAATATAAGATGAATATAAATTCAAAATATTGCATCACAATCAAACAACCACCAGCTTCTCCACGTATAGAATTAGAAGATCCTTCTTGAACCATACTTTCAAGCACAATAATAGTTGCACCATACATATCTATTAAGCTGCAAATATAATCAAAATGAGAGCTCCAACGAGTAGTTCCACTTCGATGTAAATTACCAATTTGATTAGTCTCTTTACCAGTCTTATGTTCTCCAGTAGCTCCCATATGTGCAATTTTTATAGTCTGAGCATAATGTAACTTGGTATGACGTTTGGGAGAAGCACAAATATGGTTGATTATGGTTGTCAATTTTGAGAAAAATAACCAAATAGAAATCTGATTTCCAGCTGCTGCAATTAATGCCAGTTGTAGTCGGTGAGCAAAGCAATGCACATAATATGCATAAGGACAATCTCTGAGAAATAGAGCTTGTAGTCCATTCCATGCGCCACACATATTGCTAGCACCATCATACCCTTGACCTTGCATATTGAAAATATACAAGTTATATCGAGCGAGCACATCACAAATTTCTTTTTTAAGTGTTGAAGAAGTAATATCTGAAACATGCACAATACTAAAAAAAAATGCTCTTGTACAAAACCCTGAATGTCAACAAATCTCAAAACAATAGCCATTTGTTCTTTATTTGATGCATCTTTGGCTTTGTCAATCAAAATATAAAACTTTGCATCTCTAACTTGTTCACAAATCTTTTTCCTCACTTTGTTCGTGAGATATGCAAAATCTCTTTTTGAATAGTCGGCGACGTATACTTTGTATTTTTCGGAGCTTTTTATAAGACAACATCATCAATGTCAACATTCAGTCTCCCCATAAATCTTATCATCTCCAAAAAATTGCCTCGATTATTAGAAGCCGAAGATTCATCATGACCTCTAAATGCACATGCTTATAAGCTAAGCCATTAAACACTTTCAATTGTTGTCATAAGTCTCAACCGATTTTTTTGAACTTCTTCAACAGTTTGTGCATTCAACACTTTATTAATATGTCTTTCATTAAATCTTCAGTAGATTTCACAGCATTATTATGTGGTGAAGTGGGACTTTCCACATGCATCAAAATTGCATATCTAACCCCATCATTAACCCTCTTCCAACTTCTAAAGCCTTCGGTGGTGAATGTGAGATGACGAGGCACTTTGTTTTCAAAGATAAAGCATGGAAAACAAAATACTGCATCATTTGATGAAGAGTACTCTAGCCAAGGAAATTGATGAAACTAAGTGTATTGAAATCGACGATACTGTCTCCCTGATTCAGTCATTGGATACTCTGCTAACTTAGGTTGATATGGACCCATTTTGATATAAGCTCTTTTAATTTCATCTTGTTGATTAATAGGATGTTTCCACATTGGAATTCGTAACCCAGAATCTCGTTCAAAAATATTAACATCAATTTCAACTCTTTGAGATTTGAAAGGGGGTGGTTGTTCACTACGATTTGAGACATCAATATTGGATGGAGAATGTCCTTTACTGATTGATGTTTGTTCGTTTGCTTTAAAGAATGAAAACATAGTTTTTCCTCTCTTGTTTCCTTGATTTTCCATTATAATTTATAACCTATTTAAATAAAAGGAACTAAGGAAGTCAGGTGCAAGATGAAAAGATACTAATGCCACAATAGAATATTCATGAAATGCAGAATATACAAGGATAAACTAGTGATGCGAACTACTGGGAGATTTGAAGAACTTAACTTTGAAATAATCAGTAAATTATTAGTACTAGACTACTAGTGTGTTAGCATGCATCAATTTCTAGGGTACAATCTACTGTTTACTCCACTAACAATCTACTGTAATGAATGTGAAACATTGAATTCAAAATAAAAAGTCAGGGCTTGTAAATTCTTACCTGATGCTTTTACACTCTTGCGCAGCTCTATATAGATTCTCCTTCAAAATCCAAGTTAAAATAATATATTGTTGAGAAGAAAAATAGCTAAAACCCCAAGTAATTTGGAAGACATATGAACCACTTAATTATTTATATTTAGATAGATTTACCGTAAAATATAACTAATTAATTAGTATTGCAAGGGAAGGTGGGTGGCTAATTAATTAGTGTTGCTTGGGGAAGTAAAGTGGGCGGCTAATGGCTGCTAATTAATTTATATTGGAAGGAAAAGTGGAATACTAGGTTTACTGTGTAAAAAATAGGGAAAGTGGGACGTTTACTGTGTAAAAGAGAAAAGGGAAAGTGGGTTATTAATTTTTTTTAACCTGGGCTACAACCCTCCTTAGCCTTGTAAAAGGCTCCGCCCTGGCCTTATCGTATACTATTTAGTGTGCACTAGAAATGCCATGACTTGTTTAGAGATGACCTAATGACCTCTAAATGCGAACGCTTCTGTTCATGCTAGCCAAGCCCTTAATTAAAGCTAGCTTTCATTAACTTCAAAGAGAGTCCACTTCAAGAATTACTTTCATGCATTAACCCTAATTTTGAACAAAATTTTAATGGAGGTAAGATACTACTAAAAGCATAGTTGTGAAATTTGGTCAGGGCACTAATTTAAAAAAGGTTTGGAGTAGTTGAATTACCAAGTCAATTGAGGTCAATTATTTTTATTAAAACAATGTTGTTTTTTAATTTATTTGGGAATTGATCTAATTGAGTTTGAATTAGTCAACTGAATCATTAAAAATCTTATTTGATCATTCGAGTTTTATCATGTTGATGTCTTTTTTTTTTGTTCAACTTCAAACTTAATGTGAATCAAGTCATGAGTTGCGAGTTTTTCAAGATAGAGTTTAGCAATTATAACTAAAATAACAAAATCATAATTTATGTCTACACTGTTTTTAGATCAATTTATAAACACCAATAAAGCAAGCCCAACTGGAGAGAAAAGGTACAAGAGCAAGCTTCTATAATAGAAAAAGAAAAAAAAAACTATAACGAACGCCCAAGACAAGACCCCTAACAAAAGCATTACAAGTCCTAAAACACTAGGAAGGTGTTTGGCGTTGCGGTTGTAGGTGTGGTTATGTTAAAATGCAGTTGTATAGTGTTTGATTAGATATGAACCACAATTTTTATGCACGTGGGTCTCATAAAAAACTGAGGCTGAGCCTCAATTTCTGAAAAGCAATTTCCATTTGCTCTTGGGTGCATTCTCTCTCACCTTCACTGAAAAATTTTTTACAGAGAAGGAAACTATTGGAAAAAGAATACCAAAATGTCTCGCAGATCTGAAAATCAACAATACCATTTTTAACCATTTCTAAGATATATCATTATCATCTCATTCTCAAATCTTTCCAGCCTTGTTATTCTCCTATGTTTCCTTCTCTCGTCTGTATTCTTCTAACTTACCTCCTTCTATTTCTCTAAGAGTTTTCCTTGACAAAATCATTCACCCAAAGGTAATTGTCAGTGATTAATAAGCTCATCCATCAAAGCTTTGTATTGGTTTTTTTTTTCCTATAAATTGAAATCTTATATCCCCGCACCCCCTTCTTCATTTGTCATCAAGTCAAATCAAATTCAACATAGATTTTCATATGATGTTTCTAACATTTCTTTACTATTTTAGTTTGCAGAAATAAACAACGGATCCGTGATGGGGAAACTCAAACGAGAGAAGAGTAATCATGAGTTTCTTCCTTATCTCCATCTTAAAATTTATTTTAATTATCTACAAATTTTAATTTCTGTGATGCTCCATTATTTTGTTTTTATTGTGATTAATTATCAATGTTGTTAATTAACTACAAATTATTGCACTCGTATGCAACCTGTTCTTAAAAGTAGATGATTTTTCTTTTTACATTTTTTTCGCTATTGAAATTACTCATGTTTTATGGAGTTTTGTATGTTTGATTAATTTATTAACATGTGTTTTGTCTGCTCTAAAATAGGTTTCCTTTAGTTCAGCTAATAGTTAGATTTAATTGTTGCTTCTTTATTTTCTTTTTGTATATAGCTAGAAAGAAATGTAATATTTGTTTGTGAGGATTGAATTAGGGTGTTGTATAATTGATGAAGTTCTGAGGTTTTTTTATTCATATAGAGGAGTAAATAATCATCTTATTTCTAACAAACAAAAGTCATAAATTGCAGATTGGGCTTGATTTGTAGATAGCAGTGTTGAAAGTCTTGAATTACAGATTGAGTTTGATTTGTAGAAAGCAGTGTTTAAAGTCTTGAACAAATTCACTTGGTCTGTACTGTATGACTTTGATGCTAACTCTAATATATGTCCCTCATGCTTTTCATTTGATATTGAGGGAAACAAGAAATCCAAGAGCATCCAATGCTTAAACATAAATGAAATTCACTTTTAAAAATTATTGCTCCAATAATAACCCCGACAAATAGATAAGGTAGTCAGTTTCAAAACTTGAAATCCAATAAGTAGAAAGCCGGGTAAAGAACAAATTAAAATTCACTCTTGATTTTTACAACAAGCAAGCATGTGACTTGCTTATAGTCATCTATATAATTACCCCTCATAACCTACTATTTTTTGTTTTGTTTTGTCTTACAAATTATTAAAACTACATTATATCAACACCTCATACTTTTAGTTTTCCTTAAAGAAGGGTTATTAAAGTATGCTTTGTTAAATATATTCAATAAACTAAAGTGTTCCACAACATGCATTTTATACTTTTTAGTTTTTCTTATTATTTATAATAAGTATTTTGTATTTGTGTTAATGCTAATTTTTGCATATAAACATGATATCATTGCTTGTTTCTTTTTGTTAAATGTTTTAAAAAATACAATGGAAGGTCTTGAATCTATGGATAAGACTGCTTGGATAAAGAAAATGTTGTATACATTTTGTGACCTATGTATTAAGGTCATTGATATGAGAATGAGATCTAACCTAATACTCATTTCGATAAAACGAAATGAAAATTTCTTATAACATCATTCGAAGAACAAACTGGCCATGCATTCACTAAAACACAACTGAAAAACAAATGGGATGGATGCAAAAATGATTAGAGGATATAGACAAAGCTAATTTATGAAACTAGTGTAGGTTGGAGTAGTGAATTATGAACAATTTCAACTAGTGATGAGTGGTGGAAAGCGAAAATTCAGGTTAATTCCTCATGATCCTAATGATTTTATTTGTTGTTGTCAGATTTCATAAATTTTTTAAATACATGATGTTGCATTAATTATTTTTATTTCTTTTATATAGGAAATTAGAGGAGCCAAAAAATTTAGACATGCTGGTATTGAACCGTCTTTGAAGATTAAATTTGATAGAATGTATTCCAACATTGTTGCTACTAAAGAGTATGCAGGAGCTCCATCGTCAAGAGTACTTAGTGGTAATGATGTCAATCCTGGCACACACAATGTCAACATTGATGGTGTTGATTTGGAGGAAGGAAGCGATGATTTAGAGGAGGATGAGATTCTAAATTTGAGAATGACATGTCTCGAATGGTTGGTCGGGTGAATATGGCGAGCAAGAGCAACACAAAGAGTAGTGGCAAAAGAAAAGAAAGAGATCCTTCTAAGGTTCGAGGTAGAAAGAAGAAGATGTCTGGAATTGGTGTTTAGCTGTTGTCAAGATGGGATCAACTACTTGAGAGTATGTCGACTAAGAGTGATTCCACTTCTTTACATATGGATCGGTAAGGCTGTAATATTCTCGAGGTGATGACTGAGCTCCACTCAATTCTCGGAGTTTCAATTGATGATGATTTTCATAACTTTGCTACGGAGTAATTGAGTTTAAGAAGGAAAAGAGAAATGTGGTCTAGTATGGGTGGTCTTGAAGAGAAGTTGAAATGGTTGAAGTGAATGTATACATGAAATAAACGTGCTTAGCTGACATGACATGATTTTATTTTCTAAAGCGTTAATTTATTAAGTACGTTAAAGTGCTAGGTAAATTTAGTGTGTTATGTTATTTGACATGCTTGATAATTTATTTATACATGTTTCTATTTGCAGAATAATGAGCTGTTGGTTTTGAAAAGAATAGTTTTCATTTGCAGAAGTTAATTTCATTCATTGTATTATTCAACATTTGAAGTTGGGAGATGTGGGCATATCCATTTTGGTTGTTTTTAATTGCTTTGTATCTTTATTTAAATGTTGTTGTAGTTATGGATTTCTTATGTGAGTTATCGGACTGTTGGGTCACCCATATTTCTTTTTATTCAGATTGTAATTTAAAAGATTAGCTGTTGTTCCAAAACATATTCTCTTTTACGGATGTTGTGTTATTGCATTGTTTAGCTTGATGTCATTTAATTTACTATAAACATGTAATATTTTAGTGAGTATAACTATTTACCGTAAATATGTAATACTTTTATTTTTATGAATTTTTGTGTCAATAATTCAATATGTATGTCTGTTGTGAATATTGGTGGAAATAAATATTACAACGTGCAACGTTTTGGATGATAAATTTTTGAAGTATTCATGTTACGATGTGTGACTTTTAATATAATATCATACTTTAAAAAATAAGGAATGGAGCCTTGTATAGTAGTAGCTTTATTACCCAAATAAGATGGATGCTAACATAATAAAAAATAAAAAGTAGATAATGATAATAAAGGTGAAGACAATCGGCCAACACAAGAAAAATGTATGAAAAGAAAAAAATAAATAGTAAAGTAAAGGATGACCAAAGGCTGCAAATGAATGCCTATTTGAAAAAGCTGTTAATGAAAATGATGCATGTGATAGCTTTTAGAGTGCAACTTACCATACAAACAAAAATTCCAAAAATATAGGGACAAAGAATCTTGAATAATAAAGACAAAAATATAGGAACAAAAAATCTTGAATAAAAAGGCAAGACAATAATTTGGTTGATGCCACATGAAAGTAACAAGATGTTTGATACAAAAGAACATCCATGTTTAAATTTTATAGCTCATATATGTCAGAACTTGTGCGAATAATTATATTGAAAGCAAAACATGTACAAAAGATATGTAGATATGCTTATTTCAATAATGTCAACAAATAAATTCAAATTGTTTATGCAAGGCATCATTTACTTTTTTCTATATAAGGAGGGATGCTTCTATCATGTATTCCAATAAAATAACTATCTTCAAAACAAACATCTTAACTGCATTTATTACAGGCAAGTGAAACACCTTCTTAGGCTTGACAAGTTTGTGATAAAGTTATTATTCCCAAGTCTTTGATTGTTTTTTTATTACTGAATGATATTTAATTGGATTTATTGTATTTTATTAACAACCTATCATTTTTTTATTTACATGTATTTGAAGATATGGATGATCCACGATTTAATGCCATACATAACGAAGATTTTGATGACGATTATGATAATGTAATGAACTCCATTGTAGACCACATTAATTATCCTAGTTGTGAAGGTAGTGGTGCCTCAGTTACTAATGCTGGAGATGACGATGATAGAAACGACAATGACGACGACAATAATGATGATGACGATAACAATGATGATGAAAGTGATGATGATGGTGAATGTTTTTAAAGAGACAATTTGATATGAATAAATTAATTATATGCACATAAACATGTATTATATTAATTATATACATAAAGAACCATGTATGGTTTCATACAATACAAGGATGCGTTGGTTGAATGAAGTTTTAAGAGGTCATTAGAAACGATATGTTAACATTTTAAGATGGACACAATAAATTTATTGAGTCAGTCTAATAATTTAGATACACATTATGGCTTAAAACCTCCAAAAAGAATGAGTATTATTGAAAATATGGCAATGTTTCTATTTACAATAGCAGTAGGGACATCAAATAGGGAAGTGTAGGAGATATTTCAACATTCAGGTGAAACTGTTAGTAGATGTATAAAAGAAGTCCTTAAATCATTATGTTTGTTTGTTGTAGAAGTCATTAAATCAGTAGATCCATAATTTACTAACACCCTAAGAGAAATTGCAATGAATCCAAGATATATGTTATATTTCAAGGTAAGACAAGCAATTTTTTTATGTTGTTTAAATGAATATCAATTATTTTATTAATGTTTTTAATTACTTACATTTTTTTTTCATGTAGAATTGTGTCTATACAATTGATGACACACATGTTCATGCTTGCATATTATCTGATAAACAAATTTTATTTATTGGAAGAAAAGATGTACCGACACAAAATGTCATGGTTGCTTGTAGTTTCAACATGCAGCCAATGTTTGTGTGGGCAGGATGGGAAGATAATACACACGATACATATATTTTTTTTGAGGCTATTGACAAGATTTTTCAAAGGCGAGAGGTATCACTTACAAGATTTTAGGCATCGTGGACAACCAAATGGTCGAGAAGAAGTGTTTAATTGTGCACATTCATCACCATGTAACGTGATAGAGCGTTCTTTTGGGGTATGGAACAGAGGTGGAGAATTTTACAAAACATGCATGCTTATCCATATAAAAACGCAAGTTGAGATTATAGTTGTATCAATGACACTATATAACTATATTAGAAGGAGATCATAAGATTATGAGGTTTTTGCTGAATATGATCGCAATCCCAATTTTATTCTAGATTACTTTTTACCTCAAATTATAGCTTGCTCAGATAGTCAAAGATCGCAGAGGCCTTCACATATGGATTTTATACACGATGGAATAACAAATAGTTTGATGGGATAATAAAAGAAAAATATAATGTACAAGGATTATTCATTGGGATATGTAATCATAATTATAAATCAACAATATTTTGCAATTGTGTGTGTGTGTGTGTGGATGTATGTCATTTTAAGTAATTTCACAATCAAACCTCAATATAAAAAGCATATTAACCAAACATGAAATTGTTTTTTGTTTAACCTCAATTTCAAACACAGTTTTAACCAAACACTTAAATTTTTAAAACAAACCTCAACAAAAGTAATTTTTAAGAAACTGCTTTTCTAAAACCACAATTACAGTTTTAACCAAACACTTAAATTTTTAAAACAAACCTCAACAAAAGTAATTTTTAAGAAACTGCTTTTCTAAAACCACAATTACAGTTTTAACCAAACACTTAATTTTTTAAAACAAACCTCAACAAAAATAAATTTTTAAAAACTGTTTCTTTGAAACTATAATCACAAAAGCAACCACAGTATGAACTAGCCGACAATAGGAGTAAACTATTCAAAACTAACAAGCATGAGACAAAAATAATGATTGAGTCTTTCAAAACTCAGAAAACTTAATAATTATTTTTAAATATTTGTTTTAGTTTTGATTGTCTTATATTGTAAATATTTTGTATAAATATCATCTTAAATCTTATGTGTGAAAAAAGAAACAATATTTTGAAAGCACTCTTTTAAGAAGAAGATTTTGATTCCACAAATTCAATTGCAAATAAATTTTGAGATGCAAGGATTGAATTAAATAATTAAAAAATATAAGGACTTAAGTGTTTGCAACTGTTGAAAAAATTGAAAACCTCAGGACGACTACTCTCCCGTGCATCTATGAAGATCCTCCACTGCTGAGCCTATGTCCCAAGCAACAATTAAACCAGGACATTGACAAATTAAATTTTTCCTTACAAAGACCCAGCTAAAACGGGACAATATAAGTGCAATGGTAGCTACCGTCTTATCCATGATCTACTGCGAGTTAGATTAAAAAAAATTTCAAGCATAAAAAAATTATAGATATTATTATAATGTTTTTTTAATATCAAGAAAAAAAAATTAATTATAAGCTAAAAAGTTAATACATTTATTTAGTATGTGTTTATGTTTTTCATAAATACTTTTTAATTTTAAAAAAAATATTAAAATATCTGATCTCGTGTTATGAGGAGTTTTTTTAATGTTTTTATCTAATTATATAATAATAAAATTATTGTTTGCAAGAAAAATAATAACTCAAATTCTTTTGAAATAAAATAATTTTCTAGTATTAAAAATATTTTTTTAGATGTGTTGTTTATTCAATAAAACTTGAAAGCAATTAGATTAAATATTAAAAAAAAAATTGAACAATTTGAAATCAAGGATAAAAAAAGTATCTCCTTTAACTATAACCCCTTAATCTTATTAATGCACTACCTTGTTTTTGATATTTTTTTTATTAGAATAATTATTTTTTAAAACTATAGCTTATCATAACCATAAAAGCAATTTTTAATTAAAAAAAATATGTTTTGATAATCTTGATGCTAATGTATCAACAAATAAAAATAAAATACTACTTGCTCTCTATTATGAGGTATTTCTTGGAATCTATTTTTAATTAAATATATGATAATAAAAAAGATATTAGTAGAAAAGACAACAAATAAAATCATAAAGAAAAACATTTTTCTTCAACAAGTTGAATAAAAATATTTGTTAAACTATAATTACCACAAACTTTAAAAAAAATTACATAGTAGGTTAATATATAATAATTAAGGAAATAATTGATAACATTATAAAACAAATGCTATAATCTTATCTAATGAAACAATATCTTAAATATAATCTTTATTATAATGAATTTTGATGAAACTTTAAGAATTGTTTTTTTTAAATATCAATGGCTATAAAAAAAAAGTGTTTGCTAATATTAAAAAAATTATAAAACTTATTTGAAAAATAAAATAAAATAAAATAAAATTGAACGGTATAACATCCTAAATGAAATTTCAATTACTTTATTTTAATGAATTTTAATTAAATTTAATAAAAAAATATAAAATATAAAAAGAGCACAACTGTGTGGGCTAACCAAAAAAAAAAAAGAAGACCAACTATGTGTGAGCTTATAATGATAAGCCTGTATGCTTGATCTTTTTTCTTTTTCTTTTTCTTTTTTTTTTCCAATTAGGGAGACTACACATCTCTTACTAGTTAAATCCCAAACAATTTAGGTGGCTGAAAAGTTAGGTTTCGACTTTCAAAACCTAAAAATCTATTTTTAAAATCTATTTTCACTTTATTGGTTATTGGGTTAGGCCTGGTCCACCTATGAGGGATGTATATGGTCCAAGTATGTAGAGGAGTTACTAAAAGAAGTAATCGCTTCCTCTACTTATATATATATATATGGGAACATAACCCATATCAAGGTATAAGTTTTCATTTGTTGAGAAAATAATTTTTTCTTTCTTTTCTCCTATCTTGAACTCTCTGCATTAACTTGACAAGATTTATAAAGATGTTCGTACTATGAAATATCACTTTTTTTCTAGTGAAGATTATTTCATTATCACATTTATAAAGGGACATAACCTATATCACGTTTGTGACCCAATGAATGTGAGTGCAAGACATGTAGGAAATTATTCCATCATATATATAGATGATTTCACATGGTTTGATCATGTTTATTTGATCTCACATAAGTCTGAAGCATTGAATTGCTTCATTCGATACACCAATCTGGTGGAGAATAAACTAAGCACCATGATCAAAGCTTTAAGAACTGATCAAGGATGTGAATACCTATCTAAATATTTTTAAAAAAATTATGATGAAAATGGTATAACTAGATAACTAACGATATCTTATACTCAATAACAAAATGGTGTAGCAGAAAGGAGGAATAAAACTCTATTTGACATTGTTAGGCCAATGATGTTGCAAACTAACTTACCAATTTTCTTTTAGGGAGATGTGTTATTAATTGCTACTTACATAGTTAATCATGTGCCCTTTAAATCTGTCACATCCACCTTTTATGAACTATGATACGACATAAAACCTAATTTAGTTTATTTGCATCCATGAGGGTGTGCAACTTATATTCACAATACTTCTCATGAATATGAAAAACTTAGTCTTAGGGGGGAAATGTGTATCTTTATATGATATTCTGAACATTCTAAAAGATTTAATTTATTGGTGAAAAAGCTGATAGAAGAGTGATAAAGATTGAATCGCGTGATGTTGTATTCTTAGAAAAGGTTTTTCCAATGACAAGTGAGGTTAATAAAGATTTTCAATTATTTGAAATGAAAATCTAGATTATGGTGCAACAAGCCATTCATTAGAGGATTTAGAAGAAACTCTTAATCTTATTAGAAACAATGAGAGTGATATTTTATCTATTCCTACTCTTATGGAGTAAGATCATGAGCAATCTCAACCTCGTAGAAGCATTCGTGAACTAATTTCTCATCGTCGATTTGAGATTACGGGGGAAGCGTTCATGATCATTTCTCTACAAGATGATGAAGAGCCTAAAATATTCAGTCATGCTCTATCTGGTTCTAAAGCAAGAGAATGAATTAAAGCCATGGAAGAAGAAAATCAAGTATGGGACTTGGTTAATTTGCCATCAGGACAAAGATCCATTAGAAATAAATGGGTTCTTAAAATTAAACATAAGGCGGATGGGTCAATAGAACGTTATAAGGCTCGACTAGTAGTGAAAGACTACACTCAAGAAGAGGTAATTGATTATGAAGATACATTCTCACCAGTTGTGAGGATTATTTCAGTTCGCCTTATTTTGGCTATAGTCACACATATGGACCTAGAGTTATACCAAATGGACATTAGAACTGTATTTTTCAATGGAGAATTAAATGAGGAGATCTATATGGATCAACCTTTAGGATTTGAGACTAAAAGATAAGAGCACAAAGTTTGCAAGCTTAAAAGATCTATTTATGGTCTTAAACAAGCTTCTAGACAATGGAACATCCAAGTTTCATCAAGCTATCCTTAAGGATGGTTTTACAATGATGAAAGAAGACCATTGCATGTATTTAAAACGGTCTAACAATAGTTTTATAATATTATATTTATATTTTGACAGCATCTTAATAGCTAGAAATGACAAAGAAATGATTTTTACTACTAAAAGGTGGTTATCATCAAACTTTGAAATGAAAGATATGGGTGAGGCCAACTATGTTCTTGGTGTGAAAATCATAAGAGATCACACTAAAAGGCTTTTGGGTTTAACTCAAGAGACTTATATGAAAAAGATGTTAGAGTGCTATTATATGCAAGATAACAAACCAATGGATACCCCCGTTGATAAAAGCTTGAGCCTGAGCCATGATATGTGTCCTAAGACTCTAGAAGAAAATAGAAAATGTCCAGAGCACCTTATGCCAATGTCGTCGGTAGTTTGATGTATGTAATGATATGCACATGTCTCAATATATGTTATGTTGTTGGATTGGTTAGCCGATATCAATCAAACCTTGGTCAGAAACATTGAATGATGAAGGCTTATAATGATTGAATAATGAATAAATGGCATTAGTATATCATGTTATTCATTATTTGTTTTATGGAATATATTATGAATATCGTATAATATAATTTGTTAAAGTATGTCGATAGACTTAGATTGGCTCACTCACATGATCAATCACCTCTAGCACTTGTAAGGTGAGTAGAGATGAGACTATTTGAGTTTTAATGCTCAATAAGTGATTTGAGCTTAATGAGAGCAATTTTAACTCAAAGTAATTATTAAAAAGTCATCTTGGTTGGGACTAAGATGAGGTTTTTACATAAAAGAATTGCCAGGAATGAATTCCCACCATTCATGTGTCTATTATGATTGAAGTCGAGTATGAAATTATTCATCTGCCGCTAATGACAATGAACAAATGAAAATTTCTGATTTGAAGTCTATGTTTTTAGCTACAAGACTTAGACTCGTATGATGTATTTCATCTAACAAAAAGAGCAATGACATACACTTTTGGTCTTTAGAAAAGAAGAAAGTAAGCTCCATTATAACATGTATTTCATACTATATGTGATAATGACCATTACATGAATAAAGAATGGATCCCTGCTTCTTTATTATGTGAGTCCTAGAAATCATATCTAAGATCTCAAAATCTTACCCTTTATGACTTTTAACTGTATCAAGAGGTGATGTATAAATGATCGCTACTTTAGGAGTATATCCTATGGTCATGAAATGATTCTACTTAAATGAATACTCTTAGGAAAGCGAGTTAATTCAGATCTGATTAATATAAGAGCGAAATAAAAAATAATTTTAGTTTTACATCTGTTAATTGTATTCATCGGCTGAGATCATATCATTTGAATAAATTTGATATGATTTAGAATACTTGTAGTTGTAAGGATGGATTGAGTATGAACTTCTTGAGGAATTGAATTATATTCAGTCATATGTAACTAAAAATGCTTAGGGTATATTAATACACGTTAAAGAATAATTAATATATTGGAGCTCTTTTCACTATGTGCTTCAGGTCGCACGGTCCGTTCATCAAGTATAAAATTCTTGTGCAAGTTTGAAATATAATGTGTTAGATAGATCCAATCCTTCATGGGCGAGTGGGAGATGTTGGTTGTAGGGTTAGGCCTGATCCGTCCATATGGGACAAGGTTGTTAAAAACACATTTTTAACACGGCACGGAAAATGCAAAATAAATTCGGATCATAAAATCATAAGGAATTTTAAAATAAATAAAAAAAAAGTCATGCTTCAAATAAAAATTCATACATAGTTCAAACATCTTAAAATACATGGTTCAAATAAAAATTCATACATAAATTTAAGTAATTTTTCATTAACTAATAATTAACAAACTTAAAACAGACAATCTTCTCTTCTGCAATATCTCTTCTATCTCTTTTTTGACTTTTTTCACCTCAAACCACGTTTTTCATTCTTTCTTCTACTTTGTAAACCAGATCAATCAATGAGAGTGGATAAGCGCAAAGCTATGAAGAGGATGGTGATGGTACTATGAGAGAAGCACTTTGGGCTTTTGAACTTGTGGATTTACTCTTAATAAAGATATTTATGAGATTAAATCAACAATCCATACCAGATCTCGACGCTAATCCAAATTATGACAAAGTATTAATTAAGCCCAAACAAGCCTTGGGCTGTAGCTAACAAAATAAAACAAAGCCCATAATATTAAATCCATGTTCTGTCATGAGAAGAAGAGAATGAAGTAAAATATTATAGAACTGATTCAAGGCTTATTTATAGCCTTCCATGCAGCCCCTTAATCTTAGAAACAAAAGGAAAAGGTAGCCACCCATGTTGTTTCCAAGTTGTAGAAGGATTCTTTTGTTTCCTTTGCTGTCCTCACCTCATGGCCCAAATAAGGTTATGTTGGACCCCTCTTGCACATGGATAAGATGTACTAGGGTCTCCTCTTGATACTCTAATGGACCTTTCAATTCTGACTTGGTTGAAACATTCAAAACCAATGCATTCAATGTCTCTTTCAATGCCTTTGTCTTGGACCGAGTTATTAGACCATTTGGAACATGTAATGGGTCCTTGCTAGTTTTTCTAGGCTGGTCCACATCATCCCCTCTCTCCTCGAAAGGATTCGACCTCGAATCAAAATCTGTGTCAAACAACGTAAGATCAGCAACATTAAAGGTAGCACTAACACCATACTCACCTGGAAGGTCAATTTTGTATGCGTTGTCATTGATACTCTCTAAAACCTGAAATGGACCATCACCACGAGGCTGTAATTTTGATTTCCTTTGGTTAGGAAATCGTTCCTTACGCATGTGCACCCAAACGCAATCACTGGGTTGGAAAACAACCAGTTTACGTCCCTTGTTTGCTTTAGAAGCGTAATGTCTGTTATTTTTCTCTATTTGCAGTCGAACTCTCTCATGGAGTTGTCTCACCATCTTTGCCTTCTTTTCACCATCTAAACTTACTTTTTCTTCAAAAGGCAAAGGAATTAAGTCCATAGGAGTCAGTGGATTAAAACCATAAACAATATCAAATGGAGAAAAACCAGTGATCGAATGCACAGTTCTATTATAAGCAAACTCAACAAAAGGCAAACATTCTTCCTAACTCTTTAAATTCTTTTGAATATAGCACGCAAAAGTTGGGATAATGTTCTATTTACTACCTCACTTTGTCCATCTGTTTGAGGATGACATGCTGTCGAAAATAAAAGTTTAGTTCCCAACTTTCCCTATAAGGTCTTCCAAAAGTAGCTAAGGAACTTAACATCACGATCTGACACTATACTCTTAGTAATGCCATGCAAATGTACAGTCTCCCTAAAAAACAAGTCTGCAATATGAGATGCATCATCCGTTTT
>Ga0325400_1000112_pt1 | contig 49657 bp, 44 predicted proteins | sample PopdelMetagenome_2_FD_205662 | JGI IMG/M metagenome (GOLD analysis project Ga0325400, IMG submission 205662) | Populus deltoides microbial communities from Bellville, Georgia, United States - Xylem-PdKOR-R1 | ecosystem: Host-associated > Plants > Phyllosphere > Stem > Wood/Secondary xylem... | reverse complement strand
TCCGATCGATCCGGCGGCTCGGGTCACGGTGCTGATCCCCGCGTTCAACGAGGCGCGCGTGATCGGCCGCGCCGTGGCCGGCGTTCTGGCCAGCAGCGACGTGCAGGTGGACGTGATCGTCATCGACGACGGCTCGACCGATCAGACGAGCGCCCTGGTGGAGGAGCTGTATTCAGGCGACCCGCGCGTACAGCTGCTCACCCTCGCGAACGGGGGCAAGGCGAACGCCCTGAACCGCGCGCTGGCGCTGGTCCGGACCGACCTCGTCATCGCGCTGGACGCCGACACCCAGTTCGAGCCGACCACCATTGCCCGCCTCGCGCGGTGGTTCGTCGATCCGCGGCTCGGCGCGGTGGCTGGCAATGCGAAGGTCGGCAACCGCGTCAACCTCGTCACCCGCTGGCAGGCGCTGGAGTATATCACCGCGCAGAACCTGGAGCGGCGGGCGCTGGCGCGACTTGCGGCGATCACCGTCGTTCCGGGCGCGGTGGGCGCATGGCGGACCGAGACGCTGCGCGCGGTCGGCGGCTATCCCGCCGACACCCTGGCAGAGGACCAGGATCTGACGATCGCGATCCAGCGGGCGGGCTGGCGCGTCACCTATGACCAGTACGCCGTCGCCTGGACCGAAGCCCCCGAAACGGTGCGGGGGCTCGCCAAGCAGCGGTTCCGCTGGGCGTACGGCACGCTCCAGTGCCTGTGGAAGCATCGCGGCGTGATCGCGTCGGGGCGACCGCGGGGGTTGGCGCGGGTGGGGCTGCCCCAGGCGTTGCTGTTCCAGGTGCTGCTCGCCGCGGTGTCGCCGATCATCGACCTGGCGCTGCTGGCGAGCATCGCCGAGACCTGGCTGCGCATCGAGGCGCATGGCTGGGCGCAGACTCAGACGGATGTGGTCCAGATGGCGATCTACTGGGGTCTGTTCACCGCCATCGACTTCCTGGCCGCGACGGTGGCCTTCGCCCTCGAGCGCCGCGAGCGCTGGCGGCTCCTGTGGCTGCTGGTCCCGCAGCGGATCGGGTATCGCCAGGTGATGTACTATGTCGTCCTCAAGGCGCTGGTCCAAGCCCTGCGCGGCCCCTGGGTCGGCTGGGGCAAGCTGGAGCGGAGCGGCCGCGTGACGACGTCCTGACGCCTTCAAGCTGGACAACGTGGCGGGCGTGACGTCCGAGATGGACGCCTGCCAAGTCGAAGCGCGTCCGGATCGTATCCATGCAGGCGGTCAGGGCCGCCATCGCGGACCGCGGACGTCGAACCCCGCGGCGACCAAGGCATCCAGCACCCCGCCGGGCCTTGCCAGCGTATCGAGCGACACGACCGCGAGAGCCCGCTGCGAGCCGCTCATCAGGTTGCGGATCGCCGGAACCAGCGAGGCGTCGCGCTCCTGTTCCAGCTGTCCGCCCACCGGCCAGCATGACGCCCTTCTCTCGTCGGCGCTCGCGGTCAAGGCGGCAGGGACGCGACGTTCCGCCCAGGCCACCGAGCGTCGGCGACGCGCTTCGGCCCGGGCACGCAGACCGTCCTCGCCGGCTTCCACCCGGGCCACATAGTCCATCAGGCATGGGACATGCGTGCGCGGTGCCGAGGCGAAGAACTCCGTCGTCACCGCCTTCAGCTTGGCCTTGGCCAGCGGCACCTCCTTCGCCTTGTTCCTGTCGAGGTACCGGCGGACATAGGCGTCCGCGCCGGGATCGAGCTTCCGCCGGTCCCTGAACGATCGTGCCAGCGACATCGCGAGATGATAGGGATGCTGGCGCTCGAAGCCCGGCTTCAGAATGCCGCGGTCGCGTAGCGCAACGAGCCGCGTCCATTGTTCGGCTGTCATGAGCGCCTGCAAGGTCTGCCCCTTGGGCAGGGAGGCTTGCGCACGCCACTTGCCGATCAGACCGATAACGGAGAACAGCCCGAAGCTGATGTCCATCGCCTCCGGAAACATGATGCGATCGGCTTGCGCCAGTGCGGCGTCCAAGGCGGCCGGATCCCAGTGGATGCCCGGCGTGACCTTGCCGATCGAGCCTACCAGCACCACGGTGGTTGTCGCGCCGCCCACGCGCCATACGGGAACGCCGCTGCGTTGCGCGGTGACGACGATCTCGTCCCGATCATGGCTATCGGCCATCGTCTGTGCTGCCGGTTGTCCGACCGTGGCGAGTGCGGCCAACACTCCCAAGCTCCAGCGAGCAAGATCCTTGGTGGCAGTCCGGACGCTCATAGCATACTCATCGACCCACATCATGTCGAAAACTTGTCTGCCGGCGTACCATCCCACGGGCAGCGTCGGCGCGCAGTCTGGGCGATCCCGATGCGCTGAAAGGATGCTCCAAATCCTTCGCGGTGCCCCTGGAACAAAGGCGAGGCCGAAGAAGCATAGCTGCCATAGCAGCCCCGGATGCGTTCCAGAGCGAACCGCGGGGTTGTCGTGGGATCCAGCGCGGCCTGAGAGGCGGCCCCTCCCGATCAAGATAATCGGGATCCAGTTGGCAGACCGGATGATGTGGCGGTGGGCAGCGTCCGTCGCGGACGCGTCCATACGCGTCACAGCCGGGCGCGCAGTTGGCCGCAGTAAGTGTTTCGAGTAATCAAGCGGCATGATCCCGCGACGGCACTTCATCGGAACTTCGCTTGCCACATGGGCGACAGCGGGATTGCCTACCCCTCTTCCGGTTGCTGGGCGGCTGAAACAGTCGGTGAGCCGGTGGTGCTACAAGGACATCTCCCTCGGCAAGCTGTGCGCCGCCGCAGCAAGGATGGGGCTGCAAGGCATCGACCTGCTGGAGCCTGCCGATTACGACACGCCGCGTCGGTACGGGCTGCGCTGCACCATGGGCTATGCCGCGGACGTCATGACCATTCCCAATGGCCTGAGCCGGCGAGAAAACCACGCTGCGATCGAGAAGGCATACCGGACGGGCATTCCGCAGGCCGCCAAGGCGAGCGTGCCCAACGTGATCGCGTTTTCGGGCAATCGCCGCGGTTTATCTGACGAAGAGGGCGCGGCGAACGCCGTCGCCGGCCTGAACCGCGTCAAGACGATTGCCGAGGACCATGGCGTGACGATCTGCATCGAGCTGCTCAACAGCAAGGTCGACCACCCCGACTACATGGCCGACCATACCGACTGGGGCGTTAGGGTCGCCAAGGAAGTCAACTCGCCGCGCGTGAAGCTACTCTATGACATCTATCACATGCAGATCATGGAAGGCGACCTGATCGACACGATCCGGAAGAACATTCAATGGATCGGGCATTTCCATACCGGAGGGGTACCGGGCCGGCATAATCTGGACGGAACGCAGGAAGTGAACTGGCGCGCGGTCGCCCGCAGCATCGCCGATCTGCGTTTCCAAGGTTATTTCGCGCATGAGTTCGTGCCGCAAGGCGATCCGCTTGTCGCACTGAAGCAGGCGGTTCAGACCTGCACCGTGTGAGTCACTCACTGTCAGCGACTCCGGCCAATGCCCCTTAGAGTGGTTTCCGATCGGGTTGGATCATCGGCGAGGCGGTGAAAGCACCCGCCGCGAAGCGGTCAACCGCAGGGCGATGACGGTGATGCAACCTGGTCGGAAACCGTTCTAAAAGCCGGGTCACTTCACCGCAGCGTCGGGAAGTTCGCGGATCCAGATGTTGCCGAAGCTGATCGGCGCGCTGGGATCGCCATGGTCCTGAAGCTTGATGGGCGCGCGTCCGTGCGGCTTGTAGCTGGGTGAACCGATATAGCGGGTCGTCCCCTTCAGGACGGTATGGTCTTGCACCAGAACACCGTTGAAGAACGCGGTCATCGAGGCCGGGCGCATGACGCTGCCATCAGCGGCGAAGATCGGCGCCGTCCATATCACGTCGTAGCTCTGCCACTCGCCCGGCGCGCGCGCAGGGTTGGCCAGCGGCGCGAACTGCTTGTAGATGCTGCCGGCCTGCCCGTTGACGTACGTCTTGTTGCGGTAGCTATCCATGATCTGCAGCTCGTAACCGTCGTCCCCGTCGCCGGTGGACGCGAGGAACAGGCCGCTGTTGCCGCGCGCCTGCCCATCGCCGGTGATGCCGGCAGGGATGCGCCATTCGAGATGCAGCTGGTAGCTGCCGAAGCTGCGCCTGGTCTGGATGTTGCCCGTACCCTTGGCGACGGTGAACGCCCCGTCCGCAACCGTCCAGCGGGCAGCCGAGCCGTCCTTGACGCTGGCCCATTGCGACAGGTCGCGCCCGTCGAACAGGCGGACGGCATCGGCGGGGGGCGGCGCTGCGGAGAACGCACCCGGAACCACGACCGGCGGTTCGGGCGTCCAGACCTCCGTATCCTCTGGCCTGGCGGACGGGGTGGCTTGGGCGGCGAGCAGCATCGCCATGGTGAGCAGCGTTTTCACAGCGTCCATCCTTCACGATATGAGCGATCGAGATACTGGTTGAGGTCATCCGCGGTGGTGATCCGGCCGGCCGCGCCATCGTAGCGGATCGGTTGCTCGGCGCGCATCGCCACCATGCCAAGCAGCATGATCTCGTTCAGGGTGACGGCGTCCGCGAATGGCGACGACGCCTTCGCTTTCCCGCGGATGGCCGCGATCCAGTTCAGCTCATGGCCATCGCGGCCGCCGGCAATGCGCGGCAGGCTGTGCGGGACCGCCGCCGCCCGCGCGACCGCGCCCTCGCCGATCAGCACCGGCTTTTCGCCATAGGTCTCATGCATCAGCAAGCCTTGGTCGCCGACATACAGGACGCCGCCGCCCGGGTTCATAACCACGCCCGCGGGCAGGTTCGGCGGCGTGGGAGGCATCAGGCCGCCGTCGTACCAGACGACCCGAACCGGACCGCCGGGCGCATTGCCGAAATCGAAATAGGTTGTGCCCGCCAGGGGGTAGCTTCCGAGCTCCAGCGGCGGCTCGCCATCCCAAAGATCGTCGTCGCCGCCCCACATCGAATGCCGGCTTTCGACGGCCGTCGGCAGCCCGAGTGACAACGCCCAGAGCGGAAAATCGAGAAGGTGCGCTCCCATGTCACCCAGCGCGCCGACGCCGAATGGCACCCAACCGCGCCAGTTGAAGTGGGCGTAATCGGGATGGTAGCCCCAGCCGACCGTCGCCGGGCCGAGCCACAGGTCCCAATCGAGGTTGGCCGGCTTCGCAATCGCCGCCGGCCGCGCGATCCCCTGCGGCCAGACGGGTCGGTTGGTCCAGGCGTGAACTTCCCGCACGCGGCCGATCACGCCGCCGCGGATCAACTCCACCGCGCGGCGGCCATCATCGCCCGAATGGCCCTGATTGCCCATCTGGGTCACCAGCGTCGGCTTGGCCGCCGCCAGCGCACCCAGGACCCTTCCCTCCCGAACCGTGTAGGTCAGCGGCTTTTGCACATAGACGTGCAGCCCCCGCTCCATCGCCATCTTGGCAGCGACGGCGTGATGGTGGTCGGGCGTTGCGATCAAGACCGCGTCGATGTTGCGCTGCTTGTCCAGCATGCGGCGATAGTCGGCATAGCGGGTCGCGCGGTCATAGGCTGCGCGAAGCGGTACCATCTCCGGCTTGGTCGCGCCCTTCGGGTCGATGAACGCCTTGACGACATGATCGAAGTCGACATCGGCCGCCGCGACGATGTTGTGGCCGGTCAGCTTGCTCATGTTGCTCGCGCCCATCCCGCCGGCGCCGATCACCGCGATGTTGACGCGGTCGCTGGGCCTGATCCGACGCCCATCGGCGATGGCGGGCAAGGCAAGCGAGGCTGCCGCGCCCAGCACGGCTCGTCGCGACATGTCGGCCGCTCCCATCGGACTCTCCTCCTTCTCTGGCGGCTTACCGTACCGCTCCGGTCGACTCCCGCACAACGAGTTCGTGCGGGAGTGGCTCGGGCGCGGCGGCTTGCGCCGTTCCGCGCAGCAGATCGACCAGCAGCTCCACCGTACGCCTGCCGATCAGCTCCTTGGGTTGCGCGATCGTGGTCAGCGCAGGTTGGAAGAAGGGGGCAAGCGGAAGGTCGTCGAAGCCGACCACGGAGACATGCTCGGGGCAGGACAGGCCCGCCGCCCGCACGGCCCCGATCGCACCCATCGCCATCACGTCGCTGAAGCAGAAGATGGCGGTGACACCGGCGCAAATCAGTCGCGTCGCACCGTCGAACCCCGAACGTGCTGAATAGTCGCCACGCACGATGCCCAGATCGAGACCGCGCCGCTTCGCCGCCGTCCTGGCCCCCGCAAGCCGGTCGCGACTTGGCGGGCTGACCTCGGGGCCGGTGACCACGCCGATCGTGCGATGCCCCAAGCCGGCCAGATGATTGATCGCATCCGCGCCCGCCGCAGCGTTGTCGATGTGAACACTCGGCACACACAGGTCCGCGCTGTATTCGCAGCCGTTGACGATCGGCGCTCGATCTCTGGCAGCCATCGTGCGCAGGCTGTCCGGCAGGTGATGGCCGAGGAAGATCAGGCCGTCGACCTCCCGCTGCAGCAGCATGGCACCGTATTGATCCTCGATCTCCGGGTCATGCCGCGTATCGCCCAGCACCACGCCATAGCCGGCGTCGCGCGCGGCCTCCTCCGCGCCCCGAATCACGCTGGCGAAGAACGGGTTGGAGATGTCGGGGACGGTGACCAGGATCTTCGCGGCCCGCAACGTCCGCAACGTCCGGGCCGCGACATTGGGCCGGTATCCCAGCGCCTCCACTGTTTCCAGCACGCGGCTGCGCGTCTGCGGCAGGACCCGTTCGGGCTGGCTCAGCACGCGCGAGACCGTGGCGGTGGAGACGCCAGCGGCCATAGCGACGTCGATGATCGTCGGCATGTCCCCTCCCCGGCTGGCGATGTAATCCTTTACACCGACGTTTGCACGCCATAGTCAATCGTCAGAGGCGAGCAAATCGCACGGGAGGGGTGAAGGATGGCCACACTGGGCAAGCAAATTCCCCCGGGCACGTCGGGGCTGCTGACCGGCCGCCTGAGTGTGCTCATGTTCATGCAGTTCTTCGTCTGGGGGGCATGGAACGTGACCCTGGGACTGGTCATGCAGACGGCGGGCCTGGGCAACATGATCGCCAACGCCTTTTCGGTCGGGCCGATCGCGTCCATCGCGGGGTCCTTCCTGCTCGGCATGGCCGCGACCCGCTATCTCAGCCCCAGGATGCTGATGGTGGTCCTGCACCTCATCGGCGGCGCGATCCTGTTCTACCTGCCGGCCTTGATGACGCCCGAACATGGCGGCGACTTCGTGTGGCTGCTGCTCGGCTACATGATCCTCTACATGCCGACCGTCGGGCTTGCGAACACGATCGCGCTCAAAAGCTTTGGCGAGCGCGTCGACCGGTTCCCCTTCGTGCGCGCGTTCGGCACGCTGGGCTGGATCGCGGCTGGCCTCATCATCGGCTGGGCACAGCTTTCCGCCAGTGCAGAGATCTTCCGCGTGGCCGCGATCGTCTCGATCGTGCTGGGCCTGTACAGCATCAGCCTACCCGACGTCGCCGCGGATGCGCCGCCCGGTGGCAGCCTGGTGCGCCAGGTGCTGTGCGTCGAGGCGTTCGGCCTCATGCGCCAGCGCTCGTTTCTGATCTTCATCGTGTGCGCGACGCTGATCTCGATCCCGCTGGCGATGTACTACGCCTATGCCTCGCCCTATGTCGCGGCGGCAGGCATCAGCAACGTCGGCGGCACACTGGCGATCGGGCAGATGTCCGAATTGCTGTTCATGTTCTCCATGCCGCTGCTGTATCGCCGCTTCAGAGTGAAACCGCTGCTGCTGGTCGGCATGCTGGCCTGGGCCGCGCGCTATGCGCTGTTTGCGATCGGCGATGGCGGCGCGTCGCTGTGGGCGGTGTACCTCGGCGTTGCGCTTCACGGCGTATGCTACGACTTCTTCTTCGTCGCGGGTGCCATCTACACCGGCACGATCGCCGAGCCCAAGGGCGTCAACGCGCAGGCACAGGGCATGCTGACGCTGTTCACCTATGGCGTCGGCATGCTGCTCGGATCGCAGATCGGCGGTTTGCTGTACGCGCAATTGCCGGCGGCGCCGTCGATCGCCGACTGGCATGGCATGTGGTGGTATCCCGCGATCGCCGCGGCCGCGATCGCGCTGCTGTTCCAGCTCACGTTCAGGGACCCCTCGAGGTTGGAGGTGCGACCATGACGGCGATGAAAGGTCCCGGCATCTTCCTGGCGCAGTTCGTGGGCGACACCGCGCCGTTCGACACGCTCGACACCCTCGCCAAATGGGCAGCGGGCCTGGGATATGTCGGGGTGCAGATCCCGTGCGACCCGCGGCTGATCGACCTGTCACTGGCCGCGAGCAGCAAGGATTATTGCGACGACCTGCGCGGGCGGCTGGCCCGGCACGGTATCGAACCGACCGAGCTGTCGACGCACATCCAGGGCCAGCTGGTCGCGGTCCACCCCGCCTACGACGCGCTGTTCGACGGCTTCGCGCCCGCCGAGCTTCGCGGCCGCCCTGCCGAACGTCAGCGCTGGGCAGTGGAACAGGTCACGCTCGCCGCCCGCGCCAGCGCCAATCTCGGCCTTGCCGCACACGCGACCTTCTCGGGCGCTCTCGCCTGGCCTTACGTCTATCCCTGGCCCCAGCGACCCCCGGGCTTGATCGAGGAAGCGTTTGCAGAGCTTGCCAGGCGCTGGAAGCCGATCCTTAACGCCTTCGAGGACGCTGGCGTCGATTGCGCGTTCGAGATCCATCCGGGTGAGGACCTGTTCGACGGCGCGACCTGGGAGCGCTTTCTCGCCGGCGTCGACGGGCATCCCCGCGCACGCCTGTTGTTCGACCCGTCGCACTTCGCGTTGCAGCAGCTCGACTATCTCGACTTCATCGACCGGTACCACGACCGGATTGCCTGCTTCCACGTCAAGGATGCGGAGTTCAACCCGACCGGCCGAACCGGCGTGTATGGCGGCTACGAAAGCTGGGTGGATCGCGCCGGCCGTTTCCGTTCGCTCGGCGATGGCCAAGTCGATTTCGGAGCGATCTTCAGCAAGCTCGCGCAGTACGATTATGCGGGCTGGGCCGTGCTCGAATGGGAATGCGCGCTGAAGCATCCGGAAGACGGCGCGCGGGAAGGCGCACCGTTCATTCGCGATCACATCATTCGCCGCACGGAACACGCGTTCGACGACTTCGCCGCGAGCGGTGTGGATGCGGGTGCGATCCGCCAGCTTCTCGGCTTGGCGGGCGATCGCTGATGTTCCGGCCACCACTACGTCTCGGCATGGTTGGCGGTGGCGAAGGCGCGTTCATCGGCGCCGTTCACCGCCGCGCCGCCGCACTGGACGGCGACTGGCAACTCGTGGCCGGGTCGTTCAGCTCCGACGTGGGGCGCAACACGCGTACGGGTGAGTCGGTGGGGCTGGACGCGCGGCGCGTTTACTCGACCTTAGACGCGATGCTGGCGGGCGAGCGCTCGCTTCGCGCCGACGAGCGCATCGACGCGCTCGCGATCGTTACGCCCAATCACCTCCACGCTCCTATGGCGATCGCGGCGCTCGATGCCGGCTTCCATGTGCTGTGCGAGAAACCGATGGCGATGAACGTCGCGGAGGCGGAAGCGATCGCCGCCGCCGTGTCGGCCAGCGGCCGGCAGTTCGCCCTCGCCTTCACCTACGCCGCCTATCCGCTGATCGAGGAAGCGCGGCTGCGCGTCGCGCGCGGCGATCTTGGCACGATCCGGCTGGTCCAGGTCGAGTATCTGCAGGGGTGGTTGAGTCAGTCGATCGACAGCCAAGGCAACAAGCAGGCCGAATGGCGCACCGACCCCGCACGGGCGGGTGCCGGCGGCTGCCTCGGCGATATCGGCACCCATGCTTTCCAGCTGGCCGAGCATGTCTCCGGCCTGAGGGCGGAAACGCTCTGCGCCGACCTTGCCACCCATGTCGCGGGCCGCCGCCTCGACGACGATGTCGGCGTGTTGCTCCGCTTCGACGGCGGTGCGCGCGGCCTGCTCAAGGTGACGCAGGTTGCGGCGGGCGAGGAAAACGGGTTGAGATTGCGCATCCACGGCACGCGGGGCGGGCTGGAATGGTCGCAGATGGAGCCAAACACGCTGGCGCTGCGCTGGCTCGACCGCCCGGCCGAGCTGGTACGGGCCGGCGGTCCGGGCCTGGACGAAAGCGTCACGGCCCAGTTCCGAACGCCCTCGGGTCATCCCGAAGGATATATCGAGGCCTTCGCGAACCTCTACCGCGGCTTTGCCGCCGCCGTTCGTGGCAAAGAGCATCCCGGTTTTCCCGATGTGAGCGATGGCCTGCGCACGATGCGCTTCGTCGAGGCCGTCGTCGCGAACGCCGCGTCGGACGGAAAATGGACCAAGGTCGAAAGCGAGAGGACCCGATGAAGCTGCTGTTCGTGTTCGCCGGCGCGGCGATCGGAGCCGGGGCGTTCGGCCTCGCCACCACGCCGTCCACCGCACAGGCCCCGACCGCTGGCGCGCAGGCGTTCGGCCAATGCCGCGCCTGTCACACGCTCGAAAAGGGTGGACGCAACGGTATCGGCCCCAACCTCCACGGCGTGTTCACGCGTCCTGCCGCCTCTGCCCCCGGCTATACCTATTCGCCTGCGCTGAAAAAGGCGGGGCTGACCTGGGACGACCAGACCCTGTCGACCTACCTTGCCGGGCCGCAGAAGCTGGTGCCCGGCACGCGCATGCCGATCGGTGTCGCCGACCCGGCCAAACGGGCGGCAATCATCGCCTATCTGAGAGCCGAAACGACGAAGTGATCGGAGCACGCCACCTGTCCATCTCGTGACAGCTGGGCGCTGCGCCCGCGAAGTACATAGAATGGAAGGCCGGGAGAGAGAAACGTGATCATCGATCGCAGACATGCGCTGATCGGCGTCGCGGCCATGTTCGGCAGCAACCTGTTCGCGCCGATCGCGCGTGCTGCGGGGCGCGATGCGCCGCCCCTCATCGACACCGGCCAGCCGAGCGTGCAGGTATTCACGCCGGCGCAGCACGCGACCATGGCGGCGCTGAGCGAGCGCGTCATCCCCACCACCGATACACCGGGCGCGATCGCCGCGGGCGTTCCCGCCTATATCGACAAGCTGCTCGCCGACTGGTCGCTGCCGGAGGATCGCGTGCCGATCGTCGCCGGGCTGAACGCGATCGAGGCGCGCAGCATGGCCAACTACAAGGTTTCGGCTGCGCGTGCGACGCCGGCCCAGCAGGATGCGCTGCTGACGGCAGCGATGGAGGATCGCTTTGCTGGCGGCGCCGGCTTCTTCGACAAGTTCCGCCAGCTCGTCATCACCGGCTACTACACGTCGGAAATCGGCATGACGCAGGAGCGCGAATATCTGCCGGTGCCGGCCGAATATGACGGCGCCTTTTCCTATTCCAAGGTCAACAAGGTGTATTCGGCATGATGATGGATCGACGCCGCGTCCTGACAGGGCTGAGCGGCACCGCGGCGTTGGCCATGCTCGGCAGCGCGTCGGGCGCTGCGGCCAAGCAGGTCGGCGCGATAGGGCTGCAGCTCTACACCGTGCGCGACGTGTTCCAGAAGGACCCAATCGCCACCTTGGAGCAGATCGCCCGCATCGGCTATCGCGAGGTCGAGTTCGGCGGTGGCGGCTACGACACCATGGATCATGCTCTGCTGCGCCGCACGCTCGACCGATTGGGCCTGAAGGCACCGTCGGTTCACATCCCATACCCCATGCTGACCGACCGTTTCGATCCGGCGGTGACGATGGCCAGGACGCTGGGAGCGGAAACGGTGATCCTGCCATGGCTGCCGGATGAACAGCGGACGGAAGCAGGCTTCGAGCCGGTTCTGCGCAATCTGAACCCGCTCGCGACGCGCCTGCGCACCGCCGGGCTAAGGTTTGCCTATCACAACCATGATTTCGAGTTCACGAGCCGGTCTAAGGGCGCTCGCCTGTACGACCGTCTTGTCGCCGAAACTGATCCGTCACTCGTCAAGTTCGAGCTCGACCTGTATTGGGCCGCCCATGCCGGCGTCGACCTTCCGGCCCTGGTGAAGCGCCTGGGATGTCGGCTGTACTCGTTCCACGTCAAGGACATGCGCCCGAATCGCAAGATGACGGCGGTCGGCACCGGCACGCTCGACTTCGCCTCGCTGTTCCGGTTGCCGGCTGCCGTCGGGGTGCGGCATTTCTTCGTCGAGAACGACGAGGCGCCGGCCCCCTACTTCCCCGACATCACGACCAGCTACCGCAACCTCGCCGCACTGCGGTTCTGAACTCCAGCGAAAGGGTCTACCATGGCAGCGACAGACCGGTTCGACGCGATCGTCATCGGCTCCGGCGTCAGCGGTGGCTTCGCAGCCAAGGAGCTGACCGAGAAGGGCCTGCGCGTGCTGATGCTCGATCGCGGCCACATGGTCGAGCATCAGGAAGGATACACGTACGACGGGAAGCCCGCATTCGAGCTTCCTGCGCGCGGTACCGTCCCGCCACAGATCGTCGCAAGCGATTACTTCATTGCCAAGTACGGCTATGTATCGACCAGCAATCTGCAATTCTACAATGATGACCGGCTGAATCCCTACGCCTTTGACGAGGGAAAGGAGTTCCGCTGGATCCGGCCGGCGGCCGTGGGCGGCAAATCGCTGATCTGGGGTCGGTGGAGCTTCCGCTGGAGTCCCGACGATTTCGAGGCGAACAAGCGCGAGGGCGTCGCGGGCGACTGGCCGATCCGTTACGACGATCTCGCCCCCTGGTACGCCTATGTCGAGAAATATATAGGCGTGTCGGGCTCCCGCGAGAACCTGCCCTACCTGCCCGACAGCGAGTTCATGCCGCCGATGCCGATGAACGTCGCGGAGAAGTGGGTGAAGGGTCGGCTCGAGGCCAGCTTCCCCGGCCGCAAGCTGATCCATGCACGCCTGTCCAACATCACGGAGGACAAGCCCGAGCAGAACCGGACCAAGTGCCAGTTCCGCAATCAGTGCAGCAATGGTTGCTCGTTCGGCGCCTATTTCTCGACCCAGGCGGTGACGCTGCCAGCCGCGCGTGCGACCGGACGACTGACGTTGCAATCCGACGCGGTGGTGACGAACCTGGACTATGATCCCGCTGCCAGGCGCGTCACGGGTGTACGCTACGTTGATGCCAAGACCGGCCAGGCGCAGACGGTTCGCGCCAACGTCGTTTTCCTGTGTGCGTCCACGATCGGATCGTTGCAGATCCTTATGAACTCGCGCGAGTCGGGCAGCGAACGCAGCCACTTCGACAGCAGCGGCACGCTGGGCCGTTATGTGATGGATCATATCTTTCGCGTGAGCGTCAGCGGCGACATCCCGGGCATGGAGGAATATATCGAATATGGCCGGCGACCCGGCTCAGTCTATATCCCCCGCTTCCGCAACATGGCGGGCGCGGACGATGGTGTCGGTTTCAAGCGCGGCTATGGCTATCAGGGTGGTGCCCATCGCTCGGTCGCGGCGCCGGTTGGCTTCGGCGCCTCGATGAAACACGCCATGCGTCGCTATGGCGGCTGGACGTTCGGGATGGGCGCTTTCGGTGAATGCCTGCCCTATGGAGACAACCGGGTCACGCTGCATCCGAGCAAGATCGACCGCTTTGGCGTTCCGCTCATGCGCTTCGACGTTTCCTTCCGCGACAACGAGCTGAAGATGATGGCCGACGCACGCGAGCAGGGCGAGAAGATGCTTCGCGGCGCGGGACTGACCAACGTCACCAGCAGCGAGGAAAAGCATGTCCCGGGGGACGCCATCCACGAGATGGGTGGCGCTCGCATGGGCCGCGATCCGCGCAGCTCGGTCCTGAACGGCTGGAGCCAGACTCACGACGCCGGCAACCTGTACGTCACCGATGGCGCCCAGATGGCGTCGGCGGCCTGCGTCAATCCGTCGCTGACCTTCATGGCACTGACTGCCCGCGCCGCCGACCATGCCGTGAAGAACATCCGGACGGTGGGTGCTTGAAGGTCGGCGGCACTTGGTTCGGGATTATCGCGGCGTGGCGGGGGTACCCGGGATGGTCGGATTGCCGGTACCCGGCGCTCCGGGCGGGACCACTCCGTCCGACTGGCGCGGTGGCGACGTGTCGGCAGGCGCAGGCGCGGACATCGGCGTGGATCGTGATCGCTGACGCTTAGCTGCTCGGTTCTCCGGCTGTTGGTGAACAGATTCCGGCCTTGCAGAGGTTTCCGGGGTACCAGACTGTCCCGCAGCAGGCACCGCTACCGCCAGGGCGCACGATATCATCACTTCCAGCATGCACGCCTCCTCTGGATACCGCTGTCATCAACCCCGACATCAATGCCGGACCGAAATGCCAGGTTCCACCGGCTCACCGGCGCACCTTCGGGACGTATAGCCGCATGCGGTTACACTGAACACGCACTGGTTCCTGTCACTGGAGGACGCCCGAGCCAAGATCGAGGCTTGGCGGCGGGACTACAATGAGAGCCGTCCTCACACATCGATTGGCTGGCTGACGCTGGTCGAAATTGCTGCTGCCGCGACCAAGATCGCGGCCTAATGAACGCCGGAAACTCTCACTCAACATGGATGGCAAACCGGGGGACCCTCCGGAAACCGAAGCTGACTTATCGGTGACCTGAAATTGGAAAGCAGGTCAATGGCAGCTCCGACATGCCTCATTGAGAAGCTGCTCGACCCGAAGACCAGACGTTCAGAGTATCATCTGACATCCCGCCTAGCGGCCGTTTGTTCATGATCCGATTGCCCCGGCTTGCCAGAGATGCAACACACGCCTGGTGGATCGTTCGAAACGCCGGACGCTGAGGCAGCTTGCCGCAACGACCGTCTTCGGCTCGTTGCCCACCGACCGTTCGGCGGGCGAGCCGCTCTCGAGCCACGCCATTGATCTCATGGCCGCGTACGATCCGGTTTGGAGCATCCCGAGCCGGAATGCAGGCGCCTCGATGCCGTGCGGAGCGGGCGACATCGGCTTGAACGTCTGGGTCGAAGGCGACGATCTGCTGTTCTACGTCGCCCGGAGCGGCGCATTCGACAAGACAAACAGCTACTTGAGGCTCGGGCGCGCACGGCTTAGCCTTGATCCGTCGCCATTCGGGTCGGGCGCGCCGTTCGAGCAGCGGCTGAACCTCGTCGATGGCGCAGTCGTCGTTACGTGCGGCGGGGTGTCGGTCACGATCTGGGCCGACGTCGAAACGCCCGTGGTGCACGTCACCATCGACAGCGCCGCGCCGGTACGGCTGACCGCGGCATGGGAGAGCTGGCGCACGCGCGATCGCGACTACCTGCCCGCCGAGATGCCGATGCACCGCGCCTATGACGAGGCGCCGGTCACGCCGCGACAGCATGCGGACGAGGTCGGCTTCGGGGAGGGCGGCGTGTTGAGCCTCCACCGCAACCGCGACGAGACCGTGTTCGACCTGCTCGTCGAGCAGCAGGGCCTGACGGCGGTTAAGGACCAGCTCTGGAATCCGCTCGCCGGGCTCGGCTTCGGCTCGCTAATGCGTGGTCCCGGCCTCGTGTCGGCCGGTACCGTTTCAGACCGCTATGCCAGCACCGACTTCACCGGCTGGCGGCTAATGAGCGACCGACCGCGGCGGCGGCACGCGGTGCGGCTGTACTGCCATGTTGCGCAGACTGCGACACGCGAGGACTGGATGATAGGGCTGCGCCGCCTCGTCGCGGCCGATCCCGGGCCCGCGGCATCGCGCGCGCGCAGCCGGCGCTGGTGGCGCGCCTTCTGGGAACGGAGCTGGATCGTCATCGAGCCCGGCCCGGCGCGACCGGACAGCCAGCGCTGGCGGATCGGGCGCAACTACCAGCTGTTCCGTCACCAGCTCGGCACCAACGCGAAGGGCGCGTGGCCGACCAAGTTCAACGGCGGCAACTTCACCGTCGATCCGGAGTACACCGACCCCGCGCTCCGGCTGACGCCCGACTACCGCGCCTGGGGTGGTGGCGAGTTCACGGCGCAGAACCAGCGGCTGGTCTACTGGCCGATGCTCAAGAGCGGCGACGCGGACTTTATGGCGCCGCAGCTCGACTTCTATCGGCGTCTGCGCCGCACGGCCGAGCTTCGGACGCAGGTGTACTGGGGGCACAAGGGCGCGTGCTTCGTCGAGCAGATCGAGAACTTCGGCCTGTGCTGCGGGCAGGAATGGGGCTGGAGCCGGACGTGGAACAAGCCCGCCGCCCGGCTGCCAGGCGTGGAGGACAGCGCGTTCGTCGACTACCTGTGGGACACGGTACTCGAGTTCTGCCTCATGATGCTGGAAGTTGGACGGTTCAGGGACGCGGACGTGCCGGGCGACCTAGGCTTCATCGATAGCTGCCTTACCTTCTTTGACCAGCATTACCGGGCCGAGCACGCGCGAGTGTCGGGACGCGAGCTGGACGAGGCGGGCCAACTCGTGCTGTTTCCAGGCACCGCGTGCGAGACGTACAAGAACGCGACGAACTCCGCCGTCACGATCGCCGGACTGGACGCGGTGCTGGCAGCGCTGCTCGCCCTGCCCCACCGGATGCTCGGCCCCGCCTTGCGCGCCCGCTACGCCGCCCTGCGCGCAACGCTGCCGCCGCTGCCTACGCGGGTGATGAACGGCCATCGCGTCCTCGCACCCGCCCGAAGCTGGGACCGCATCCAGAACGTCGAGATCCCGCAGCTCTATCCCGTGTTCCCGTATCATCAGTATGGCGTCGGCCTGCCCGACCTGCAGCTCGCGGTCGACACGTGGCACCACGGCGTCGACACGCCCGCGCAGAAGGACATCAAGAGCTGGCACCAGGACGCGATCTTCTGCGCGCGGCTGGGCCTGACGGACGAGGCCGCGCGGCTGACCGCGCTCAAGATGGACGACGCCGGTCGACGCTATCCGACATTTTGGGGGCCTGGCCACGATTGGGCGCCCGACCACAATTGGGGCGGCTCCGGCATGATCGGCCTGCAGGAGATGCTGATGCAGACGCCGGGCGACGCCATCCACCTTTTCCCGGCCTGGCCCCGCGACTGGGACGTCGACTTCCGCCTGCACGCCCCGCACGGAGCTAGAGTGGACGCAAGGCTTTGCAGAGGCGAACTTCTGTCGCTGTCCGTTGAACCGGCCACGGCGCGCGACCGCGTCGTATTGCCCGACTGGCTCGCCGGGAGCGGAGTGACGGCCAAGGCGTGAAACAGCAAGGATCGGCCATCCTAACGCGCTTTAGCGCTTCCCGAAACAGGCCGCCCGTTCATCTCGCACTTGGTACATCTTAAGAGGATAGCTGTCCGTCCGCTCGATTGGCAAACACCGCACCGCACTCCGTTCTCGGCAAAAACAGGGTGACCTTCAGTCCTCCACGCGCGCCGCGACCAAGCTCGAGTGACCCGCCTGATAGCTCGGCGAGTTCGCGCGCGATCGGGAGTCCGAAGCCGTGCCCCTCACATCGTTCATCAAGCCGCTGTCCGGGCCGCATTGCCGCGGCGATCTCTGCGTCCGTCAGTCCTGGTCCGTCATCCTCCACCTCGATGCGGACGAGCTTGCCCTCCACCCTTGACGTTATAAGCACCAACGACGCGGCAAAGCGCCAGCTATTGTCGAGGAGGTTGCCCAGCATCTCCGACGCGTCCTCGGCATCGATCCGGACGAACAGGTCAGGCGGCACTGCCACTTCCACCTTGATTGCCCGCTCCAAATGGATGCGCGCCAGCACGTCAACGAGGTCACGCGCGAGCGGCTCCAGCGCGATCGCCCCGCGCGCCGTCCGTCCAGCTGCCGTCCGTGCCCGCCCAAGGTGATGCCGCACCCGCGCGTCGGCCCGCTCAACCAGCGCCCTCAACGCCCTATCGGGATCGCGGCCCGGCTCCTCCAGCCGCACAGCGAGCGCTGCCAGCGGGGTCTTGAGCCCGTGTGCCAGGTTGGCGACATGCCCTCGCGCCTGTGCGAGCCCAGCCTCATTTAGATCGAGCAGCGCGTTGATCTCGTCGGCCAGCGGCGACAGCTCGACCGGCTGCTCTCCCGGCACCCGCGCCAGGATTCCGGCCCGGACTTGTGCTAGCGCCTCCCGCAGGTCGCGCAGCGGCCTCAGCCCTAGCCGCAACTGGACCAGCGCTGCCGCGCCCAGCGCCGCGCCGAGCAGCAGCAGGCAGAGCAGCAGCGGTAGCAGTGCCGTCCGTATCGGCCGCTCGGCGAGATGCCGCGGCGCTGCCGCCGTGATGCTGACGGCCCCCGCCGACGTAGCCACCTCGACCAGCCGAGCATGGACGGGCCGGCCTGCCGCGTCCCATCCCTCAGCCGGCCGCGGCCTGTTTCCATGCAAGAACGGCGGGAGCGGCAAGGGCGCGAACGCCAGCGTTCCCCCGCTTGTCCAGATCCGCCCGTCCGGACTGCGGACGCTCCACGCCCAACCCGACTCGACGCCAGGCAGCCGCTGCACGCCGGCGAGGTCGAGCGTTCCATCCGCACGCACCCTGTCCGTCAGCAATACCAGCCGCGCGTCCAGCCTGTCATCCAACCCGCGCGTCGCCGCTCGCGCAAGCACCCCGCTGATGGTCCAGCCTGCGACTGCCAGCGCCGTCGCCGTCGCCAGGACCGACAAGAGCAGCAACCGCCCGAACAGCGACCGCGGCCACCTCACCGCCGCTCGCCCCCCGTCAGTCGGTAGCCGTGGCCGCGCACCGTCTCGATCATCGCCGCGCCGATCTTGCGCCGCAGCCGCCCGATAATCACCTCGACCGAGTTGGAGTCGACATCGGCATCGCCCTCATAGACCCGCTCGACCAGCTCGCCGCGCTCCATCACCGCCCCGCGCCGCAGCACCAACTGCGTCAACACCCGCCACTCCAGCCCAGTCAGCCTCAACGGCAGTCCGTCGAGTTCGAATTGCCCGAGCTGCGCGTCGTAGACCAGCGGGCCGCACTCGATCCGCGCCGCCGCGTGGCCTGCTGCCCTCCGCACCATCGCACGAAGCCGCAGTACCACCTCTTCGGTCCGGAACGGCTTGGTGAGGTAATCGTCCGCACCCGCCTTGAAGCCCGCCACCTTGTCCGACCACCGGTCCCGCGCGGTCAGGATCAGCACCGGCATCGTTCGCGCCTCCGTGCGCCAAGCGGCAAGCACCGCCAACCCATCCGTTCCAGGTAATCCCAAGTCGAGCAGCGCCGCATCGTATCGCTCGGTAGCGCCGAGGTGCTGCCCGTCCACCCCGTCGCGCGCTACGTCTACCGCAAAATGCTCAGCGCGCAGTGCGCGTGCCAGCGCCTCGGCCAGTGTCGCATCGTCTTCCACCACCAGCACCCGCATCGCGCCGGCCTAGCCCCGCCACCCCAACCGAAACTGAACGGTGGGGTTCAGCGTGGGTCGGCGGCGGGCTCCTAGAGGCACCATTGCACAACCAAGGAGACGATCCATGACCGATGATACCCCCAGCTTGAGCCGCGGGTTCCCCTTTGCCCGACGGCGTGCCGCGTCGCTGCTGGGCGGCGTGTTGCTGCTCGGCGGCGGCGTCGCGGCGGGTGCGGCAGCGGTGCAATCGACCCGCCCCAGCGTCGATATGGCGCCCGCAACGCCCATCGCCATCCGCAGCCTCGACGACGGGATCGTCACCGTCCGCGGGCGCGCGGTCGAGCTGTTCGGCAACAAGCTGGTACTCCAGGACGCAACCGGCCGGGCGCTAGTCGATCTCGGCCGCGAGGGAGAGAACGGATCGCTGGTCCGCCTGGGCGAGACGGTTACGGTTCAGGGCCGGTTCGAGCATAGCTTCGTCCATGCCGCCTTCCTGGTCGGCGGTGACAACAAGGTCCGCGCGCTCGGTCCGCTTGCCGGCCCGCCGCGGCACGGCCCTGCCGGCCCCGGCGAGCGCTGCGGACCGACCCCGCCTCCGCCCGCAACAGACGGCACCAAGCCGCAATGAGCAAGGGAGCCGTCGCCGTTCGCGGCGGCGGCGCCGCCCTTGTTGGACGAGCGATGCCGCCGCGATAGGAACAGTCATGCCGACCATCCTGCTCCTCGCCGCCTCCAACCTGTTCATGACCATCGCCTGGTACTGGCACCTGAAGGCGGGCGCCGCGAAGCCGCTGCCGCTGGTGATCGCGATCAGCTGGGGCATCGCGCTCTTCGAGTATTGCCTTGCCGTTCCGGCGAACCGCCTGGGTTATGCGAGCGGGTGGAGCGCGGGCCAGCTGAAGGTCGTGCAGGAAGTAATTGCGTTGTTGGTCTTCGGCGGCTTTGCCGCCATCGGGCTCGGCGAGCCGCTCACCTGGCGCCACGCGGGCGCGTTCTGTTGTCTCGTCGGTGCCGTCACTTTTCTGTTCGCCGGCCGTTCTTAAAAGGGCGATGCAATCGGGTGTGACCGGGCCAGCTTGACCCACTATCGGCCGTTCACGCACCGTTCCCCCTCCCCGTGACTTGCCGCTCGTTCATGTTTGTCGCACCATCTTTACCGCGGCGTCGACGGCGGCTTGGTGCCCCCAAGGGTGTTCGGGCGCGCCTGAACGCGCTGGAGCAACGCGGTTGACCGGGGAGCCCTAGCCAACGAACGAAATCCATGGCGGATTGACTTAAATTGACTACACTTGTAGTTGATGGTCATGAACGCGCTCTGGTCAGCTCTCACGGGCGTCGCATTGCTTCTTCCACCCCCGGCGTCGGCGCAGCTTCACTCCGTTGCGAGCACAAGCGCGCCGCTGTCCGCGCCCGCCCCCGATGTAACGGGCATCGACGCCGTCGTTGGCAATCAGATCCGGCGCCGAGCGATTCCCGGCATGCAGGTCGTTGTCGTCCGCGGCGGCCGGATTATCTACGACAAGGCGTTCGGGATCGCCGATCTCGAGACGGGGGCGGCGGTGACGCCGGCAACACCCTTCACCCTCAACTCGGCGACCAGGAGCTTTACCGGGGTTGCTGTCATGCAGCTCGTCCAGGACGGCAAGCTGTCGCTCGCCGACCCGATCGGACGCTACCTGCCCGATTTGCCTGGGACATGGCGGAGCATCACCGTCGCCCAGCTGCTCGCGCACCTGTCGGGGCTGCCCGACGTGCTGATCCAGCCCAAGGGACAGGGTACGGGCTCGCTGGTCGGGGACGGCGACGAGGCGTCCGCTTGGGCCTCGGTCCGGGCGATGCCATTCCAATCCTCTACGGGCACGCGGTTCAGCTACAATCAGACCAACTACGTGCTGCTCGGCAAGCTCATCGACCGGGTGTCGGGCATGCCCTTTCAACGCTTCATCGAGCAGCGGCAGTTCGCACCCGCCGGGATGCGCTCCGCTTCGTTCGCCGACGGGCGCGACATCATGCCTAGGCGCGTGCGCACCTACCGCTATCGTGGCGGCGCGGTGCAGGGACAGACGCGCGCGATCGAACATGCATGGGACGAGTTCTCGCCCTTCATGCGTACCGCGGGCGGGCTCAACGCGAGCGCCAGTGACGTCGCGCGCTGGCTGGTCGCGCTGGGCAACGGCACGCTGCTGTCACCTGCGAGCCGGCAGGCGCTGTGGAGCCCCGGTCGCTTCAACGACGGCCGCCCCGGCCCGTGGGCGATGGGCTGGCCGGTGTCCGACCATGGCGGGCACCAGGTCGTGGCGGGCATCGGCGGTCGCCGTTCGGCCTTCTTCGTCTACCCGCGCGACAACCTGGCGGTGGTGGTGCTCACCAACCTCGCGGGCGCCAACCCCGAAGACTTCATCGACGAAATTGCGGGCCAGTTCCTGCCCGACCTGCTGGCGGCGAATGGCGGCGGCCTGCCGCTTCCGGTCAAGCGGCTCCGGACCGCGCTGATCGCGGACGGCTTCGACGACCCGAAGCAAGCTTATGACCGTCTTGCGCGGGAGCCCGGCTTCGAGGTGAGCGAGGACGACCTCAACAACTGGGGCGGCATGCTGCTCGACGCCGGGCAGGCGCGGCAGGCGGTCGCCGTGTTCGGGCTCGCCGTCGCGCTCCACCCGGACAGCGCCAACGCCCTCGACAGCTTGGCCATGGGGTACGAAGCCATGAACGATCGCCCGCGCACGATCGCGAACTATCAGGCATCGTTGAATCGCGATCCCGGTAACGACCATGCGATCGGCCGGCTGGCCGTGCTGAAGGATCAGGCAAAATGAGGTTTCTGACGGCGAAATGGGCGGTCGCCGCCTCGCTGCTCCTGCTGACGGGTGCCGCTAGCGCGCTATCGTCGCCCGGCCCCGCGCCCGCGCAAGGCCGCCCGCTCGCGCTGCCCACGACCAAGGTGATGGTGCTCGGCGTCTGGCACCTCGACAGCGCCGATCCGGCGTTCCGCCTCGAGTGGCTGCAACCGGTGCTCTGCCGCCTTCAGGCGTATCGCCCTGACGCGGTGCTGACCGAAGCGATGCCGGGCGAGCAGATCATGATGCTCGACGCCTATAAGGCGTATCACGGCGACGCGGGGAAATACGGCGGCGGCACGCTCAAGATCGCGCGCGACGCGCAGGCCGCGTTGACGATGGGGCCAGCCGAGGCGCTGGTCGCCGCCGAGAAGCTCGCCGCCACCCCGCCCCGCACCCCCGCCGAGCGCCGCCGCCTCGCAGCGCTGTTCGCCGCGGCGGCCGAGCCCTTCTCCGCAGTCGTCCAGTGGATGCGCCTGCCCGCCGCCGAGCGGATCGCGGGCAACGGAGTCGACGTTTCGCTCGCCAAGAGCCTCAACCAGATCGCCGCCGGTCGCGGTGAACTTTCCTCGATCGCGGCACGCACCGCCGCAAACGTGGGGCTCGAGCGGGTGTACGGCGCGGGCGACCATTCGAGCGACACTGCCCGCCCTGACTTCGCCGCCTTCTCTGCCGCAGTTGATGCGACGCCGGGACAAAAGGCGCTGTTCAACCACGACACCCCCGCCTTCCGCGCCCAGCTCGCCGACCGTGTCCGCCTCGCCACCGAGCCCGAAGTGATGCAGCGCCTGCGCTGGGCGAACTCCGCCGAGTTCGGCCGCCTCGACGCCGACGCGCAATGGTATTCGCAGCTCCGCAAGCCGACGATGGGCCGCGCGGGCCGCCAGTCGGTCGCGGCGTGGGAGGCGCAGAACCTCCACATGGCGACCGTGGTGCGCGAGGTGACCGCCGGCATTCCCGGCGGTCGCGCGCTGCTGATCGTCGGCTCGGCGCACAAGCCGTTCATCGAGGCGTATCTGCGCCAGCTCGCCGATATCGAGATCGTCTCCTCCGCCGCGATGCTCGATGCGACATTGGCGGGCTGCTGAGGACATGACCGTGTACAAGGGCTACATCGCACTCACCCTGCCGCTGCTCGCCGCCGCGGCCGAGCCGCCGCGCGACTGGGCGGAGACGCTGCGCGCCGACGCGACCGCGTTCCACGACGCGATCGCGGCGAACCATCCCGGTCCGGTCAACCGGCTCGATCCGGGGTTCGCCCGGCGCAACGATGCGGGACTTGCGCTGGCGCTGCGCCGGGCGGCGACCGCGCGCGACTATCCTGTCTATCTGTGGGCGATGCGCGCCTATGTCGCGGGGTTCGACGACGGCCATGTCGCGTTCGACGTCAAGCAGCCGGTGCCGTTGCCGCTGCGCTGGCCCGGCTTCCTGACGACGCTCGACGGGGCCGAGAGGATGGTGGTGGCGACCCGCGACAACGATGTCGCCGTGCCGCTCGGTGCGCGGCTGTTAAGCTGCGACGGCATCCCCGCGGACACGTTGGCGGCGCGGGTAGTGGGCAAATTCCGGGGTCGCTGGGGCCTCGCGAGCCAGCGTGCCGCAACCGCGGGCCGGCTGTTCATCGATGCGGGCAATCCGTACGTCCGCCGGCCCGCGCGCTGCCGCTTCGCTGTCGGCGGCACGCCGCGCGATGTCGTGCTGCAATGGCGCGACCTGCCCGACGCCGAGTTCGACACCCGCTTCGCCGCGACCGCGCCGCGCGCGCATCCCGAGATCAGCGCGGCGACGCTCGCCGACGGCACTCGCTGGATCACGCTTTCGGGGTTCGACGGCAATCCGGCGGGAGAGGACGCAAAGGCCCTCGTACCGCTGATCGCGGGCATGAAGGCCGACGCCGCGGCGATCAGGGCTGCACCGCGCATCGTGCTTGACCTGCGCGACAACAATGGCGGCTCGTCCGACTGGTCGCGCCAGATCGCGACGATCCTGTGGGGCGGCGCGGCAATCCGCGCGCTGCCGTCGGACAACGACGCCGTCGACTGGCGCGTGTCGCCGGGCAATCTTGCAACGATCGAGAGCTATCGCGCCGCTTGGCGGGCGGCACCCGACGCGTCGCCCGAGGCGATGCGCTGGGGCGATCGCGTCGCTGCGGGGCTCCGGTCCGCCCTCGCCCGCGGCGACGCGTTGTGGCGCGAGACTGATGGCGAGAACGCGTCGCCGGCCACCGATGTGGCGGTCCCCGTGGCGTCGCCGAACGGCCGGGTCTACGTGCTGACCGACCTCGGCTGTGGGTCGGCCTGCCTCGACGCGGTCGACCTGTGGACTGCGCTCGGCGCGGTGCAGATCGGGCAGGAAACGACCGCCGACTCGCTCTACATGGACATTCGCCGCGTGCCGCTGCCCAGCGGCTTCGCGCAGGCGATCGTGCCGATGAAGGTTTATCGCGGCCGCAAGCGGGGATCAAACGTCCCCGCGGCACCGGTACACCGTTACACCGGCGATATGCGCGACACGCCTACGCTGCAACGATGGGTCGCGACCCTCCAGTAAGTAGGTCGGCCCCGGCGGCCGCGGGCACGGTGGATGCGACGGCCGCGGTGATGGCGCTCGCGAGCGGAGGGCCACGATCTGCCCGAGCGAGGTCGCGCGCGGGATCGCGCCCGGCTGGCGCGGCGCGATGGCCGGGGTTCAGGCGCCAACAGACTGCTGCGCGACCACTCGGGCCACGTATGGCCTTCAAGAGCGCTCCTCCAGCCGACATCATCCCTACGATGAACGAGCGGCGCGCCTGTGCCGTGATCGGGGCCGACCGGACGAGCATGCGCTACCGCTCGTGTCGCGAGGGCGACGAGGATCTGCGGGCACGGCTGCGCGAGTTGGCCGGCCAGCGGCGCCGGTTCGGCTACCGGCGACTACACATCCTGCTGCGGCGGGACGGTGTCACCATCAACCGCAAGTCGACGCAGCGGCTCTATCGGGAGGAGGGGCTGACGGTCAGGCGCAGGAAGGGACGAAGGCGCGCCGTGGGCGCGCGGGCGCCTGGGCCGGTGCTGGCGCTCCCCAACCAGCGCTGAGCCTGGACTTTGTGCATGACCAGCTTGCCACCGGCCGGCGGTTCCGCGTGCTGAACATCGTCGACGCCGTCACGCGCGAATGCCTGCGCGCGGTGGTGGACACCTCGATCTCCGGCAAGCGGATCGTACGAGAATTGGTTGACCTAGCCGCCGAGCGCGGTCGGCCAGGCATGATCGTCAGCGATAACGGCACCGAGCTGACCTCGAACGCGGTGCTGGTCTGGTCGGGCGAGGCAAAGGTCGAGTGGCACTACATCGCGCCGGGCCGCCCCATGCAGAACGGCTATGTCGAGCGCTTCAACGGCCGCATGCGCGAAGAGCTGCTCAACGAAACCCTGTTCCTCAGCCTCGCGCACGCCCGCGCCGTAGTCCGGGCATGGGCCGACGACTACAACACCGAGCGGTCGCACTCCTCGCTCGGCTACGCCACCCCGGCGGCCTTCGCCGCCGAGATCGAGAAGCAACGGCCTGGACGCGTCCAGGCCGTTGCTTCGGGTGCGCGCGTGCACCACAACAATCGCCGGTCTCTGGTCCCGGCTGGATGAAAGCCGGGGGTCAGGTCAGACCCCACAGGCCCAATCTCACCTAACGTACGCGATTTTCGATGCGGCTGAGGCGGCTAATTAACGCTACGCACCGTGTGCCCACCGGGATCTCCGATCAGGAGATCCCAGGCCAGATCTGCCCCAACATGTGCCTTGCATACGGCCGCAGTTCTGACAGGCATTTCACATTTTTGCCGATAAGCCGATGAAGACCGTTCGCCCCAGCACGTCGTAGACGCTTGGGAAGGTATTGCCATTGCCGAAGCTGGTGTTCACGCCGAGATTGATGTTGTCGACGATTGGCGGGTTCCGGTCGAAGACATTGCGCACGCCAGCTCTCAGGCTGAACCGATCGCCCACCCGCTGGCTCCCGGTCAGGTCGATATAGGTATAGGCGGGGATGCGGGCGTCGGCGATGTCGATCCTGCCGCCCGTCACGCCGTTGAACACCGATCCGCCGGTGTTGATGTCCACCGCCGAACGACCGATGAAGCGCCAGTTGACCGACAGCAGCGTCCCCCCCGCACTTTCCAAGGTGGCGCGCAGGTTGTGCCGCCACTTGGGCATCGGCACTCCGCAGGTCGGTCCGTACAGCCCCGCGCAGTCATATGCCGCCTGGCCCTGAAAGGGCGAGATGCGGCGATCATGGGTCCAGGTTCCGTCGAAGCCGAACGACAGCCGGCCGGCATAGGCCAGGCCGATGTCCGCCAGCGGCAACGTGTAGGCGGACGCGACGTCGATACCCGATGTCGTCAGGTAGCCCGTGTTGATGTTGGTGTTAACGATGTAGCCGCTCGTGGTCGCGAGGCTGCCGCTGGCGTCGCGGCGGATCAGGGCGCAGTAGAACGGGTCGGCATTGTTCAGGCATTGCGAATAGGACAGCGCGATCGGCACCGTCCCGATCAGGTTGGTCACCTTGATGTGGAACCAGTCGGCCGACAGCGTAAAGCGGCTGACCGCCCGCGGCGTCAGCACCACGCCCGCGGTGAAGGTGTCGCTTTCCTCCGGCTTCAGCGCGAGACTGCCGCCGGTCAGCGTGGTGCAGAAGTTTGAGCTGCACGCCGCGATGTTGCGGTACTGCGCGGCGGTGACGCCGGTGTTGGCGCACTGGGCGAGGGTCGCAGTCGGCGCGGTGCCGGCGCAGCTGTCGGTCACCGACCCCGTGCTGAGCCCCTGCGGCGCGAACAGCTCCACCACGCTCGGCGCGCGGGCGGATCGGTTGTAGCCGCCGCGGAAGCTCAGGTCGCGCGACGGCGCATAGACAAGCGAGACCTTGTACGTGTCCAGCCCGCCCGCAAGGTTGTAGTCCGAGCACCGATAGGCCAGCCCGAGGTCGAGCGCGTGGACGAAGCGCCGGTCGCCCGCGATCGGCACCAGCGCTTCCACGAACGCCTCCTTGACGTTCGTCGCCCCGTTCGCCCCGGCCGTGCCGCCGAGGCCGGTCAGGTCGCCGTTTAGGATGTTCGCGCTTCGCGCCAAGCGGATCGCATCTTCGCGATATTCGGCGCCGATCGCGACGGACACGGGCTTGCCCGCCCAAGGGCTCTGCAGGCCGATCCGCGCCAGATCGCCGTTAAGTACACCGCTGACCACCTTCTGAGTCACCTGCCCCGTGGTCAGGCCGTTCGCCAGAATGTAGTCCGCTGCACCCTGGCTGATCTGGCCGAGCTGGAAGATGTTGAGCGGTACGCAACCCTCGGGCGGCTCCCGTCCGGACGGTCGTCGCCGAGCCGCGTCAAGCTGCGGTCCCGAAGGTCATCCTCGACACCGACCTGAACGTCTTCGACGACGATGGTCAGGTCCTTATCATGGCGGCACAGGCGGATCGCGAGCACCGGATCGACCTGCTCGGCGTCACCCTTGTCACCGGCAACGTCTGGCTGCGGCAGCAGCGTGCCTATGCCAACAAGGCGGTGGAGCGGCTGGAAATCGAGAAGGACGTGCCGGTATTCGCCGGATCGAACGCGCCGCTGGTGCACAGCCATGCCACGCTGGAACAGGAAAAGGCGGTGTTCGGGGCCGGCGACAATTATTGGGGTGCGTGGTCGCAGCCCGAGCCGATGGGCGACGTCGACCTGACGCCGTTGCCGGACGGGCCGGCGCGCAGGAATCACATCCGACCGGAACATGCGGCGGACTTCATCATCCGTTCGGTCCGCCAGAACCCGCATCAGGTGACGATCGTCGCGATCGGCCCGCTGACCAACATCGCGCTGGCGATACGCAAGGCACCCGACATCGTGCCGTTGATCGGCCGCATCGTCTTCATGGCGGGCGCGTTCGACGTCGCCGGCAACACAATGCCGGCGGCGGAGTTCAACGTGTGGTTCGATCCGGAAGCGGCCCGCATCGTCGTTCGTGAACCGATCGCCATGACCTTCTTCCCTCTCGACGTCACCCAGGCCTATCCCGCCGACAAGGCGATGTTCGACCAGATCATCCGCAGCGGCGATCCGGCGATCGCCAAGCTCTATCCGCAGACGATGATCGCCGAGAGCTTCACCGCCCATCCGGGTGGGGCCGTCCATCTCTACGACCAGTTCGTCATGGCCTACATTCTTGATCCCTCGATCGTGAAGGGCAGCAAGGAACGCCTCGTGGACGTCGATACGACGTTCGGTCCCTCCTACGGCAAGTCGCTTGCTTATGCCCCGTCGCCGTCCGGCGCGCGCCACCTGCAGCCGGCGCAGATCGTAACCGCGCTCGACTGGAACGCGTTCAAGGCGCTGTACGTCGCGGAGATGACGAAGCCCTTCACGCCGCAGCTCCGCCCGGGCAAGTCGCCCCCGGCGCGGCGGCGTCCCTAGGTCGGAGAACAGCGACCATGTCCCGCCTAGGCCTTCACGCGGCAGCTGCGCTCCTTCTGCCGTTCATGCTTCTGGCGGCCGTGCCGCCAACCGAGGATCAGGCGGGATTCCTCGACCCTGCCGAGTTCGACGTTGTAAGGATTCTGGAGCCCGCGCCGGTCAAGGGCGATCCCCGGTACGAAGCGGACCGCCGCATCTTCCGTGCCACGCGAAAGCTCCGAGGTACGCCACGCTGGCAGCTGGCGATCGACGATGGGGACCTGAGCGTGCCGGCGCTTATGAAGGATTTCAGCTGTGCGGTGGGCGTCGAGCTGACGGTCGGAAATGCTCCGGGTCTCGCCCGATTGGTGCGCAAGGCAAGCATCGACACGGATGTACGCACCTTCCGTGCCAAGCAGACGTTCCGTCGGGCGCGACCTTTCACGATCGATCGCGGCCCGGTCTGTCGGCCGACGAGTGAGTTGTTCGATACGGCAGACGGCCGCATGAGTTACGATTATCCTTCGGGCCACACCGCCCGGGGATGGACGTGGGCGTTCGTCCTGACGGCGGCGGTACCAGAGCGGGCGCAGGCCAATTTGGAGCGTGGCCGGGCTTATGGCGAGAGCCGCTTCGTCTGCGGGGCGCATAACGAGAGCGCCGTCGAGGCGGGCATGCGATCTGCGGCGGCCACGATGGCGGTGGTCTCGACCAAGCCCGGCTACCAGGCCGCGCTTGCCGATGTACGCCGTGAGCTCGCCGCGCTGCGGGCAGGCGCCGCGCCGCCGGCGCAAGGGTGCTTGGCCGAACAAAGATTGCTCGCGCAGCGGGTCATGCCCGCATTCACCCGATAGTTGCGGCCCAGACACGGCCCCCCGGGCTCAACAAGGCGATCCAGGAGAGCAGGAATGAACAACGACGGTTCGCAATTGTCCCGCCGATCCTTCACGGGCGGCGTAATGTCCGCCCTGGCGCTGGCGACGCCTTTGCACGCCGCCGTGGCCCCGCCCCTCCCGGCGGGGCTGGACGCGACGGCGACCGTCGATCCGGCCCGCGCCCGGCCCTTCAACCGGATGATCTTCGGACAGTTTCTCGAACCATTCCATCGCCAGGTCTATGGCGGCGCGTTCGACCCCGGCTCGCCGCTGGCGGATGCGGCGGGTTTCAGGCTGGACGTGGTGGAGGCGCTGCGCGAGCTTCGGGTTCCGATCGTCCGCTGGCCCGGCGGCTCGTTCGTGTCGGGCTATCACTGGCAGGACGGCGTCGGCAAGACACGCACACCCGCATTCAACGCTCCCTGGGGTGTCGAGGATTCCAACATCTTCGGAACAGACGAATTCGTGCAATGGTGTCGCCTGATCGGGAGCGAGCCGTACATCTGCACCAACGCCGGCACCGGATCGTTCGAGGAGATGGGCAACTGGGTTCAGTACTGCAACCTGCGCGAGCAGGGAAAATTCGCCCGGATGCGCAAGGCCAACGGCCATGCCGACCCTTTCGACGTGAAGTACTGGAGCATAGGCAACGAGAATTATTTCGAGTTGGAGACCGGGTCCAAGAGCATCGCCGAATGGGGCGTTCTGGTGCGCGAGTCGGCCAAGCTGATGCGTGCGGTCGACAGCAGGCTGACCCTGCTGGCCGCGGCCACCGTCGAGGGGGACTGGACCGCGCCGCTGCTGCAGGTCGCGGGCAAGCACCTCAACTTCATCTCCATCCACGGATATTGGGACGCGCTATGGGAGCTGGGCAGCAAGCCGTCGAGCTACATCGATTGCATGATGCGTTCCGAACAGCCCGAGCGGCAGATCGAGAAGGTCGTGAAGCTGATCGCGGACAACGGTTTCGCCGGCAAGATCAAGATCGCGTTTGACGAGTGGAACCTGCGGTCCTGGCATCACCCGGGCTTTCCCGGCGGCGGCGGCGATCGCACCGACCTGATCGCGATGCGCGACGAGAACGACGCGAACGAGGTCTATACGATGGCGGACGCTCTGTTCTCGGCCTCGTTCCTGAACGGCTGCCTCCGCCACGCGGACGTGGTAGAGATGGCCTGCATGTCCCCCGTCATCAACGTGCGCGGGCCCTTGTTCGTGCAACCGAGGGGAAGCGTGAAGCGCACGACCTTTCACGTCCTGAAGATGTATTCGGACCTACTCCAGAAGAACGTTGTCGATACGCGGGTGCAACCGGTGCGGCTCGCGTCGGTCAAGGCGTCGGTGCCGCAGGTCGATGTCGTGACGACCGTGAGTGACGATCGTCGTCACCTCGCGATCGCGCTGGTGAACCGCCATCCGGACCGGCCCGCGCGCGTCCGGATCGACGGTATTGGCTTGCGCGGCGGACGGGCGGACGTGCTGCAGGGCGATGCGCCGGATGCGTTCAATGACGTCGAACATCCAACGCGATAGATCCCGCACCGGGTCGCGAGTGTCATGCCAGATGGGGTCATTGAGTTGCTGCCGCACTCCCTGACCATGGTGTCAACCCAGACCTGACCGCGCGGGACGGCCTGGCCTATCGGTCCTGACCTGCTCCCCATTTCGAGGCCGCTGATAAGTCAGCTTCGATTTCCTCATGCCTTGGCGGGGGCGGCTGGTGAACTCGGCGGGTGCCATGCCGCCGAGGCTGCCATGCGGACGCACAGTGATGTAGTCCGTTTGCCATGCCTTGATGATCCGCCTCGCCGCAGCCAGCGAGGGGAACAGGTGCTCGTTCAGTGTAACTCCATGCGGTTACACGTCGCGCAAGCGGCCATCGAACGATTGCACGAAGCCGTTCTGCTGCGGCTTGCCGGGCGCGATGCATTGCCATTCGAAGCCGGTGTCCTGGCACCAGGCGAGCACGGCATGACTGGTCAGTTCGGTGCCGTTGTCGCTGACCAGCATACATGGGAGCCCGCGACGTTCGGTCATGGCGGCCCATTCCCACACGACACGTCGTCCTGACAACGAGGCATCGACGATGCATGCCAGCGGAGCGCAGCGACGCACGGCTGTAATCGTCGATGGCGTTGAGCACGCGGAACCGCCGGCCGCAGGCCAATGCATCCGACACGAAGTCGAGCGACCAGCGCTGGTTGGGTTCCTGCGGGATCGCCATCGGCACCCGCGTCCCCAGCGCCCGTTTCCGGCCGCCGCGCTTGCGCACCGTCAGCCGCTCTTCGCGATACAGCCGGTACACCTTCTTCAAGTTCATGCCCTTGCCCTCGCGCCTGAGCAGGATCACCAGCCGGCGATAGCCGAAACGGCGACGCTCGTTGGCGATCTCGCTCATCCGCTCGCGGACAGCATCGCTAAAATGAGTGCAGGGCCGCCGACAGATGATTGCGATGTTGGCTGATCGCTGGGACCAAAGCGATGTCTTACCCTCTACCCGCAAACCAGCCGCGATGTGCGTGTGGGAACGGATGATGAAACACAAACACCGGAAGTGCGGAAAGCTGCACAAGTCAGCGGCTTACCGGCAGTAAATGGCGGAGAGGGTGGGATTCGAACCCACGGTACCCGTGAAGGCACGCCGCATTTCGAGTGCGGTACAATCGACCTCTCTGCCACCTCTCCGCAGAGGACTGGTCCGGCGACAAGGCCGGATGCGTCGGTCAGGGGAGCGCCCCTAGCCCGATCGGATCGACCCTGCAAGCACCAATGCTTGTTGGCGGGCGATCGCTGCCCTAGATACACCCGCATGACCGATCACGCGCTGGTTGCCGAATCCGACCTTCCCGTCGCTCCCCCCATCGTCCACGCCCGCTTCTCGATCGGCGATGTGGTGCGGCACCGGATGCTCGACTTCCGCGGGGTAATCTTCGACGTCGACCCGGTCTTCAACAACTCGGAGGAATGGTATCAGGCGATCCCCGAGGCGATCCGCCCGACCAAGGACCAGCCCTTCTATCACCTGCTCGCCGAGAACACCGAGGCGAGCTATGTCGCCTATGTCAGCCAGCAGAACCTGGTCACCGACGACAGCGACGAGCCGGTCGAACACCCCGCGATCGCCGGGCTGTTCACCGAATACGAGGACGGGCGCTACCGGTTGCGCCGCGAGCACCGTCACTGAGTCCTGCCGGAAGGTCAGTGAAGGTCACGGGGTCGGGGGTGTCTTTGCCGACTGTGACCGTCGGTGCGCGATCATAGGAAAGAGCGAAGCCGAGGCATAACGCGGCGGACGCGTGTAGGACAGCCCCTTAGACGGTAAAGCTCTCGCCGCAGCCGCACGCACCCTTGGCATTGGGATTGGCGAAGACAAAGCCGGCGGTGAAGTCGTCCTCCACCCAATCCATCGTCGATCCGACGAGGTACAGGATCGAGCCGCCGTCGACGAACAGCGTGCCGCCAGGTGTCTCGATCCGCTCGTCGAAGGGCTTGCCCTCCGTCACGTAATCGACCGAATAGGCGAGCCCCGAACAGCCGCGGCGCGGGGTCGACAGCTTGACCCCGACCGCGCCGTCGGGCGCGCGCGCCATCAGGTCGGCGATGCGCGCGTTCGCCGAGGTGGTGAGCATCAGCGGTGCGGGGCGGGCGCGGAGCGTGGTCGCCATCACAGCATCCCCAGTTCGAGCTTGGCGTCGTCCGACATCTTCTGCGGGTCCCAGGGCGGGTCCCAGACGAGATTGACGTCGCAGGTGGCGATGCCGGGTACCGCCGCGACGCGCAGCTCGACCTCGGCGGGCATGGACTCGGCGACGGGGCAATGCGGGGTGGTGAGGGTCATCGTCACCACCGCATGGCTCGCATCCGCGACCTCCACGCCATAGATCAGCCCCAGGTCGTAGATGTTGACCGGAATCTCGGGGTCGTAGATCTCCTTGAGCGCATCGACCACCGCTTCGTAGAGCGCGCCGCCGACCTCGCCCGGCGCATCCTCGCGCGGCGTCTGCGCCAGGAAGCCGGACAGGTAGTCGCGCTCGCGCGGCGCATCGGGCACGGCGTCGACGCGCGCCTTGGGCGGGGATGCGACGTTCTCCACTTCCTCGACGTCGTAAGTCATCCGAAAATCCTCGTTACCCGTTCGACGCCCTTCACCAGCGCGTCGATGTCCTGCGGGCCGTTATACACCCCGAAGCTCGCCCGCGCGGTCGCCTCGACGCCGAGCGCAGCCATCAGCGGCTGGGCGCAATGGTGGCCGGCGCGGATCGCCACCCGGCCTTCGTCCAATATGGTGGCGACGTCGTGGGGATGCACCCCCTCGACCGCGAAGGAGACGATGCCGGCGGAGTCGGCGGGGCCGAACAGGCGAACGCTGTTAAGCTGGCCGAGGGCGTCACGCGCCCGGGAAACCAGCGCGCCCTCGTGCGCGTGGATCGCGTCAAGGCCCAGCCCTTCGACATAGTCGATCGCGGCATGGAGGCCGAGCACGCCGACGATGTGCGGAGTGCCCGCCTCGAACCGGCCCGGCGGCGGGGCGTAGGTGGTGCGCTCAAACGAGACGCGGTCGATCATCGCCCCCCCGCCCTGCCATGGCGGCATCGCGTCGAGCAGCTCGGCCCGGCCCCAGAGCACGCCGATCCCGGTCGGGCCGTAGAGCTTGTGGCCCGAGAAGACGTAGAAATCGCAGCCGAGCTCGGCGACGTTCACCGGCAGACGCGGCACCGCCTGACAGCCGTCGATCAGGATCTTCGCGCCGACGCCGTGGGCGAGACCGACCGCGCGGGCCACGTCGAGCACCGAGCCGAGGACGTTGGAGACATGCGCGAGCGCGACCAGCTTGTGCTCGGGACGGAGCATTGTCGCCATCGCGTCGAGGTCGATGCGGCCGTCCGAGGTGAGCGGGGCAACGTCGATCGCGGCGCCCACGCGCTCGGCGACCATCTGCCAGGGGACGATGTTGCTGTGATGCTCCAGCATCGACAGCAGGATGCGGTCGCCGGATTTCAGGTGCGTGGCGGCATAGCTGTGCGCGACGAGGTTGATCGCCTCGGTCGCGCCACGGACGAAGACGCACTCGTCGGGCTTTGCCCCGATGAAGCGGGCGACGCGGGCGCGCGCGGCCTCGTAGGCGAGGGTCATGTCGGCGGAGCGCTGGTACACGCCGCGGTGGACGGTGGCGTAGGTCTCGCCATAGGCGCGGGTGATCGCGTCGACGACCGCCTGCGGCTTCTGCGAGGTGGCGGCGGTGTCGAGGTACGACCAGCCGGCGGGGATCGCGGGGAAGTCCGCGAGGGTGTCGAGCGGGCGGGCGTCGGTCATGCCCGGCCCGACCTCAAGTGGAGGAAGTGGAGGCGATAACGCACCTTCGAGCGGGTCTCCACTTGAGAAGTGGAGACGGGCGGGCGAGGCGAGCGGATGCGCATCGGGCGACCATGCACAGGTCGGCCCATGTAGGACAGACCTCGATCCTCCGCGGGACGGCTGGGTGGTAGCCGCCGACTGACCGAGAAATTCGACCCCAAGTGCATCGCTTGCGGAAGCGCCCCTCCACCAGCTTCGCTGGTCCCCCTCCCCGTTCCGGGGAGGTTCGGGAAGGGGCTCACAATGCCCGCTCCAGCCAGGCATCGGCGTCGGCGACGAAGGCGTCGCGGACAACCGCGTTGCCGATCCGGTCGAGCGCGTCGGCGACGAAGGCGCGGGTGAGGAGCGCCTGGGCGCGGGCACGCGGGATGCCGCGCGACTGCATGTAGAATAGCGCGCGGGCGTCGAGTTCGCCGACCGTCGCGCCGTGGGCGCACTTCACGTCGTCGGCGAAGATTTCCAGCTCGGGCTTGAGGTTCACGGTCGCGGTGCGTTGCAGGAGCAGACCACGCAAGCTCTGCTCGCCATCGGTCTTCTGCGCGTGGCGGGCGACCTCGACCGCGGCGGCGAGGCTGGCGGTCGAGCGGTTCGCGGCGACCGCGCGCCACAGCTGGCGCGACGCGCCGTTGGGTTCGGCGTGGTTGACGCGGACCGCGCATTCCTGCCGCCCTTCCTCGCGGGTGAGGATCGCGCCGCCGTAATCGACGAACGCCCCCTGTCCCGCCGACACGAGCTGTGCGTCGGTGCGGCTGCCCGCGTCGCCGGCGGCGAGGATCACCTGGTCAAGCGCGGCAGCCTCGCCGACATGCGCCTCGTCGCGGGTGGAGGTGAAGCCGCCGGTCTGGAGCAGGCGGACGCTGCGCTGGAGGCGCGCGCCACGGCCGAGCCGGATGCGGGTGAAGCGGTTCGACCAGCCCGAGCCGACATGGGTCTCGATCACCTGCGCGACCGCATCCTCGGCGAGGACGATGTCGGCGGCGAGGTGGTTCGATCCGCCGGTCGCGAGGTGGACGATCTGGACCGGGTCGGGGACCGCGCGGGCTTCGAGTCGAAGCGCCCAGCCCTCACCCGCGGTGCGGGCGCCCAGCGCGTGGTCGCCGGTCTCGATCCGCTCGATCGCGACGGGACCAAGAGTGGAGCGGGCGTGGTCGAGGCGGCCGTCGACGAACACGATCCGCGCGCCGGGCAGGTCGAGGAACGACGCGGCGGGATCGACGGGGGTCGCGGCGCGGGGCAGCGCGGCGGCGGTGGCGATCGCCTCCGGATCGGACCAGCGCCACAGCTCCTCGCGGGTCGAGGGGAGTTCGATCAGGCTCATGCCCCCTGCCCTCCGGCCCGCGCGGCGGCGCGGCGGGCACGCAGCGCCTCGATCAGGGTCGCACGCTGCGGCTTGGCGCACGCGGTGAAGGCGGCGGTCGCCTCCGCCTCCAGCCGGGCGCGCTCGTCCTTGGCGACACCCTTGGCATGGGCAGCCTTCATCCGCGGCAGGATGTCGGGCCAGCAGCGCTCCATCGCGGTGCAGCCGACCTGGTCGATCTCGCGGTCGCCGGTCGACACCTTGGTGGTGCAGCGGGTGCCGAGCGGCGTGGTGGCGATCTTGCCCCGCCAGCTGTTGAGCTTGCGTGCGATCACGACGATGTCTTCATCGGCATTGGCCGGCACCGGTGCGGCAGTCGCCTGAAGCAGCGCGAGCAGCAGCATCATGCGACGGTCGCCCCATAGCCCTCGCGCTCGAGCTCGTGCGCAAGCTCCGCGCCGCCCGATCGGACGATGCGGCCGTCGGCGAGGACGTGGACGCGGTCCGGCTTCACGTAGTCGAGCAGCCGCTGGTAATGGGTGATGAGCAGCACCGCCTTGTCGGGGCGGCGCATGATGCGGTTGATGCCGTCGCCGACGATGCGCAGTGCGTCGATGTCGAGGCCGGAGTCGGTCTCGTCGAGGATCGCAAAGGCGGGGTCGATGACGCCCATCTGGACCATCTCGTTACGCTTCTTCTCGCCGCCGGAGAAGCCGACGTTGACGGGGCGCTTGAGCATCTCCTGGTCGAGGCCGAGCGCGTCGGCCTGGGCGCGGGAGAGCTTGAGGAAGTCGCCGCCCGAGAGGGGCTTCTCGTCGCGGCTGGCGCGCTGGGCGTTGAGGGCCTCGCGCAGGAACTGGACGTTGGAAACGCCGGGGATCTCGACGGGGTATTGGAAGCCGAGGAACACCCCGGCGGCGGCGCGCTCGTGCGGGCCGAGGGCGAGGAGGTCGATCCAGTCGTCGTCGTGCCCGCCCTCGTCACCCCAGCCTTGTGCCGGGGTCCACTGATCCGCAGGGGCTTCAGCTTGGGGCGCGGTGGACCCCGGCACAAGGCCGGGGTGACGGGTCGGGCGGAACAGGACGGAGCCCTCGGTCACCTCATAGCCGGGACGGCCGCCGAGGACGTAGCCGAGCGTCGACTTGCCCGCGCCGTTGGGGCCCATGATCGCGTGGACCTCGCCCGCACTCACTTCGAGGCTGAGGCCCTTGAGGATCGGCTTACCGTCGATCTCGGCGTGGAGGTTTTCAATCTTGAGCATCAGTCAGCAGGCCTCAGGCGTGGTTCCGGCAGCCAGTCCGGGTCGAGGATCTGGTCTAGATCAAACGGAAATTGGGTCGGTATCGGCGCAAGCGACAGATCGACATGCGATAGACGGGCATCTTCGGCCGCGTCACGATAGCAGTGTGCGAACTCGTCCTCGACGACGCGCTTCAACGACGGGCTCTGCTTCAGCAACGCCAATAAATCCCGCCTTTGGGTCCGCACGGTACCACGCCAGCCGTTCAGCGGCTCGTAAGCCGGCGAATAGGCAATCTTGAGCAGATGCTCGAGTATGGTCGTAAGCCGGCTCTTGACCTCCCGCTTGTCCGAACCGCCCACGCTCTCGATCTCCTCCGCCAGATGTTCCAGATCGAGGTCGGTGTTACTGCGTTCGGCGGCCATGCGGCGAAGCACGGCCGCCTGCCGCTGGGTCCAAGCGAAGAAGTCGGTGTCGTAGAGTTGCGTCGCCATCATCCCACGCTCCCCTCAAGGCTGATCCCCAGCAGCTTCTGCGCTTCGACGGCGAACTCCATCGGCAGTTGCTGGAGTACCTCGCGGGCGAAGCCGTTGACGATCAGCGCTACGGCCGCTTCCTGGTCGAGCCCGCGGCTCATCGCGTAGAAGAGCTGGTCCTCGCTGATCTTGCTGGTGGTCGCCTCGTGCTCGATCTGCGCGCTGGGGTTGCGGACCTCGATATAGGGGACCGTGTGCGCGCCGCACTGGTCGCCGAGGAGCAGGCTGTCGCACTGGGTGAAGTTCCGCACGCCTTCCGCGCCCGGCGCAACCTTGACGAGGCCGCGATAGGTATTGTCGGAGCGGCCGGCGCTGATCCCCTTGGACACGATGGTCGAGCGCGAGCCCTTGCCGTTGTGGATCATCTTGGTGCCGGTGTCGGCCTGCTGGCGGTTGTTGGTGACCGCGACCGAATAGAACTCGCCGACGCTGTTCTCGCCGTTGAGGACGCAGCTGGGATATTTCCACGTGATCGCGCTGCCGGTTTCGACCTGGGTCCAGCTGACCTTGCTGTTGCGGCCCTGGCACAAAGCGCGCTTGGTGACGAAGTTGTAGATGCCGCCGACGCCGTTCTCGTCGCCGGGATACCAGTTCTGGACGGTGGAATACTTGATCTCGGCGTCGTCGAGCGCGACCAGCTCGACCACTGCGGCGTGGAGCTGGTTCTCGTCGCGCATCGGGGCGGTGCAGCCTTCGAGGTAGCTGACATAGCTGCCCTTGTCGGCGACGATCAGCGTGCGCTCGAACTGGCCGGTGTTCTCGGCGTTGATGCGGAAATAGGTCGACAGCTCCATCGGGCAGCGGACGCCCTCGGGGATATAGACGAAGGTGCCGTCTGAGAAGACCGCGCTGTTGAGCGTCGCGAAATAGTTGTCGCGCTGGGGCACGACCTTGCCCAGCCACTTGCGGACGAGGTCGGGGTATTCGCGGATCGCCTCGCTGATCGAGCGGAAGATGACGCCGGCGGCCTCCAGTTCCTTGCGGAAGGTGGTGGCGACCGAGACGCTGTCGAACACCGCGTCGACCGCAACGCGGCGCTTGGGCTCCGCGCCCTCGACGTTTGCGAGCAGCTTCTGCTCCTCGATCGGGATGCCGAGCTTTTCGTAGGTGCGGCGGATCTCGGGGTCGAGCTCGTCGAGGCTCGCGATCGTCGCCTTCGCTTTGGGCTCGGCGTAATAGTACGCGTCCTGATAGTCGATCGGGGGGACGTTGAGCTTGGACCAGTCGGGCGCTTCCAGCGTCTGCCACAGGCGGAACGCCTTGAGGCGCCAGTCGAGCATCCATTCGGGCTCGTTCTTCTTGGCGGAAATGTAGCGGACGGTGTCCTCGCTCAGCCCCTTGGGCGCGAAATCCTGTTCGATGTCGGTGGCGAAACCCCACTCGTACTTCTTGGAGACGGCCTCATAGGCCTCGGCGTTACGGGTCGCCATCACGCATGTACCTCTGTTGTCGCCGGCACCGCGGCAAGGCTGGCGAGCGAGACGCCCGCGAGCGCGCCGCGCACCGCTCCGTTCACCGCCGCCCAGTGCGGCTTGACCTTGCACCCATCGCCGATCGCGCAATCGTGCTGCGCATCGACGCACGCCGCCATCGCAATCGGCCCCTCCACCGCCTCGACGATGTCGGCCAGGCTGATCGCCGACGGGGGCCGGGTGAGCCGCACGCCGCCGCCGGTGCCGCGCGTCGACTCCAGCAGCCCCGCCGTGGACAGCCGGCTGACCAGCTTCTGGGCGGTGGGGAGCGGGACGCCGGTCTCCTCCGCGAGCAGCGTCGCGTTGACGCGCGCCAGCCCGCCGCAATGGCGCGCGGCGGCGGACATCATCACGACCGCGTAGTCGGCTAGGGAGGACAGGCGCATGCTGTTGCGAACGGCTCTCAAATAGGACCAATTCGATCCGATTGGGCAGATGGTCCTGCTGCGCTGCGGCGTCAACCCCGTTGGCGTGATCGATGTGATCGGCCGGATCGATCTTTGCCGGGCGGCGGCGGGGGGCTAAGCGCGGATAATGACACTGGCCCGATCGCTCCTGTTCCGCCTCGATCCCGAACGCGCCCACCGGCTGACGCTGGGCGCGGTGGCGGCGCGGGGGCGGCTGCCAGGGCGGCCGGTGACGAGCGCGCGGCTGGCGACGCGGGTGGCGGGGATCGACTATCCCAACCCGCTGGGGCTTGCGGCCGGAGCGGACAAGGATGCGGTGGCGGTGCCGGGGTGGTTCGCGCTGGGGCTGGGCGCGGTCGAGGTAGGGACGCTGACCCCCCTGCCCCAGCCGGGCAACCCGCGCCCGCGGCTGTTCCGGCTGCCCGAGGATGATGCGGTCATCAATCGCTACGGCTTCAACAACCGCGGGTTCGCGGCGGCGGCGGAGCGGCTTGCGCGGGTAAGAGCGGCAGGGGTGCTCGGGATCAACGTCGGGGCGAACAAGGATGCCGCCGATCGGATCGCGGATTACGAAGGCGGCGTGGCGGCGGCGACCGGGGTCGGGTGCGACCATGTCACGATCAACATCAGCTCGCCCAACACGCCCGGCCTGCGCGACCTCCAGCATGGGGCGGCGCTGCGCGAGCTGCTGGCGCGGTGCCGGGCGGCGGCGGGGCCGGTGCGGCTGTTCCTGAAAGTCGCGCCGGATCTGGACGGTGCGCAGGTGGACGAGATCGCGCGGGCGGCGATCGAGGGCGGGGTCGATGCGCTGATCGTCGGCAACACCACGGTCAGCCGCCCGCCTCTGCGCTCGGCAGCGGCGGGGGAGGCGGGCGGGCTGTCGGGCAAGCCGCTCGCGCCGCTCGCGCGGGCGACGCTGGCGGCGTTCCGGGCGGCGACCGGGGGCGCAATGCCGTTGATCGCGGCGGGCGGGATCGACAGCGGCGCGGAGGCCTATGCGCGCATCCGGGCGGGGGCGAGCCTGTGCCAGCTCTATACCGGGCTGGTCTATGGCGGCGCGGGGTTGCCGAGGCGAATCCTGGGCGAGCTCGACGCGCTGCTGGCGCGCGACGGCGTTACCGTCACCGAGGCGGTGGGGGCCGGTTGACGCGCGCGGCGGTGCCGATAGGGTCCGGGGCGATGCGGACGATCCTCCTTGCGCTCGCCCTGGTGGCTGTGCCGACCACCCTTCCCGCGCGCGAGCCCGCCGGCGGTTCCGGCCCCAGCGGCGAATCCGGCATGGTGAGTGCCGCCGATCCGCGGGCAGCGGCGGCGGGCGTCGAGATCCTGCGCGCGGGCGGCAGCGCCACCGACGCGGCGATCGCGACCATGCTGGCGCTCGGCGTCGTCGAGCCGCAGAGCTCGGGCATGGCGGGGGGCAGTTTCTGGGTCCGGCACTCGTCGGCCGGCGGGTTCTCGACGATCGACGCGCGCGAGACCGCGCCGATGGCGGCGACCCCGCGCTGGTTCTACACGCCCGACGGCCAGCCGCTGAGCCATGCGGACGCGGTGCCGGGCGGGCGCAGCGTCGGGGTGCCGGGCGCGCTGCGCGGGATGGCGCTGGCGCACCAGCAGGGAGGCAGGCTGCCCTGGGCGCGGCTGTTCGCACCGGCGATCCGGCTGGCGCGAGGCGGGTGGCGGCTGACCCCGCGCTTCGTCGGCAACCTGACCAACTATGCGGGGCACATCACGCCTGAGACGCGGGCGCTGTTCTCCGGTCCGGACGGCAAGCCCCTGCCCGCGGGCAGCCTGGTGCGCAACCCGGCGCAGGCGGCGTTGATGGAGCGGCTTGCGAAGCAGGGCGCGGACGCGTTCTACGTCGGGCCGCAGGCGGCGAAGCTGGTGCGGGCGGTCAACAGCGCGGCGCGCAACCCGTCGCGGATGACCGAGGGCGATCTGGCAAGCTATGCCGCCAAGCCGCGCCCGCCGGTGTGCCTGCCCTATCGCGGCAACCGGGTGTGCAGCATGGGACCGCCCTCGTCCGGCGGCATCACGGTGCTGATGATCCTGAAGCAGCTCGAACGCTTCGACATGGGCGGGCTGGGACGAGAGTCGGCGGTGGCGTGGCACCTGTTCGCCGAATCCTCGCGGCTCGCCTATGCCGATCGCGACCTGTATGTCGGCGACCCCGACTACGTGAAGGTGCCGGTCGCGGGTCTGCTCGACCCGGCGTACCTCGCGTCGCGATCGGCGCTGATCTCGCCCGAGCGCGCGATCGACGTCGCCAAGGCGGGCAACCCGGCCGGCGCGCCGGCGCGGACGCGGGCGACCCCGGCGGAGGTGGCGGGGACCACCGATCTTGCCGTCGTCGACCGGAGGGGAGAGGTGGTGGAGGTGACCACCACGGTCGAGGGGATGTTCGGATCGGGGCTGTCGGTCGACGGCACGGTGCTCAACAACCAGCTGACCGACTTCGACATCGTGCCCGACAAGGACGGCTACCTTGTCGCCAACCGGGTGGAGGGCGGCAAGCGGCCGCGGTCGTCGATGGCGCCGACCATCGTCTATGGCTTCGACGGCAAGGTGCGGCTGGCGGTCGGCGCGGCGGGCGGGCCGACGATCATCGCGCAGGTCGCCAAGGCGATCATCGGCGTGGTCGACTGGAAGCTGAGCGCGCAGGAGGCGATCGCGACGGGCCTCGTCTTCGCGCCGGGCCGGGTCGTGGTGGAGCGGGGCAGCGACCGCGAGGCACAGGTCGCGGGCATGCGTGCGCTGGGCGACAAGGTGGAGGTCGCGCCGCTGGGGCTCAAGGCCAACGCGATCGAGCGGGTCGGCGGGCGCTGGGTCGGCGCGGCCGATCCGCGCAGCGAGGGCGTCGCGATGGACGAGGACGGGCGGGTCACCCGGATCGCGCGGGTCGGCGCGGCGGCAGCGGAATAGCACCGGCGACACGCCGGGCGGGAACGGGAGAAGCCAGGATGGCGCGCGAGCTCGAACATTTTCCGAACCTCGTCGCGATGTTCTTCGCGCGCGCGGCCGAGCGGGGGGATGCGCCGTTCCTGCGGGTCAAGCGTGACGGCGCCTGGGTGGCGACGAGCTGGGCGGAGGCGGCGCGGCAGGTGGCGGCGCTGGCGGCGGCGCTGCGTTCGATCGGGTTGAAGCCGGGCGATCGAGTGATGCTGGTGTCGGAGAACCGGCCGGAATGGTGCATCAGCGACCTTGGCATCATGGCCGCGGGGCTGGTGACGGTGCCGACCTACATCACCAATACCGAGCGCGACCACCTGCACATCCTCGAGAACTCGGGCGCGTGCGCGGTGATCGTGTCGACCGACAAGCTCGCGCGGACGCTGCTGCCGGCAGTGCTGCGGTCGAACCAGGGCCAGACAGTAATCGGCATCGACGCGATGCGCGCGCCGTCGGGGTCGATCGCGTTCCACCGCTGGGGCGAGCTGATCGCGGCGCATCCGGCCGACGTGGGGGCGTGCGCGGCGGCGGCGAGCTTCGGGCGCGGGGACCTGGCGTGCATCATCTACACCAGCGGCACCGGCGGGGCGCCGCGCGGGGTGATGCAGCATCACGGCGCGATCCTGCACAATGTCGCGGGCTGCGTTGACGTGATCTCAAACGATTTCGGCTGGGGGGACGAGGTGTTCCTGTCGTTCCTGCCGCTGTCCCATGCCTATGAGCATAGCGGCGGGCAGTTCCTGCCGATCGGGCTGGGCGGGCAAATCTACTATGCCGAAGGGCTGGAGAAGCTGGCGGCGAACATCGAGGAGGTGCGGCCGACGATCATGGTCGTGGTGCCGCGGCTGTTCGAGGTGCTGCGGACCCGGATGACCAAGGCGATCGGGAAGCAGGGCGGGATGGCGGCGCGGCTGCTGGCGCGCGCGCTGGCGCTGGGCGCGCGCGACTATGCCGGCGGGGTGCGGCTGGTCGACCGGCCGGCGCAGGCGATGGTGAGGCTGCTCTTCAAGCCCAAGATCGCGAAGAAGTTCGGCGGCAGGCTGAAGGCGATGGTGTCGGGCGGCGCGCCGCTCAATCCGGAGATCGGCATCTTCTTCCACTCGATGGGCCTGACGCTGCTCCAGGGCTATGGCCAGACCGAGGCGGCGCCGGTGATCGCGTGCAACCGGCCGGGCGCGGGCATCCGGATGGACACGGTCGGCCCGCCGCTCAAGGATACGGAAGTCCGGATCGCGGCGGACGGCGAGATCCTGGTCCGCGGCGAGCTGGTGATGCACGGCTATTGGCGCAACGACGCGGAGAGCGAGCGGGTGCTCAGGGACGGCTGGCTCCACACCGGCGACATCGGCGAGTTCGACCAAGGCGGGCGCATCCGCATCACCGATCGCAAGAAGGACCTCATCATCAACGACAAGGGCGACAATGTCGCGCCGCAGAAGGTGGAGGGGATGCTGACGCTCCAGCCCGAGATCGTCCAGGCGATGATCGCGGGCGACCGCAAGCCGTACATGGTCGCGGTGCTGGTGCCCGATCCCGAATGGACCCAGGAATGGTGCGCCAAGGGCGGCGCGCGGTGCAACTTCCGCGGGCTGGCAGAGAATCCCGAGTTCCGGCAGGCGCTGTCGGCGGCGGTGGAGCGGGTCAACAAGGACCTGTCGGTGACCGAGCGCGTCCGCCGCTTCATCATCGCCGACGCGCCCTTCACGATCGAGAACGAGCAGCTGACCCCGAGTTTGAAGATCCGCCGGCATGTGTTGCGGCAGGTGTACGGAGAGCGGCTGGAGGGGTTGTATCGGGGGTAACGATCCTCCCCGAGCTTGCTCGGGGAGGTGGCATGCGAAACATGACGGAGGGGCGTCGCTTCAGGCGATGTCGCTGGTGGAGCCGCCCCTCCACCACTCGGTTGCGCCGAGCGGTCCCCCTCCCCCAGCAAGCTGGGGGAGGATCAGGATCACTTCGCCTTGGGCAGCACCTGGAAGGTCCAGTCGGCATCCGGGCGAAGGTACTTGACCGCCGCCGCCTGGAGCGTCGCCGGGTTCACCGAGACGAAATCGTCGGCGATCCGCTTCGTCGCCTCCACCCGGCGGGGGTCATAGGTCGCGCCGCCCAGCTGCTGGAGCCAGAACTGGTTCCCGGTCGAGGCGCGGACGATGTACTGGCCCATCGGGCGCATGATCCGCTGGAGCTCGTCGGGGGCGACGGGGTTCGCTACCAGATCCGCGGCGATCGCGCGCGCGGTGTCGAAGAAGAACGCCACCTTGTCGGGCGACACCTGCCCGATCGCGATCAGCCGCCCGCCCGAGGCGAGCCCGACCGGCCATTGCGAGGCGACCTGCGGGCTGTAGCTCGCGCCCGCGGCCTGACGCAGCTTCTCGAACAGCCGGTCGGAGAAGACCTGGGCGAGCACGTCGAGCGTGCGGCTTTCGGCGATCCCGTCCACCCCGCCGCCGGTCGGCCAAGCGATTACCGCCGCCGCCTGGTTGTCGGTGCCGGTGTGGTAGCGGGTGACGGGCGCGGCGACATGGGCGGGGAAGCGGACGGGCGAGGGGGTGCGGTCGTCGGGCTTGCGGGGGGCGAGCGCGCCGAAGCTGGCCGCCACCGCCTTGGCGACGTCGTCGGTCTTGACGTCACCGAACACCGCGACCTCGATCGGGCCGGTGGCGAGCAGCGGCTGCCACAGCTTGCGGAACGACGCCGCGTCGGTCGCCGCGATCGTCTCGCGCGCCGGCGTGCCCCAGCGCGGGTCGCCGTCGCGCATCAGCCCCTCGAGGTCGCGGCTGATGACGCCGTCGGGCGACGCGTCGTAGCCGTCATAGGCGGCGAGTGCGACCGCGCGGGCGCGGGCGACGGGCGCGGCGTCCCAGCGCGGCCGGGCGAGCTTGGCCGCCATCAGCCGCAGCTGGTCGGGATAGTCGGCGGGCGAGGTCAGCGCCGAGAAGGTGAAGGCGTCGTCCTCGATATCGAAGTCGAGGCCGATGCGGCGTCCGGCGACGAGCTGGTCGAGGTCGCCCTGGTCGAGCTTCCCGACCCCGCCGGCCCACAGCGCGAGGTCGCCCGCCCAGGCCGGGGTCGCGCGATCGCCGGGCAACGCGTTGTAACCGCGGCCGAAGCGGACGCGGACATAGACGCGGCCGGACTCCGACGCGTTCGGATAGACGAGCAGGCGGACGCCGTTGGCGAACGTCACCTGATCCATGTCGAGCCCGTCGATATGCTGACGCGCGGTCTCCTTGCCCGGACGGCCGGGCGAGGGCAGCTGGGCGAAGGTCACCGCCGCCTGCTGGGTGCGCTTGCCCGCGAGTCCGGAAACGTCCGCGGTCAGCGCCGTCTGGAGCTGTGCCACCGTGTTCGGGGCGGCGACGCGGGTGTTGACGATCGCGCGGGTGGCGTCGCCCTGGAACAGGCGCTCGGTCGATTCGAGCAGGGTCGCGGGCGTGAACATCCCCTTCGCGCGGGCATCGCGCAGGATCGCGTAGCTCGTCTCGGGCGCGGTGGTGGTCTCGCGGATGTCGAGCGCGTCGGTCATGTCCTCGGCCTGACGCGCGCCGGCCTCGACGCGGGCGGTCTCGACCTGGGTGCGCATCGCGGTCTCGAAATCGGCGTACTCGCGATCGACCTCTGCCTGCGTGGGGGCGGAGGCTTGCGCGTCGGCGATCACCGCGCGCACGTCGCGCAGCGCCGCCGTCCAGTCGTCTCCGACGGGCAGGATGTTGACCGAGGTGACGTTGGCCGAACGCGACACGTCGTCGAGGCTGACGCTCGCCGAGATATAGCTGCCGCCGGCGCGCGCGCGGGTTTCCAGCCGGCGGGCGATCAGGCGGGTCGCGAGCATGTCGACCAGGCGGCGCTGGTTGAAGATCACCGTGTCGGCGTTGAACCGCCAGGGGCGGATTGTCGCCATCGCGACCAGCGGCGGGGCCCCCGGCTCGACGATCGAGGCGGCGATCGGCGCCTTGGGATCGGGATGGCCGAAATCGGGGTCGGCGGGGTCGGGCCCCTGCCCCCGCCAGCCCGAGAAGTTCTTGACCACCAGCTGCGCCAGCTGGAGCGGCTCCATGTCGCCCGAGATCACCACCACCGCGCGTGTCGGTCGGTACCAGCGGTCGTGGAACGCCTTCACCGACGCGCCGGTCGCGGACTCCAGCGTCTTGATCGTGCCGATCGGCGAGCGGTCGGCGAGCGGCTGGCCGGCGAAGAATGCCTCGCGGATCGCGTCGCCGAGCTTGACCTGGGGGCCGGGCTGTTCGCGCTGCTCGGCGAGCACGACGGGGCGTTCGGCGGTGACGGCGGCGTCGGTCAGCGCAGGGGCGGCCATCATCCCGGAGAGGATCTTGAGGCTTTCGTCGAGGTTGGCGACCGTCGCGCCCGGCAGGTCGAGCTTGTACACCGTCTGCGTCGGCGTGGTCGACGCGTTCGAATCCGAACCGAAGGTCGCGCCGAAGCGCTGCCACACCCGCTTGGCCTCGCCATCGGGAACGTATTGCGAGCCGCGGAACGACAGGTGCTCGATGAAGTGCGCGAAGCCGCGCTCGCCGTCCTGTTCATACAGCGAGCCCGCGTCGATGCGCACGCGCACCGCCACCTGCCCCGGCGGGACCCCGTTGCGGCGGACCGCGAAGCGCAGCCCGTTGGGCAGAGTGCCGAATTTCCACGCCTGATCGGGCGCGATGTCGCTGCCCTTGTAGAGCCAGGCGCTGGTATCGACCCCTGCCAGCGCGGGCAAGGTCGGACGATTCGGATCGCCCTCCGCCCGGAACGGCGTCGCCTGAAGCGGCGACGGGGTTGCCGTCGGCTGGGGAGCCGGGGCGGGCGCCGGTTGCTGGCCGAAGGCGGCAAAGGCGAGAAAGAAGGAAACCGCGGAAGCGCCGAACGCGCGCATGGGGAACGCCATGGCCCAGCCGCTTAGCGCGTCCGCCCCGCCGCCGCCAGCCCATCCCCGTGCGCGACGGCGGCCGCTGCCATGATTTCGACCCACAACGGCACTAAGGCGGCGGCGGATGCGGCGCTTTCTCCAGGCCGCGGGGCAATGGTGGCGGTGCATGACGGCAGGCGTCGGGGTGAGCGTTGGCGCACGGCGGAACGGGGCGGAGCACGAGGACGCGGGGCCGCGGGTGCCCGACCTCACCGTGATTTCCGGGGCGCCCCGGCCGGGGTCGCCGATGCAGGCGGAGCGGGGACGCCCGCTCATCATCACGGTCGGCAAGCATCTGAGGGGCCTGTTCGACCGGCTGATCGCGAGCGGATCGTTGGTGTCCAACGACCCGGTGCTCGACGTGCGCGAATTCGGCTGGACCGCGGCTTTACGCGATCACTGGCAGGCGATCCGCGACGAGGCGACGGCGGTGGCGCTGAAGGATCGCGCCGCGCCGAGCCTCGCCACCATCTCCCCCGACCACCGGTCGATCGCGGAGGTCGACAAATGGCGGTCGTTCTTCCTGTGGGGCTACGGCTATCCGATCCCCGAAAACCTGGCGCGCTGCCCGCGGACGGCGGCGGCGGTGGCGGCGATCCCGGGGCTCAACTCCGCCTTCTTCTCGATCCTGGCACCCGGCACCCATATCCCGGCGCATCGCGGGGTGACCAAAGGGCTCATCACCTGCCACCTGGGTCTGATCGTGCCCGCCGACGGCGACGTGCGGATGCGGGTGGGCAACCGCGTGCTACGCTGGGCGGAGGGACAGACCCTGGTGTTCGACGACACCTATGACCACGAGGTGTGGAACGACACGGGCGGCACCCGCGTGGTGCTGTTGATCCAGTTCGAACGGCCGCTGCGCCAGCCGGGCAAGTGGATCGCGGACCTGTTCATGGGCTTCGTCAAGCGGTCGGCGTTCGTCCAGGAGGCGCGCGACAACATCGACAGCTGGAACGCGGCGGTGAAGCAGCTGGACGTGTAGGCACTTGCCCGGGGCGACCGGGCCAAATAGCGCGTCCGCCATGATTGCGGTCGGCCTCCTTGCTGCCCTGGCGGCAGCGTCCACGCCCTGCCCGATCGAGAATGCCCGGTACCGGATGCACGACAACGCCGTCACAGCCCGCTTCCGTACGGTGGACCGGACAAGCGACTGGCCGGCGGGCGTGGCGCTGGAGGTCGAGGTGTCGCGGCCGGAGCGTTCCCTCTGGTTCCTGCCATGGCAGGGCGGCACGAACCAGCGCACCAACGTCGCTCAGGTGCGCGAGAGCGGTTCGGGCAGCGCGGACCAGCCGATCCGCACCGATTTCGAGATGTTCACCACCGATGCCGACTTCCGGCTCGACAGCACGGTGCCGCACGCCGGCCAGATGGCCCCCGCTCACCTGTTCATCCTCTACCTCAATGAATATGACCGGTCGTTCCCGCGCGCGTTCCTCGACCTTGTCGCGTGTACTCCGCCGGCCGTGCATGAACCCCTTCCGGCGATCGAGTTCCCTCCCGCGGGATGACCAGTGCGCGCCGCAGGTCGGAAAAGCGAGGGTTTCGCGTCGCCGCTTGATCCCGACCCCGCCCCGCGCCACATGAAGCCCATGCTGATCGAGACCGAAGCCACGCCCAATCCGCAGACGTTGAAGTTCCTGCCGGGACGCACCGTCATAGACGCGGGCACCCGCGACTTCGCGACCCCCGAGGAGGCGGAGGCGAGCCCGCTGGCCGAAGCGCTGTTCGGGCTGGGGGACGTGACGGGTGTGTTCTTCGGGCGCGACTTCGTGTCGGTGACGATCGCGCCCGGCACCGACTGGCGCGACAACAAGCCGGACGTGCTCGGGCTGCTGCTCGATCACTTCTCGGCGAACATGCCGCTGTTCCACGCCGCGCGCGCCGATTTCGGGGTGCCCGACGCCGAGGAAGCGTTCGCGGACGATCCGGCCGACGCCGACATCGTCGCGCAGATCCGCGAGCTGATCGACACCCGCGTGCGGCCCGCGGTGGCGAACGACGGCGGCGACATCGTCTATCGCGGGTTCGACCAGGGCAAGGTGTACCTGCGGATGCAGGGCGCGTGTTCGGGCTGTCCGTCGTCGAGCGCAACGCTGAAGAACGGCATCGAGCAGCTGCTGAAATATTACGTGCCCGAGGTAACGGAGGTCCGCGCGGTCTGATCCCCCTTCCCGTTTGACAGGAAATCCCATGCCCAGTCTCGACGACGCC
>Ga0325400_1000111_pt1 | contig 49690 bp, 22 predicted proteins | sample PopdelMetagenome_2_FD_205662 | JGI IMG/M metagenome (GOLD analysis project Ga0325400, IMG submission 205662) | Populus deltoides microbial communities from Bellville, Georgia, United States - Xylem-PdKOR-R1 | ecosystem: Host-associated > Plants > Phyllosphere > Stem > Wood/Secondary xylem... | reverse complement strand
TTGAAGACAACACATGGAGCTCGTTATTAACTACAAGGAAGAATGAAGAACACCTGTTTCAACCCAACATTTCCTACTATTCGATCAAACAAACATCAACACTGTATCATATATAATATAAGAGAAAGCAAAGGAATCCATTGTAAGAAGCTAGGAAATAATGATTTTCTTATTAATTAATAATAATATTCGTACAAATGTGAATAACCTGTGCAAGTTTCCTAAAATATTACAATCATAATCCTAAACCTATCTAGATATGTACAGTTCTTGTTTTCCAGCCCCGATGGAACGAAAAAGCAAAATAAACAAAGTTACGGTTTCATGCAAGCACCAGAACGTCATGCTCAGTACCAGTGGAGGTTTCTCGCCAACAACTCTCGTTTCAGCACTTTCAAATGCCCTATCTGATTTCGATCCAAAGCACCATGTCGGGGCACTGCCATGCCGATCTTATCAGCCAATAGAATCAAGGATAATGATTTTGGAGGATGGTCGAAAACGTGCAATTCAAATGATTCTGATATGATTATCTTCGTTAATGCGTCAGCAGCAAAGTTGCCTTCTCTGTGAGTATGCTGAAGGAAGCAATTCCATTCCCGACTAACATAGCTTTGACATTCCAATATCACCGCCTCGATCTGATTCTTGGGTTGTCGGGTTAGTTGATTGCGAATTCTGTTGACCACGCTCTCCGAATCAGATTCCACGATAACCCTCTTGAGCCCTTTATCCCAAGCCAACTTTAATGCTTCTCGGACAGCCAGCAACTCAGCTTCAAAGGCAGATCCAGATTTGACTCTGGAAGAGAAACCGAACAGCCATATTCCATGTTCATCTCTGCAGACTCCAGCAACTGACGATTTTGAAATGTTATATTTATAACTTGCGTCAGTGTTGAGTTTGACAAACCCTAGAGGGGGTTTTTTCCAGTGAATGCCGGGGTTTGTGGTGGGAAAGAAGTGGGGAGGTGGAGGACAGTAGAGAGGTGGAGGACAGTAGAGAGGAGGAGGACGCACCAAGATAGGGTTTGGAGGGGGGAAAGGGATGAATGAAAATGGCGGCGGTGGGGGAAGAAAGAAGGGGTTCATACTCACGAACAAGATTGAAACAAGATGGGAGAAAGTCACAGATTTACAAGGAAAAACTTAAGGCGAAGAAAGAAAATCAGAGTGGAGAAGTTGTAGTTCAAAACTGTAAAGGATTGGAGTGTATATATATATATATATAAAGATTTCAGTTAATATCCTTAACTTGTATGGATTAGGGTTGTATTTAAGAAAGCAAGGCGGTGTTTTTTTTTCAATGCATAATTACAGAAAATCAAAGAGAAGTTTCCATACTGTATAATTTGCAAGAACTTCTAAATTCTTGATGGCATATGCAAGCATGGCCATCTCATAAAGAATCTCACACGTTCACCTATCCCATGATTTTGCTTCAATTGGAAAAGGCCTTTGGTTGGCTGTGTTATACATTCAACTCGCGTAATTTGCCTCCCACAGTACTCACCATTTTATTTTCTAAAAAACTTCTTTTATCCTTCTTGATGTGGGACAAATAACAAAATCCAAGTCAAGATGAAATGTGGACAATTCAAATAAGTTTTCTAAAAAAAATAAACATAATTTTTAATCAACTATTATATCATGTTGTTCACAAGCTCATTTTACAGGCCTGGTTCCTGTAAAGTTAGCACTTGGCATGCTAGTGCTAGCCGAGGCTGGGATACTTGGCATGCTAGTGCTAGCCGAGGCTGGGATGGTGCATAAATAGGGATTCTGCTGTTTCATATTTATTTTTTTTACTAATTATTTTTGGATTATTTTTAATTAAGTTTTATAATTTTATCTTGCTTATATTTCGATAACTAAGTTGGTTTTAGCTCATATTTTTAAAAAATCTTGTATATTATTTTTAATCAGATTAAAAAGTTAAAAAATTATTGATATTCAGAAATTTATCAAACCAGATTTCCTCTAAAATTTAGAACCAAACTTTAGTTATACACTGCGTCACTACTTCAATCATAATTATAATATATGTTTATGATCAATGCCTAGAAACTCATCAAATTGTCAAGGAAATTGAAGAAGGTGGCTGATATAAGGACAAAAAAAAAAAAATCACATTTCCTCAAACAGGCGCAAACAGTTGTGTTATAACATCTGCAACTGAGAAGGGCTATTTTACAGTGAAATTGTGAGAGCTACTCGAAGTGGTTTCAGAGGAGTTCGCACTGCTGAACAACAGGCCTTCACATTTCCTAGCAATGGAGAGCTTATCAAACATATAATTGCTTTGATAAATTAGTATTGATGCCTATAGCTAACAGTACCTCTGTTTATTATCTTCAGATCTGCATCATAAAAAACCAGGCCGTCATTGACCAGTCTGCAGCTTTTGAAGAGTAGAGTAAGATTTCTAAAACATTCAAACAAGTGGACATGATTAGATTATATCTGAAACTAATACCAAAAATCATGCGTGGTTTGTTCGTACTTTCAAATTTTTTGATTGTTTTAGAAAATTATAATTTCTTAAAAAAATAACAAACAATAATCCTTTCTAAAATAACATAATATATATATTTTTTTAAATAACGTAATAATATTTGCTGAAATCTTGGTAATGTTTTAAGATATTGATCATATATATAACATGTACACAATATTTTGTCAGTTAAGATGTTTTTTTTTGGTGGAATTTGTTGAATTTACATTTCTTTATTACATTTTATCGTTTTTTGTTTGTGTAAATTGTAACTTTACTCATGAAGTAATCCACAATCATTGTGAAAAAACATAAAATTTATTGACAAATAATATTATATATACAAACCAAGTTTTTATTGGTATATCTTTACTAAAAAAATATTAGATCAAGAAAGATTTACAAGAATAAATTTTCAGGAAAACAAGCACGCATTAGTAAAGACACATTACTAGACCCAACACATTATCAAGCTCCGAAAATATTGGGTCTGGAGCTAGCCAGATTCAAATTTAAATGGCTAGGGTGCAGTGTGCTAAACCCCGAGAGCGCTTGATCTAGCGTTAAATCCATTGTAAGAAAAAATAATGACTTTTTTATTAATTAACCAACAATATTCGTACAAATATGAATTACCTGTACAAGTTTCCTAAAATATTACAACAACTTAAAATCATAATCCTAGACATGAATTAATCTTTCAAATTTACAACCCGTTAAATCCAAAAACAAATCAAATAAAATATCATAAGGTAAACATATCATACTTATATTTAATTATTGAATTTAATTTAACTATAAAACAAAATTTCTTTCTAAAAAAGTTAAATATAACAAAGAATAACAATTAAAAAGATCCAAAATAACTTGAGTTATTTTTAAAATTAGTAAAAAATTACTAAAAAAACAAATAAAAAAAATTAATGGAGCTCAATCTCTAATTAAATCAAATGTTAAAAGACAAAACTGGAAAATCATGAGCTTAAGAAAAAAGAAAAGAAAAAAACAAATGAACATGAACGAATTTTCTAAGCATAGATTAATCTTCTAAATTTGCAACATGTTAAATCCAAGACTTGGGCTCAATTAAGAAGTATTTTTGACCCATAGAAAAAGAAACATGGCAATGTCTATCTATAATTGTGTCGATATCTCAACCATGTTAGTTTGTAGGGTTTAGGGTGACTTTTAGTCACCAACTAAAGTTTCTTTACTACCTCCATAGAGACCACATTCTTGCAGTTCATACTGTCTATGATCAAATTGCAATCTTTGTCTTTAATGGTGCATGTAGAGCAGAAGATATTGTTATGCCTCAAATCCTTGTATGAATCACCCTTGAGAGTTAACAAACTCTTTCTGATCACAAGGGTTGTGCCTCCATCTCCATGTAGAACACCTTTATCGTTGTCTGAATCATTTTCGTTGTACGTGAAATTTATGGGCTCCTCCTTTACTAGCATATTCTTTCTCAAATGAATTTCTAGTTTGCTATATTCGCTAACATGAGAATACAGTGTCCCACCTCACCACATTTGAAACAACGAAGTCTAAAGCCAGAACCTTGCCCTGTTACCCATTGATTTTGTTCATTCATACTAGTCTAGTTGGTGGTCTATCTTGGATCACTATTGCATCTTTTGTTATTCTGTTCTCTCCTAAAATTTCTACTAACAATCATATCAACTTGCTTCTTCTCCACCGTTAGAGCTCTTTGATACGGTTATGAAACTGCCCACAAGGCTTGAAAATGCAGTACATCCTAAATAGATTGACGTAGATCACTAAGATATCTTTCCACTAGTTGCTCCTCTATTTCTACCAGATTATTCCTAGAAACTAGTTGGTAGAACTCATCAGTGTATAGTCGTTGATAGATTTACCTCTTTGTTTCAGTGTGTGGAGCCTCTGCTATAGAGTTTGGGAGTAGCCAAAAGGAATAAATTTCCTCTCATGTTCTTCTTCATCTTATCCTAGTCATTGATTCTAGCTTTTCCTTGTCTCTCTCGTGTCTTCTTTAACTCCTTCCACTAACAAAATGCCATGTCCTTTAATCTGATTGAAATCAACTTAAATCACATCTGTTCAGACATTTTCTTGTACTAAAAAATCCTCTCAATCTCGTTCAACCAATCTATGAATGATTTTGCTTATAAATTTAATGAAAAATCAGGAGTTTTGACATGAAAGCCAAAATGCCAAGATTTGTTCTCTTCTCGCTCAAAGGGTTGTCTCCTCTAAATTCGCCTCTGATTTTTAGTACTGGCTAGGGACCTTTGGTCACTCTCCTATTCCTACTCGTGCCACTTATGATCTTATAGGTCCCTCTCCTCTAGCCTATGGGTTAATTCTGCGATCTGCTTTAACATGTTTTGGATGACGAGCTCCTAGACATTCCTCTCTCAAAGGGGGCTCCTCATTCCCTTCTTGGCCACACCTCGCTCCACGACCTTTTCCCATGTTTTGTTAGCACACATAATAGCAAACAAATTCTCTTCCATAAGATTACAACACATAGCACGTAATAAATCTAGGATTGTTTGGGTTTGATACCAACTAATGTAGGTGAAAGTTAAATACAATAATTAAACAAAGAACACAAAATATTTTATTGGGCAAAATGAGCTCCAATGTGAGCCTCAAATTCATAAGTTTATTTTCTCTAAAATAATGATAATCAAATTTGTCTCCTTATGAGGTTTACAAAGCCATAAATAGGCCAAAAAACCTACCCCAACTAGGGAAAAAAAACAGATATTAGAAATTACAAAGTAAAGAAGCACAAAATCCGAAATAAGAAGGAAATCTAAAAATAAAAAGGAAAATCCAAAAATAAAAAGGAAAATCACATAAACTATCAAAACTGAGGGGCCTCAACGAAATTTTTGATATTTAAAGATCTAATGGTCTGCGTAGTGATGCAATAGCTACTATAGGAAAAACTACTTTTAAAAACTTCTGTAAAAATATGAGCGCGATCTAACAGTGGAATGAAAGGTTATGGTCATTTTGAGTAGTTATTCTGATTTGGTGCGACTAGACCTCCTCTTAGATTTTGATCTATCTCACTAGTTCATAAATACACCTTCTAAGTCATTCACATAATCTGTCTAGGGTAGATCCTTATCTGATTATGATAGACTCACACTTGACTGCTCAGAAGCACTTGTTATCGTAAGCTCGACTATATCAGTGTGTCTATGAGAAAGATCTTTTTCTTTTTTGATATTAAAGGCAGCTACAAGATGGTAGCAGGGAGATTTTTTTGTATATAACTATGGCCCATTAAGAACAACAACAGAAAAAAAATTCAACTAGTACTTTTTGATGATCATCAGTTTGTTAATATGATAGTTAACATCTCTCAGGTCCTTTGATCAGGACCACCATTTAAAATCAACAAATAGTTTCAATCAGTTATTGGTTTGAGGCATGACTGAAAGACATGAAAAATACAACTAGAAGTTAAATTCTGTGTTTGTATGAGATAGGCATATACATTTGCCTGCTTGTTCTGTTTCAGGAATACATGTTGCATGAATTCTTGCCTGTGGACCCTATACAAAATGCTTCCAGGGAGAATTTAACCATACAAATAGTATTTCTCACTCTCTTAACATGAGTTTTAGAGCTATTTATACTCCTCATTTTTATGAACTTGAAACATCCAACGCTAATTATTGTCATTCTTTTAATATCACTTCACATAAAAAGCTATTACAAGTCACTAGCAGGCTTCATTTCAGCTGGAACAAGATGAAGGTCATTATTGTTGCTGGGGCACGGGAATTTCTCTTAGAAATTGGCTTACAAGATCCTGTTCTTGATATCAAAAGAAGGATTCAACAACTCGTGGGTGTGCCTGTGGCTGCACAAATTCTTGCTGTATTAGGTTGGGAGTTGGTTGATGGACTAGACATGGAAGACTATCCCATTGTCATTGATGGCACAAGAATTGAACTCACCATCAAACCAATGATGCCAGCATTTAGCAGCTACTGTGGTATGATTCAAATCATAGTGAAATTTTCAGCAAGACAGATTAATATAGAGGTTGACAGAACAGATACGGTGCGTAGCCTGAAGGAAAAAATCCACATTTTTGATGGCACGCCAATCAAAAGGATGTCTCTTTTCTTTTCTGGGGTGGAGCTTGATGAAGATTTTCGCAACCTCAGTGAGTATGGAATACATGAATTCTCTGAGATTGTTGTGTTCCTCAAAACCATGACTCGAATAAGGGATGATCCTCCCTCAAGAAAGCTAAGTATAGTGGTGCAAACTTCATCTTGTTTGCTCAATGCAGCATGCATTCCTTTGGAAATGAAAGACTCAAGCACTGTTAATGATATGAGGCAACTTCTTTTGAGCAGAAAAATCCTCCCTCAAGACGATTATTTGTTTATACACAAGCAAAGGATCATGCGTGACAGTTGTAGCCTCAGGTGGCATGGTGTTGATAATGGTGATTCCCTTTATGTGTTCAAGGGAACAGTTAGTCGTAGTTGATACTGAGTTGCTTGAAGTTCTGCAATTATGGTTGCAAAACTAAGTCCAAGTAGAGATTTCTTAGCTTCTTTTTTCTAATAAGTTTATTACAACCTGAGGACTGTCCCTTGCAATTGTCTCTTTATTAACATAAATCTTGACCATTAATAAGCATGGTGTAAATGCGATGATTTATATCAAAATTAATGTCATGATTTGCTTGTGCTTTGATAACAATTGGATCATAACCAATTAAGGAGATTTAATATCAGCCCTGAGTAAAATAACAGCAAATTTTATGATATTCACGGAATAATTACTTCCAATAGAGAGATGAATACCAGATTTGATTTTCTTTTTCATCATTAATCTATATATTTTTAAAATGATACTATTCATACTTCATTATAAAATTTTCCGCAAAATAACACAAAGGGGAGGGCGGGTTGGTGATTCTCAAGAACATCTCAAAATATAAAATAAAAGTACTGTAAATTTGAGATTGCTATCGGAAATGAAACCCAAAGTGAAATTTTATTGCTTTATTGATAGAAATGGATAGCTATCATCTCTAATACAACATCTTTTGGAAAGGAAAAAAAAGCTTATGATCCTATTAAGAACGTTTTGCTATGATCATTAGTTCATATAATAGTTTATCCTTCAAACTCTTATGCCATACTATTATGTATTTTCTTCCATCTACTCGACCAAAAACATAAAGACTGTCAAATTCCTTCTCCTTTTCGCACCGATTCGAAAACTATGTCTGTTCTAAGTAAGAATGAGGCTAGGAATGAGAAGAAGATTCATCCGTATCCAGCGGATCAAAGAAGAGGTAGATATGAGATCCATCTCGAACCCCACAATCAACTAAAGATGCCCCGTCTCCTTCTTCATTTATCAAATGATTTTGTTTGTTATCGAGAAACAGGATCAAACGATCTTGAGGCAGCTTTTGCTGGGCTTCAATCTCTTTCTTAAGGTCAGCAACCGTAGCATCATCGCCCACTTGAATGTAGAAAAGGGTTCCTGTCAAAATCTCCACCGCCACCCTCATTTTAAAAGCCAAATCTTTTTGCTCATCTCTGACAACTACTTAATCTCATCCGAGAGGAGAGGATCGGGCAACCTTGTATGACATGAAAGGTGTTCACGTTTGCTGCATTGTGCAAGTTAGTTTGTACTATGTAGCATGCTTATGCTATGAGTTTGAATGAAATATCACATGCCTACAAGTATGGGATTCTGCATATAGAATTAGGCATGCTATAAAGTGCAAGTTCAATAAGTTTTATCACAAGGAAAATCCAGTGAAATCTATAGTGGATTTCTTATTAACTATGTATAGAAAACTAGAAATGATAAATCTGAACTGGGCACTCAATGCTCACCATTGTAATCTTAATCTATAAAAAGATGATAGTACAGGTGCATCCAACTGGTCACGCTCTATATTTGCTTCATAGAAGTTGCTAGTTCGAGTTTCACAAACCTTAAGGACACTAAAGATTTATATAATTATTAACTTTAAAGCCCGTGAGATTAGTCGAGATACGTGTAAACTGGTCCGGATACTCATTAATAATAATAAAAAAATAGTTTCGAGTTCAAATCTTACTTAATTACTGTTTTATCCAGCAATTTTATAACCATGCTGTGGTAGGTGAGAGGCATGATGGCAGGTCATGAAAGCTGAACCAGGAAATATTACTACATTAATGCAGGTAAATAGGAGACACCGTATGATAATTAACAAAATCAAGCCTTCAATGGCAGTTTTTGGCACTCGATCCATGTCTAGCGGTCTCTTAAGAGCTCTCAGCTCTGAGCCCTCGAGCTTCTCCAACGTCAGGATCGATGATAAGGATAGTTGGATTTGTTCAAGGGATCAGTAAGTCACATTTGGATACTGGGTTGCTGGAAGTTCTTTATTTACAGGATGATAACTCATAAAAAAAATAAAAAATAGCCCAATCTTTAAATAGGTCGGCTACGCTTGGCCACAAAGGTCTGGTCATCTAGGTCATTTTGTATTAGCCCTTTGGGTTTTTAAATCTTTTAGTTTGATTTTCTTTTTAATTTTATTTTGTAATATGAGATTTTTTAGTACATGCACTTGGCTTTATTATTATAGGCTCAAGATTCTTTTTTATTGGTTTTTTGGTTTTTTTATCCCATTGTTTTTGTAATTTTTTGTATTTTGTTTTTTAATTTTATTCTATTCTTTAATATAAGGTTTTTTTAAAAAATTTTATCATTTAATATTGAATTTATAGTAAATCTATTTTGTATTTTTAACCATATAATAAAATAAAAAATTAATTAGATTTAGTAAAGCTTATAACCTAGATTACAGATTCACAATGATGAACTATTTCTTTTTTTGTTCTTTTTTTTTTTTTTGAATCTACTCAATTGACAAAATCATATCAGGGCAATTTCTAGGCTGATCATAGAGTCGGTTTGGAATTTTTTAAATTTGAACTATTATCCCAAATTTAATCCCAAAAAGTTTCTAGGGTTTAAATATTAATTTTTTTTTTTTTACATTCCAAGAAATCTAGATCCAATCCGCAGCAAAAGCGCTGGCAATTATAAACTGGTGATTGCTATATGAGAATTTTCTTCTTCAGGGTATTCAGCTTTAACTTGTGGAGACCAATATTAACTTAAAAATCTTACTACTTCCCGAAGGTCAGGAGGACTATTAGCAGCTTATCGCTCAAGAAAGGCTTTCATTTTCAATCTTCAATAGGCACATTTGTACGTGGTGAACAAGTATGAATCAAGGGGGAAATTATTAAAGAGCATATGTTTTCATTTATTTGATTTTCTTTCTATAAATATTCTTTCCTCTGTCATCATAATTTAATTTGACACCATAAAGAATATTGTAAATGTGACAACTTATATTGTTAAATCATTAGCAATAGTCAGGCATGAATATGATTCAAGACATTTAGAATATAGCTAAAGTTATTTGATTGTTAGGAATGGAATTACAAGAATAGACAAATGAAAGGGGAAACAGAATGATTCTGGAGAGATTTGTGTTTGCAGTAATGAAAAACAAGACAACATTAAGCACTGTCCATGTTCGATCATAGAATCGAACCAGATTTAGAAACAGACTCGAGAAATAACAGCCATCCCATTAGTTTGTGGTTCATCATATCAATCCAAATCAATTATTTTTATTAGAATGGTGTTATTTTTTAATTTTTTTATTGGTGTTGATTTAACAGGGTTTGAATCAGATTTGATATGGTCAACTTGATCATTAAAACTCCGGTTAGATGAATTGAGTTTTACTAGATCAATATCTTGTATAATTCAACTAAAATCTCGACTAAAGTCAAACTCTAGATCTCGAGTTTTCAAGATAACTTGTCGAGTCGAGCTAGGTTTAGCAAGTATACGTTTCCCTATAATATCAAATTTTATTTATGTAAAATAACAACAACAATTCATTTCTATGATATATAGTAATGTGTAGCTACCATTCATGTCTATTCTAAGTATTTTCTTTCATCCACTTAACCTAAAACATACAACAGAATGGCAAAGTTTAAACCTCTTTTCAACGTGGAATTTCGAAAAGAATGCTATGACTACTACAAGAAAGGATCAGGCCAGGAGAACAAGTGATGAGGAGACTCATCGTGAAGTGGATCGAAGAAAAGGTAGATCTGAGATCCATCTTGAATCCCACAATTAGAGACGTTCCATCTCCATCCTGATAAATTATCAGAGGCTTTGATTGTTATCGAGAAACATGATCAAACGATCTTAAGGCAGCTCTTGCTGTGCCTCAATCTCTCGCTTGAGATCAGCACCTGTGGCATTATTATCCAGTTGAATGTAGAAGAGGATACCTGTCAAAATCTCCACCACCAACCTCATTGTATAAAGCATAAGGTTTTTGTTCATCCCTGATCAGTCCCATTCAAGAGAGAAAAAAAAAAGAGAGAAAGACCCAGACAGCCATGTATTGCTTGAAATCTGTTCACCTAGACAGCCGTGTTACGATTTTGAACTTTGACTGTATATGACATGCCTGTGTATATGTAAGCAAGCAAAAACAAAAACAAAAACAAAAGAAATCAAATTTTAGGACATCGAAATCATATAGGAGATTTGGCATGGAGACAAGATATTAGTCAAGCAAGTAAATTTTATAATAGGGGAAATCTAGTATAATCCAAAATGTAATTTAGTATTAATGATCATGAGTGGAACCAGTAATTTTCACCCATGTGGTGTTTCAACCGATGATACTCCATCGTAAAATACAAAAAGGGATGATATGAGTTTGAGTCTTACCTTGTTACATTAAGACCATAAGATCAGAAAACAAAAAAATAAAAATAAAACGCAGATTCATTATGCATTTTCTTAAGCAATTGATTTTAGACAAATTACTTGTGTGGTAGCATGATATCCATTTACAAAATTTGAACATGGAAATATCACATCAATAATATAATAAAGAGAGAGCAGGTATGTATAGAGTTGTATATCTATTTGTATTTAAAAATGAATCTTTTGCATCTTTACACCAATCTTAAATTTCAGGGGATTGCATCAGCAAATAGCAAGCTAACTAGCCTCTTAACATATGTTCTAAGGACACGAGTTAGCCAAAGCCTTAATTTTATTAGAAAATCAAATACTGTAACTGGTCCACCAGCTATGTTCCTCACTCCACATTATTTGCTATCCAATACGGAAATTTTTTAGCTACTAGCATTCCAATCCATTTTTGTATCACTCAAAACTATTTGTCACTACTATAAGCACAATATAAGCATCCAGATCCTTACGTTTTTTAGGCTCATAAATCATCAGAACGAATATCTTGATGCCGACTCAACTTTAGATTCAATCAAAAGACATCATCTTGAAACAGGTGCTGATAAACCCTGAATTTTCATCATGCAAGAATACTTTGTTGGTACAATAATGCCAGTCTTTGTGCATAGATCCACCACTGCTGGTGCATGTCCGTAAAAATCTCGCCCTTCATTCACAAGAACAAGAGGATCTTGAGGCCGCCGCCGCCACACAATCTTCGGAGGCACTAAATCATCAACTTCTGCCTTCTTCCAGAAGTGCTTCCCATGCCAGCTCTCAAACTTAAATACCCCACAAAGCCGAGCCTTGTGTCCAGATGGCCCAATATGAACTTCAGAACAATGCTTGCAAACTTTGGATGGATAAACCAACAACAACCTTTGCACACCTGATCTAAGCTTCTCCCATGCATCGAGAATTTCTTTGGCTATATACATCAAATGGCTAGGTGAGAAAGGCTCACCTCCATCAATATGACCAATCCCCCCGTCCAAATCCAACATGCCAGGGTGGAGATTCTCATCATCTATATTGGCACCTGCCTGCCTGCATAACTCCACAACTGCAGGAACACGATCAAAATCAAACCTTTGGTCATGTTCGATAACATCTTGGAACATGTTATCTAAGCGAAATGTCTCTACTGGCACCAGTATATCATTTAAACCCCCAGGGATCCATTCATGAACCCGCTTCCTACCACAACGCTTGTAACCATAACAAGTCTGAATCAAATGACCCTTCTCACCAATATATACTTCAGGACAGAACCTACAAACACAATTTTTTTCAATCATAATAACAAACCAATCAAACAAGAACATTTGGTGATTGAAAAAGACAACACTATCATTCTTTTTACCTTAAACACACTAAAATCCAAAATGTGCATCAAACCTTAGCAACTTACTTGCAAGCCAGGACCGGAAAAACTTCCATAAGAGTGGAAACACCTTGAATAAGAAGCTTTCTTTTTTCAAGAACCTCTCGGGCAACCGGGACCATTCCTTTCACCGGATAATCCTTGGCACGATTTTGAATCCTCTTTAATATCATAGGCCTTAGCTTCTTAAAGTCGACTCTTGAACTATAAAATCTCGAATGCATAAAATAGGTTTTACTGAATTCTTCCACAAGATTCTCCCATAGTTTCTTCCTCAAAGCCATTTCTAACCTGCTTCAGGAAAGGAAAAAAATGGAAAAAAACATTTCATCAAACATTTGGTGAGCATAAACTAGAACCCAAATAAAATCTACAAAACTAATCATACAGACATAACGGAAACACCCCAGATCACAAATCAATCCAAATAAGCCAACAGATAAAAAAAACCCGAAAAATCACTGAAAAAGGAGAGAACTTTGATAACTAAATAAATAAACGGCAATACCCAGATGGACTTTTTGAATCGAATTTAGCATATTGTAATTGAAATTGTAAGAGAATTTAACAAGACATATTGAAAGATGGGTTAGTGGGAACGCACTCTGAAGCAACAAAGGCAATGCTATGGTGATTACACCATGTGTCCTGCTAGTTCAAAAATCTGAAACGGCGTGTCATGCATTCGTAGCCCAGTTGTTTGAGGCCTATAGCCATTGAGGTTATAGCTTCTTGTTTTTCGTTTTGTTGGGGGTGCTAAAGCTCCTCAAGGATTTCTCAAAAAAGTAACATTTTCTCATTTAAAAGAAAAAACACAAAAAAAGGAATATTAAGTATGGGAAAATTATGTTTATATATATATATATATATATATATAAAGAGTGAAAGATATGTTATATTTTGAAATTTTATAATTATTTTAATCAATAGAATGCCAGTAGAGACTTTTCTATTCGGAATCATTATCATAAAAATGTGATTTCTAAATCATTACCATAATAAGCAAAAATCTTTTTAATTGAGCTACCTGGTAAAAAATTTATTAATTTTTTTTAAAATCAAAATAATATTATTTTAATTTTTTTAAAATAAAAAATCAGATTAACTAACACAACTTATATTTTCAACCTCGTATTTAATAACTATCCTTTCTACTACTTACACTAGTTAAGAAATAATATATGTATGCTTGTCTTTTAAACCTTGATGTGATATATACAAGTATATATTATAATTCTCAGGGCAAGCTCTCTTTTCTTGATTTTTTTTTCTTTTGGCAGCATATGAATCTTTGTGTTCCATTTTTTTTGAGAATTGTGGTGGTGATTAATAGCATGATTTTTAGAAAATTTATGCGAAAACTCAACTATTTAAATGGTTTCTGTTAGAATTAAGATTGGATTTATGTCAAAATACTGAAATAGAATTTCTTTATATGTTTTTGCAAGGAAGAATTAACTGGTCATGTATATATGAGTATCTTGATATAAAATGTATTTTTAGAAATATTAATATAATAATGTGCGTTGCATTTTCATAAGCTTGATGATAATGGCTGATGTCTCCGGCTCCGGCTCCACAATCTGAACCGTAGAAAAAACCGACAACGACTAAAAGATAAAACGACAACAAACGCGAGGTTAAAGTCTTTAAAATGAAGACGTACGTACGGTATCAAGACAAGAAAGGCCCCCTGTAGTGTTTCCTTTTATATGGATACCGACCAAACTAAGTTTGTGTGGTCAACAAGTCTTGTCTCTCTCTTTTATATAATCACCAAACAAAGAAGAAGCTCAATGTTTGTTTCTCCTGATGGGGTCTTGTTTTTATTGTTGTTAGGGGTTGATTTTGGTCGGTTTTTGAAGATAAATGTACGATTTTTATTGCTTTGGTAGATTTTTGTGCATGGTGTTGATTTATGATTTCCTTCTTCCCTTTTACGGATGATGAATATGATTGTTTTTTGATAAGGGTTTGAGGGAAAGGAAAGAGAGAAAAAACTAAGGTTTGAGCTGATGAATATGTGTGTTTTAAGAGGCTGAGTGAGTAATTACATGTGATCCGTTTTGCTGTTGAATCTACATTTTGGTTTTAAGAGTCTGGGTTTTGGTTTTTTTTTTTTTTTTTTTCTGATTATGTTGTGTGTTTTAATGGGATTTCATCCTTACATATAGAAATGATGAGTTGAGAAGTTTGAAGTTTTTAGGTGATAGTTGGGTGAGGGAAAGAGGGATGTTTAAATTACCAGTTCATGCTAACAGCGCTTCTTCATTGGATGACATAGATCCCTTCGCTGAGGCAAATGCTGATGATCACTCTGGTGCTGGGGCAAAGGATTATGTTCATGTTCGTGTACAGCAGCGAAATGGAAGGAAAAGCCTGGCTACTGTTCAAGGGTTGAAGAAGGAATATAGCTACAGCAAGATACTAAAGGACCTCGATAAAGAGTTCTGCTGCAATAGAGCTGTTGTCCAGGACCCTGTGTTAGGCCAGGTTTGTGTTTATCCATGTGGTTTCAACAATTTCCTTGAGAGGTATTATCATAAATTTATGCATTGTCTGCTGTTGCCAACAAGAGTAGTCGGTTAGGTGTAGTCTTGAGCTGTTCTTTCGGTTCTTAAAATGTTTGAAAAATGACTTGAAAAATTCAATCTTGGAATATCTTCTTTGAAAACGAAGCTCTTGTAAAGCTAGCTCGCTAGATATTGTGGATGAGTATTATACTCTGCTCTACTCCTTTCTTGCTTATAACTTCCATTCTTTTCCAAATCTTTCACTATTCCCTATATTAATCTATCTACTAGAGCATTCAGTGTATGCAAGGATGTGTGCTACTGTTAATGGGTTCCTCTTGTGCTTGCTCAATATCAGTGCATAATCCTGGTTTTGATATTGATAAATGTCTTCTGGCAGAAATAATATAGCCTGAACACTGCTTTTGTGCATGCTGCAGGTCATTCAACTTCAGGGTGATCAAAGGAAGAACGTTTCCACCTTCCTCATTCAGGTAATAAACACACCCTGACCTTGTCTTTTACAAAGTACTAGGTATATTTGGGAGTCATGAATGAAACATTTTCTTTCACTCTCTGCGAACAGTCTGGCATTGCGAAGAAGGAAAACATCAAGATTCATGGTTTCTAAGTAGCAGCAAGCTAATTGCTATACCTAGTCTACACGTCTCGCACAGCTGCAAGTTGATTATCATATAGAACTTGGCACTTTTATCCTGTGTTCTTTCAAACTTTTTTTCAGGATGTTCTGTTCTCTGCATTTTAAAAAATGGTGGATTCACTGCTTGGTATGTGGTGTGGATGCGATATGTTCGAAAAGGTTGCTCGCAGCGTGGCTTTAACATGTATGGCTACTGGATCCCTTATCAGAAAAATAGCCTGCTTGCCTTCATCAGATGTTTGTGCTACCAGCAATAAATCATGATCTATCTGGGATAATATGCAAATCAGTCCTTCTAAAACTTCCCATATCAATAAAACTTAAAAATTATATGAACCCTTCTTCCATATCTATAAATCCATGCTTCCATAGCCAAGAAGCAGCAACCTTTTATTTTCTTCTCAGATTTCACCTTGGCATCTCTAATATTTACTTCAACCGCAACTTCTTAATGGTGAGCAGGGCACGACTGTATCTGGACTGGCTCGAATTGTACTAGGGATGTGAAAGGGTTTGCTGAGGATTAAAAAAAGTGGACTGGACACGTGGAGCTTATTTGGTATTGTGGTAGCTTTTGTGGTTATGATTTAAAAATAAATTGTTATATAAAAAGCACTTTTGATCAACGTTGGTTTGATATTTATATATATTTGGTTAAAACTGTGGTTGAAATTGAAATTGAACAAAAAAGTAATTTAATGTATTTGGTTAAGAGTGTTTTTTAAATTGAGGTTATAAAATAACTAAAAAAGATATATATTAATATTGATAGTTTTTAATTTAAATATTATAGATTTAACTATTGTTATTGCATCATGAAATAAATAATATTTTATATAAAATATTTTTTATTGTTCCATCAAACTATCTATAATTCCATCACGTACGAAATTCATCCGACAAGGACTACAGTTTTCATGGTTTTTTGAGCATGCAAAAAAAGCAGGTAAAATATTATCAGGAACAAAATTAGGATTACAATCAAATTCTGCAAATGTTATGCTATCATGCGATCTCCTTCTAATTTATGTACTGTCATTAAATAATATTAAACACTAGTTTTTTTGAATAAAAAATAATTAAAAATTAAAAAAATTAAATTTTTTTACTATTCACGAGAACAGTATAAAGGTGTACTATTTACTTTTATGTAGAGAGTAAATTAATTCAGTCTGCACAAACAACATATAAAAAGAGAAGCAGCTTGGAGTTGCTTTCAATTAATATATGTTTTAAATACAAAATATACTGCATCCCACAAACAATAAATCATATTTTATATTTTATTAAACAGTTTTTTTTTTTTAATGAAGCATCCACATAAACAAACACCACAGCCAATGAATGCAAATTGATGCTTTTCTTTCTGTCGAGTTGCTGTGAAAGTTACATCAAGAGAACCGGTCTGGGCACAACAAGCTTTGTTGGTTCATATGGGAGCATGAATAAAAATGCTCCACCCTATACATAGGCGAGGGTAGAGTCAACTCGGTGATTTGTTTATCAAAACTTAATTAATGTTAATTTATATTTTAAAATAGTATTATTTTTATTTTTCAAATTATAACTTGTCAGTTAACCTGTTTGATTCCAGAATCAAGAACCCTTAAGTTAAGTGACTGTTTGATATTATGATTGTGGGTGAGGTTCACTCGTAGCCATAAGTTTTATTGTTTAGTTATGCTCCTATAACAATTTTTCAATAACAGGTCCCACCATTTACTGTGGCATAGCCACAGGTTATAAGAAGCAGCAAAGAGCCGCTTCTTGTGGTGGAAAAATGGATGAACAATGGAGATGCTTCACTGTTCATGTTTAAAAATTAACGCAATACAATGCTTTTGTTGCTGAGAGCTTGAACTAGCACATGGAAGTTCGAAATACTTGGTATTTTTTTTAAATTATTATGAGTAAGATTTATTTGTGTTTATTACTTATATCATTATTTTATAAAATAATTATATCCAAAAATAGAAATAATTCTACATCATAAATTAATAACAAATTTTTATCATCGGTGTCATATTTAGCATAACCAGTCATATTTAATATAAACATTATTTTATTTATAATGCCATGTAAACATGATTTTTTATTAAAAAAAAATTAATGCAAAAGTTACATAACTTGTTATTATAGTTATAACCCAACATTAAAGTTACAAGTTTGATGAATTAACTCAAATTAATTTAAAATATAAATTTTTGATTTAATTTTTTTAAAATTAAATTAAGTTTTATTCTAATTTTAATTAATTCATAAATTAATCTGTTTAATTGATTAATTTTAATTAAATTAATATTCATCCAGTTAGATATAAAACTCAGGTCGGCTAGGTTTATCAAAGCTAAAAATGCATTGAACCGGCTCAGACTCAACAAAATAAAAAAATATTTTTTTATTTTTAATTGTGTTTTATTTAAAAAACTAGTGTTAAATATTATTCAATGACTACATAAATTAGACGAAGATCGCTTGATAACGCTGCATTTATAGAATTTGATCGCAATCTCAATTTTGTTCCCGATTATATTTTATCTGATGTTGTTGCGCTCTTAAGAAATTTATGAAAACTGTAGTCCTTATCGGATATATTTCATATGTAATGGAATTGTGGATAGTTTAATGAGACAATAAAAAATATTTTATATAAAATATTATTTATTTCATGATGTAATAGCAATAGTTAAATCTATAGTATTTAAATTAAAAATCATCAATATGAATATATATTTTTTAAAATTATTTTATAACTTCAATTTCAAAAGTATTCTTAATCAAACACATTAAACTACTTTTTGTTCAACCTCAATTTCAACCACAGTTTTAACCAAACATCTATTTTTTCAAACCAACCTCAACTAAAAGTACTTTTTATAAAATAATTTTTTTAAAACAATAACCATAACAGTTACCGCACTACTAAACACGAGTCTTGTACCTACAAAGTTAGAGGGAAGTAAAGATCTTAAAAACTACTGTACACTGGCTTGTCTTCTTCCTGAACTTGTCATTGTTGGGATCACTGCTGTGACATACTTGTCTTTGGGGCTTCATTAAATTTTCTACCAAACATTTTCCAATCATTCAATTGCTTGTCTACACTCGAGTCATGACCTAGTCCCACCTGGTCTGCTCCTGCTCTCATACAAAGATTATTACACAAGTGAGCAGAAGCAAGCTTATCCAGTTACACCTAACAATCCAACAAGCCCACCAAACAGAGGATGTATATGCTTAATTGAAAAATATTCGAGTTGAAAATTTTAATACTTCTATGCTGTACTTTCAACTGCAATTTCAAACGCATTTATACTTAGGTTTTCTCTGGAGCAAATCTTCTTAGACGGTTGGTGTTGGGTAATAAACACTCAAGTCATTGTCCCTAGTATTTGTATTAGCCTAAAAACGTACAAACACCTTTTAGACTTTTGTCCAAAGCTCAAGTAGCCTATAAATTAAAAGATTCTGCTGCTAATCTTTTGACATTTCTCACTGTGTTCTTTAAGGTAGTTCTCGTCCATGCCAACGATTTTCCACTTCAATTTCGGATCCCCATTTCTCCGCTGCCATGTTTTTCTCTTGCATAAACAATGCTTGTTTAGTGATGCGCGACTTCTTATTATTATTATTATTATTAAAATTTCGAGGAAAAAATAATTTGAAAAACTGGGTTGAACCATAATTCAAAACACATCCTAGATCTTTACGCTTGTTTCAAACCAAATTCTCTTGAAGTAGAATACCCTATTTAATTTGAATGATTGCTGGAAAAAAAACCGTGAATCTTAGTTTTAGGCGTGCTTTTGTAAGTGAAAATGACAACCTCAGATGGTCAAAAAAAACATGCAAAGTGACACCTAGTGGAAATATCTGATTAGGTTTTTGATGAAAACCCAGTAGACTCCAAGAAGTTCAAGATACGCAACACTGATTTAGAAAAAAAACCCAGGCTTGACCAATGATTTCGAAGCCATGGGTTTAAGTTAATGGCTGGTCTGTTTATCGTGGAATTTAAGAAAAAACCAAGGCAAGGGCACCATCAGAAATATTATTCAAACTATTTGTTATTTGAAAATCATTTAAGTCATTTATTTATGAAAATAATTTAATATATTTCTTCAGGTACCAACCGCCGGTTAAATGTTCAACTACCTATCAAAGTTGGACTAGGAACACATACTTCCCTTCAACTACCATTCTCCCACACCACCGCCCATTCTTCTCCATCAATTGATGACCACCTTTTGAGGTGAGGAATCTTTATGGCCTCCCTCTATTAATACTCCACTTATCAAATCCCTCTAATTTCACACTCAGTCAGCTTCCATAGACTCAAGATTAGAAATTTCTGTTCATCACAAGTTTCTTTCAACTTAATTATGGCTGACTTGGATCACTCCTCTAGTGATGACAACTCTGTTGATTCTAGAGGTATTTAATTCTAAAAAAATCTTGCCTTGTTGACTGGTGGTTTTACCTTTTTTTTTTCTCAACTTGCTTGGATCATCTTTCTTCTGTTTTCCATGTTGATTTTGGAGGTACCCTTTTGAAAGTAATGGTTTTTTTTTTTTCTAATCATGGGCCTATTAGTATTTGAGAATTGGGCTCTTTTATGCTGCATTAATCTCTTGTTTGATGGCTAATTTCTGCTTTAATTGTGTTTTGCTTTCTGGGTTTTTTTGGTTGTCACTACAAGATTGAAAATTTCTAGTCCTCCTGCTTTATTCGGCATTTTTTATTTGAAGCCACCAATTGAAAACAAAAGATTGATTTTTCTTGTGTGTTGCAGAGGAAACCAGCCAAGATTCTAAGCTTGAATTCTCAGAAGATGAGGAAACTCTTATCACCAGGATGTACAATCTGGTTGGTGAGAGGTAGGCTTAAACTCTACTCCCCCTTGTCCTCTATTTACTACTGTTTTAGCTTTGATTGAGAAAGCCCTGATCTTTTTAGGTGGCCCTTAATTGCTGGGAGGATTCCAGGAAGAACAGCAGAAGAAATTGAGAAGTACTGGACTTCAAGATACTCTACAAGTCAGTAAATCAGGGTTGTCCAAGATGATTGCCCTATCTGATGTACTAGAGTAGCAAAATTTTGGGTGGTTTTGTAGCGTTCTTCTAAGAGCCTGCAATATGGGTGGGTTTAGGTTGTGATCAAGATATTTGTACAATGGTTGCTTCTTGAATGTGGTAATGGTGAGTTAATTAATGCTTAAATTATATAATGAAGTCTGCTTATGGTAAAAATGGTGGGAAATTCTTACATCTATTAGATCAGACACGACACTGTACATAATTTCTGTGGTGGTGAAACGGAACATTCAATCTATGAGCTTGAGATTGTCTGCAGAACGATATTGCATCAAGAATTTCCAACCTCTCATATGTTATCCATGCCAGGATCTATGAGATGGGATTGGCCATAAAGGTGTATTATGAGATCTTAAACTCTTAAATTTAGCCAACCTTTTTGCCTTGGAACATCAATTTTGTTGCCACTTTAAACTCAGGGGATCTACTGCAACACAAAATATGAAAATGGAATGTGTTCTTGGTTAGAATGATATTAAAAAAAAAAAAAAAAAGCAGGGACGGCTCTGGCTCTGGCTCTGGCTCTGGCACAGGCACAGGCACAGGCACAGGCACATTGAAAAAACTAAATTATTAGAAAATATCAAAATTATTAGAAAATTATTTATTTTTAACATTAATATATCTAAATTATTAGAAAATATCAAAAAATATTAATTTAATATTTTTTTTCAAATTAAATATATATTTAAAATATACTCGAACATAATTCCAATTGAAAAAACTAAATTAGGAATCCACGTGTAATATTAAATTTTTTTATTTATATATCGAGTTAATTATCACAATGATCGGATCTTATATTTCCGAACTGGATTAATATCTGATTAAGTTTAGTTTTGAGTCGATTCTAACCCCTCCTTTATGAACCAATTTGTGCTCTTAATAAAATTCTATGATCTCAATAAAACCTTACAGCCCCTCTTCAAGTGAGTGATTAAGGGTGGAAAGATGAATGGTGTGGTGTTTGTATCACAGAAGCTAAATTTGAAGGTCTAAGTTGTTGCCAAGTCTGGCTTGCGAATGCAGCCCTAAAAGCCCAGCAATGTAGGAAGGAAGGGAGTTTGGGCTATAATATTGGACTCTAGATCGAGGCATGAATTGGGCTCGAATCAATAGGCCCAAGAAGAATACTTCTTAATTTCTAAGTATGGTTTTAGGTTGGACAAACCTGGCCCAGTTTGCATATAACCTAAAGAGAGTGTTTGGAATTTCTCAAAAGATAAATAAATAAATAAATTCAAGATTTTCTGAAATGTAAATAATTTCTAAAATTATAGGAATGGCAATAAGTAATATAATTTTTTTTACTTGAAAAATAATACATATTTTTTTCTCATATAGGCATATCCTTAATCTTACTAATAATAATATTATTGTTGTTTTAAATATCAGTAGTTTGTTTATCTCTGATGTGTGTGGATCAAATTAAAAATTAGTTTTTAAATAAATAAAAGTATAAGTATTACCTAGATCACTAAAAACCTGTTTATAAATATGGTAAAGTTTATTTTTTAAAGTATTTTTTATTTAAAAATATATTAAAATAATATTTTTTTATTTTTAAAATTTATTTTTAATATCAACCATCAAAAAAATTTTAAAAAATTAATTTAAAACTATAAACAAAAATTTTTAAATTTTTAAAAAATACTATTGAGATGCAATGCTCGAAATCTCACCAACTATTAGCCAGAACCTTCCTGCCTTTCTCATCTTCAATCAATCTGTCAGCGGTGTGCAATGGACAATTTCCTCCATTTCCCCCATGCCTACGTGACTTCTTGTCCCCATCCCCCCATCACGTATATATTCAAATAATATTTCAAGTGAATTTACATGATGTTTAATGGACTGTAAAATAATTTAAAAATATATATAAAAAATAAGTTATATCAGTATATTAAAATAATTTTAAAATATAAAAAAATTATTTAAAATAAAGAAAAAAATAAAAAAATTATTTTTTAAAATGATTTTGCAATGCTAGGTGGGAAAGAGAATTTACGTGCAAGAAATAGCAAAGATAAGAAGAATACATTGTTCTGCTAACGATATATAAAGTGTAATAATTATTATTTTTTAAAAATTTTTTAAATTATTTTTTATTTTAAAAAATTATTTTTGATAACCGTATATTAAAATAATATAAAAAATTCAATTTAATTTAAAAATAAAAAATAATAACAAACATATAGAATTCATGATTTTTGCATGTTGTGGAGCCGGGGAGAGAGAAGGGTAAAGATAGGGTTATCCTGAGGTGTCCTCGGGACTCCCAATTCCAAACTCGTGGAAAAAAGTCTCTCCATCGTCACCTCCATGCATGACCACATCCCACCATTAAAGGAATAGACCTAAACGTTTGAGGTCATTAGGCTTGTAAAATCCCTATGGATAAAGATTTGAAATTAATTTAATTCTTGAAAATGATTATATATTATTAAGAAAGATTATTCAGTGCATGGAAAGTTGAGACTTGTTCTCTCTCTTGTATAAAAGTTTAACTTATAAATAATTTTTATAGTAGATCTCATATTTTTACTTTTTTGATATGAAAATTTACATGCTAAGCAGTTATATTTTTTACATGGGTGTTAAAAATTACACCAATCAAGAAATTTTTTTAATATACTATTAAAAAAATAACATATTATAAATGATATCGACATTAAATAATGATATGTGATATAAAACTTCATGCTGTGAATACATTTATAAATCAAACTAATAAAAACAATAATAACTTAAAATTTTATCATTGTATCGAGCTCAAAGTTTACCATATTGTTTTATAAATCTAGTAACCGAAAAAGATAGGTTAACTATAACTAATCATGATTTGAAAAGTCTTTAAATTAGATCAAGAAAATGTTATTTTTGTTGTATTAACTAATTTTCTAATTTATTTCATATTTTGATTACTTTTTCTACTTAATTTTATAGTACTCTTTTAGTTTGTCAGTTTTTACTTTTATATAAATAATTGATCTAATATTTTCTTCATTGGATTATTAAATAGTAGATTTTTTTAGAAAATATCAAAATTTTGAATAAAATTATCAACTTTACGATTCATGAGTTTATCTAATAATTTAAATTTTAAACCAATTCAGATTTTAAAACATATCTAATAACTATAATTTTTAAATAAAATACTTGACTCAATGTCAATTCAATGATTGGGATTTTAAACCAAGTAAACTATGATTTCAACTAATAATTGGTTGAGAAATCATCCCAATGAAATCTTGAATTCAACCGAAGTTAGGATCCATAGATAGCATAGTTATTAAACCCGATCCGGAGGTTGACCTGACCAAGAAGTCGGGTCTCGGATTTCATAGCTCAACCTAGATCAACCTGAAAAAATTAAAGTTTTAATATTTCATATGAAAAAAATCCATGTAAATATAGGTTATACATATTATAAATAATGAAATTTAAAAAAATATTTTAAAATGTTTTTTATCCCACATTAAAAAAATATTATGTTAAGCTTTTAAGTTAAAGTATTTAAACTAAAATTTTATTTTATCCCACATTGAAAAAACATAACTTTTTTCTTGGGAACATAGAGTATATTTACTGATAGGTTTCAAATCCCACATTGAAAAAACATAACTTTTTTCATGGGAACGTAAAGTATATATACGAAAGAGTTTCACATCCCACATTGAGAAAATACTATGTTATCCTTTTAAGTTGAAGTATGCAAACCAAAATATTTTTTATCCCACATTAAAAAATATGATTTTTTTCTTGAAAACATATAGTATATATACGAAAAGGCCTCAAATCTCACATTTAAAAAGATACTATGTTATCCTTTTAAGTTGAAGTATTTGAACCAAAAGGTTTTTTTATCTTACACTGAAAAAACATGACTTTTTTCTTGGGAACATAGAGTATATATAATAATGGGTTTCAAATCCCACATTGAAAAAACATAGCTTTTTTCATGGGAACGTAGAGTATATATACGAAAGGGCTTCACATCCCACATTGAAAAGATACTATGTTATCCTTTTAAGTTGAAGTATTTAAACCAAAAGATTTTTTATCTTACTTTGAAAAAACATGATTTTTTTCTTGGAAACATAGAGTATATATACAAAAGGATTTCAAATCTCACATTGAAAAGATACCATGTTATCCTTTTAAGTTGAAGTATTTAAACTAAAAGGTTTTTTTATCTCACATTGAAAAAACATGACTTTTTTCTTGGGAACATAGATTATATATACTAATGGGTTTCAAATCCCACATTGAAAAAACATAACTTCTTTCATGGGAACATAGAGTATATATATATATATATATATATATATATATATATATATATATATATATATATATATATTAAAAAATTTCAAAAAACACAATAAAGATACTATGTTATCTTTTAAGTTGAAATATTTAAACCAAAAAGTTTTTTATTCCACATTAAAAAAACATGACTTTTTTCTTGAAAACATAGAGTATATATACAAAAGAGCTTCAAATCCCATATTGAAAAGATATTATGTTATCTTTTTAAGTTGAAGTATTTAAACCAAAAGATTTTTTATCCCACATTGAAAAAACATGACTTTTTCTTAGGAATATAGAGTATATATACTAATGGGTTTCAAATCCCACATTTAAAAAGAAAAAAAAACATCGGGTCTCGTTCGGGTTCACTCAGGTCCCCCGGGTCATGGGTCGACTCTCCGGGTTGCCTGAGTTTGGTCGGGCTTTTTTCCTAGTTAATCTTTTATTAAACTCGGACTGGTCCAGTCACCGGGTCGACTCACTAGACCAAGTTTAATAACAATCATCGGTAGGAGTAAAGAGAAAACACCATTGTTTGAAGAACTAACGCACAAACTATAGCATTTCTCTAATAAATAATTATGATTTTGTATTTAAAAAATATTATTAAGTAAAAATTTAAGTTGAAACAAGCAACAAATAGTCCATACACAATAGTTATTCTCGTAAAGACAAATGAAGGGTTTTCATAAAATATAGGGGCGACTGTCTAACTTGAAAAGAGGAGATAATTAAATTATTAAAATTATTGAGAGCTATTGTGAAATTTTTTTAAAAATAAATTACGAGGCACAATTGCCCTTTTAAGCCGCAAGAAACTTTATAATATATATAATAATTTGTGATATATTATTAATTATTTTCTCATAAAATTTTTCATAAATTCACCCGGATTGATTTTTTTTTTTCTAAGTGTAGTTTTATTGTTCAAATGTGGAGGAGCATTGCAATGGATTGGCAACGGACTAGCTAGGATAAGACTCTTGTCATGTCTGAATACCCATTAAAGATTATTATGGAACATGGTTGAAATTTTTTTATTTAAAATTAATTTTTTATATTTTTAAATTGTTTTAATATGCTATTGTCAAAAATAATTTTTAAAAAATAAAATAAAAATATTATTTTATATATTTCTAAGCAAAAAAATTCTTCTAACTAACAAAATTGAGGAAATTAATTTATATAGATACAGGAACCTGAGACAGTTAAATGATCAGACATCTATAAGAAATTAATACATTAAAAATTGGAAACAAGAAAAACAGAAATCGGTTACACATGACTGAAAATGGTGGCATCATATGATCAAAAAGAAAAGAAAAGAAAAAAAGACAGTAGTAATAGCATATGGTGGCAAGGTGTAGTTGGCAAAAAATGGCCAAATCACCATACGTGCCTTGCAAATACAGCTCCCAAGGGACAAGTTGCACCCATTTTCTGTCGATATAGCAACAGTGCAGAAGATAGATAGATGAAGAGATAAGATTAAAATTACATGGGAAAAACTGATACAAAGATAATAAATTTCTTGATTTTTGTTTTTGTTTTTTCTCTTGTCTACAATGGAATACTTTTTTTTTTTACTTCCTTTTCACATAAGGATGCGAACCCTCTTCTGTTATAAATTGAGGAGGTTGGAGAAGCCCTTTGCAGTTGTTCTTACACACATAATACAAAGAAAATAAATTATTCTTGTTTTTTTAGGAAAAGAGTTCTACCATGGCTGCATCTTACTCAGTGCCTTCAATGGTGAGAGCCTTGACACCACCTTTTTCTTCGTTTCTCCTCCTCAAGTTGTATGCATAACATATGTATTGTTCTTTTTGTCTTTGGATATATATGTTGTAATTTGAGGTAAGTTAATGTCTCATTTCATGTGCAAGCACTTGAGTACTTCGTAGAAGATGATTATATGCATACATTTCTCTTGCATGTTCTTGCTAGACATCTTACAAGATCTTTAGAGTGTCTCGAATCCATTTTAGATGGACTATGTGCACCACACGGCAGTGAGAGGACACCCTCTGGAGAGGAGGAAAAATCATCCTTTCATTTCATAAAAAACTTATAAAAGCCAACTATAAATGTAACTCAAGACCAAATGATGGATGTCCTATATCTTTCTGGCATTTTTTGATTAATGGCTGTAGATGATCATTTGCCTCTACTTTGGGATACTTGATTGGCTTGGCAAGACTAAATAATCTTAGTTATTGTGTGTGCATTTTCACGCGTCACAATGAGTGAGTATTTTGCAACTTGTAAGCAGATAATGGAGGAAGAAAGGAGATTTGAAGCAGAAGTCGCAGAGGTGCAAGCATGGTGGAACTCAGAGAGGTTCAAGCTAACCCGCAGACCATACACAGCAAGAGATGTTGTGGCTTTACGAGGAAACTTGAAGCAAGGCTATGGCTCGAATGAGATGGCTAAGAAGCTGTGGAGAACTCTCAAGACTCACCAAGCCAATGGCACTGCCTCTAGGACTTTTGGTTCACTAGACCCTGTCCAGGTAGCCATGATGGCTAAGCACTTGGACAGCATTTATGTTTCTGGTTGGCAGTGCTCCTCAACACATACCAGCACCAATGAACCAGGTCCTGACCTTGCTGATTACCCCTATGACACAGTCCCTAACAAAGTAGAACATCTGTTCTTTGCGCAACAATATCATGACAGGAAGCAGAGAGAGGCAAGAATGAGCATGAGCCGCGAGGAGAGGGCTAGGACCCCATATGTTGATTACTTAAAGCCAATCATAGCTGATGGTGATACTGGTTTTGGTGCCACTACAGCAACTGTTAAGCTTTGCAAGCTCTTTGTGGAGCGTGGCGCTGCTGGTGTCCATATTGAGGACCAGTCCTCTGTGACCAAAAAATGTGGCCATATGGCTGGTAAGGTGCTTGTTGCTATTAGTGAGCACATTAATAGGCTTGTAGCGGCAAGGCTGCAATTTGATGTCATGGGGGTGGAGACGGTGCTGGTAGCTAGGACTGATGCAGAAGCAGCAAGTTTGATCCAAAGCAATGTGGACGCTAGAGATCACCAGTTCATTTTGGGTGCGACTAATCCAAATCTTAGAGGGAAAAATTTGGCCAATCTTTTGGCAGAAGCAATGGCTGCTGGTAAAACTGGAGCTGAACTTCAAGCCATTGAGGACAACTGGCTTGCAATGGCACAACTTAAGACATTCTCTGAGTGCGTTATGGACACAATCAAGAGTATGAATATTGGAGAGTACGAGAAGAGGAAGAGATTGAATGAATGGACGAACCATTCTAGCTATGACAAGTGCTTGTCCATTGAACAAGGCCGAGAGATTGCTGAAAGATTGGGTCTTAACAATCTTTTCTGGGACTGGGACTTGCCTCGGACCAGAGAAGGGTTCTATAGGTTTAGAGGGTCTGTGGATGCGGCTATTGTTCGTGGCAGGGCTTTTGCTCCTCACGCTGATCTTATTTGGATGGAGACTGCTGGCCCAGATTTGGCTGAGTGCACCAAGTTTGCAGTAGGTCTGAAATCAATGCACCCTGAGATCATGTTGGCCTATAATCTTTCCCCGTCTTTCAATTGGGATGCATCCGGCATGACCGATGAACAAATGAGGGATTTCATTCCTAGGATTGCAAAGTTGGGGTTTTGCTGGCAGTTCATAACAGTGGCAGGTTTCCATGCTGATGCGCTGGTCACCGACACTTTTGCAAGAGATTATGCTAAGAGGGGAATGCTGGCCTACGTAGAGAGGATCCAGAGGGAGGAAAGGAAAAAGGGAGTTGACACCCTTGCGCATCAGAAATGGTCTGGTGCAAATTACTACGATCGGTATCTGAAGACTGTCCAAGGAGGCATTTCTTCCACTGCTGCCATGGGAAAAGGCAAGTCACACATATTTTTTGTACACTAAAGAAAGAATTGAAGTAGCAAAAGCTTGACAATCTTGAATCCTAATTCTGTTTTGCAGGAGTGACTGAGGAGCAATTCAAAGAGACATGGAACAGGCCAGGAGCTCTCGAAATGGGTGGTGCAGGATCTGAAGCGGTTGCTAAGTCAAGGATGTAAGACCAGAGCTGCTTTTGAGTATGGTATAAGGATCACTTAGAACATCGACCAGTTCCTATATTGTGGAACTGGAAGTGAATAATTTCTGGCAATTACGCCATTCTTGTCTTCTTCTTTTTACCAGCTACATTGTGCTCGTCATCACTTAGTCTAGCTCTGTCTAAAGCCATTGTCAGAACAGGAACTTGTTTATGGTTACTGTAATTCAGTTTCCTTCATATGTTTGCAATACTATATGATGTTTGTGCTCTACAGTACTTGCATTTCTTAGCAGCATACCTTTATCTTAGAATTTCATATTGAAACCTACTTTAAATCCAAAAAGAAAAGTATATAATTCAATTTCACCTCAGAGACTCTCACAACTCTGAACATTTTTTTTTATTGGAAAGTTTCCATGACAATAAATATTTCAATAAATGTTTGAAGAAAATATATTGATTGTCTTGATTAATATAAATCCTTGGAACTTGACATTATATATATGTATGTGTGGAGTATTTCTCTTCATATACATAAGAAAGCAATAACTCCTTTTTTTTTTTTTCAAGAAGAAGATCGTTTTTTTTTAATGTGTTTTTGTTTTGTTTTTCAACAAAATGTGAGAGAAGATGAAATGTTAGATAAGTGGAAGAACATTATTATTATTATTATTAAATAATCTAAGATGAAAATGATAGTTGGTTCTCATGTAAGGTATCAACAAAAAAAAAATTGTCATTCCTTCTTAGGGCACAACCAATTTTAGTCATGACTCAGTGGTAAAAGTTTGAAACTAAAAAATTTATTTATCTTATGGTCTCAGGTTCAAGCCTTATGGTTGTTAATATTGATGACCACTAGAGACTTACATGGTCGTTAACTTCAGGGCCCGTGGAATTAGTCGAGGTACACTCAAAACCCGAACACCCACATTAATAACAATAAAAAATCTAGTCATGGCCGGTGGTATTGTAAGAGATTAGGTTGCCATTTTTCTTTTCATGGGCAATGTCAACACCTTCACTTGCTATTGTTTTCCTTTTAATAATTTTTTTCTCAACAAAAAGGAAATTAAAGCTGTTTTTGGGAATAGATTGTGTTGTTTTTCTTGAACTACTATATAAAAGAAAAATAAACAGAAAAATTAATGTTTTATATGATGTGAAAAATAGAGAGAAAGGATTCCCATTAATGAAAGCTTTTACACACTCAATATATGAGTTTTCACACCAAAAACAAACCAAATTCACCCAAGATAGGAAAGAAACAAATGAATTCTCAAAAGGGGAAAAAGAAGGGGGCTTATTGGGATTTTTTCAATATCATATACACAACAAAAATAAAAATAAAATTATTTAGGAGTTTTTAAAATTGAACAAATCTAAAATTATTTAAGAATTTATTACTTGAAAATTTGATCTTTTTCGACTTTGAATGATTCTTTAAATGTTGAGTTGTCGCAAATCATAAGCCGTCAGCCTTCAACAGTAATCCACATGAACTACCAATAAAAAATATTTTAAATCCTTATTTAAGAAAGAGGAATTGTTATGCCTAAAGTGTTAGTTCTTTATTCTGTGACATACATAGTTTTTCTGTTTAACAAACAATATTTTCTAAGTAAGAGGCATAACTAGATTTATAGAAAAATATGAAAAACCCTATAAATTGAAAAAATATTCTCCTAAATAATATTCATATATTAATTTAAGACAATTTTAGTAATTAACTTAATCAAGTCTTTACTTGATTTTTCTAGGTCTAGAAATATAATCTATGTATTAAATATATTCTAGTCTTTAATTTCTAAAATATATTTTAGTCAAGTCATATTTAATTAAATCATCATAGTTTAATTTCTGACTAATGGTTTTTAATGTGTGTTATCTATTAGGTTCCTAATATGTTGGTCGAAATATAAATTATAATTCTAATTAAATAAATTAAACAATTTAATTTATCATCAATTTAATAATTGATTAATTTATATTTGAAGATCAGGTGCATTGTCTAACAACATATCATGATCCCCCAAATATTATAAAAGTTTTTAGTGGTTTTACTTAACTATTCAGTTACTCATTCCTCAGTGTAATTAATATCATTTCATTAATAATGTTCCGATTTAACATTAAAGCATAGAGTATGTCTACGCATGTTAAATTATGTTTATTCTCTAGATAATAGTCATTAATCGTTTGAATAAGATTTGAAATTATTTTACACCCAAACACCTTGGGTGTGGCGTTGTTGCCAGACCCAAGGCCCATGGGGCTGGTAAGCTTGTCAGCCCTAAAGCTCATGGGTGCATACCCAAGTTTTTTTAGGCTTGACAACCACGCGAGACCCAAGACGCATGAGTCTAACAGCTTGCCTGGCCCAAGGCTTATGGGTGCAGACCCAAGTTTCTTGGGTCTGGCAAGCATGCCAAACCTATCATGATTGGGTCGGGCAAGTATGTCAAACCATGTTTTTTGAGTCTAGCAACCTATCATATTTAAAATTAGCGTGTTTAAAATTAAAAAAAAAAACATGACTGTCCTAATCAATGTCAAATGCAAAATTCATCCACAATCCCTTGAATCCGGCAAAATCCAAAAGAAATAATTAAAATAAACAACTCAGCAAAGTCATATAGTACTTATACCAACCCAGTGCAGTGATAAAGTACTTATACCTGACAAAAACAAAGAGAACCAACAAAGAAATAACTGTCATCCCGTGCAAAATCAACCAAAATCCCATCAATCTAAACCAACTAACTCTCCCCGATAAACACTGCTCCAATCCATAGAAAAAACACTCATAATCTACATTACATGACTGAGCTCTTTTAGTTTTGTTATAATAATTTACACTAGAGTTTTAATAAAATCCAAATTTTTTTATATAATTTTTTTTTATATATTTTTGGATTATTTTAATGTCAAAAATTATTTTTAAAAAATAAAAAAATATTATTTAATATATTTTCAAATAAATTAATATTAAAAAACAATCATTAATGCACTCACATGTACTAAAAAAAAACCGTTTTTGCTAGGAAACCACAGAATTTGTCCTATTTTTGCAATGCTATCCTAGACCACAACACATCCGGAAGGACCCACTCCATTTTCTTGAAGATAAGTATTCTTCGTCTTTAAGAAAATAAAGAAAGAAAGATAAATGGTATGGCCACGAAATTGGCTTCTCACCAAGCGCTTTTTCCTCATGTCACGGATGACGTCGGACTAAATTCCTAATATTTTAGAGCTAATATTTATTTTTAGAATAAAGTCCTTCCTTCCCTTAAAATCAAAGTTTATATTCTTCTTAAAAAGCGACAAATTGATGCTTATAAAAATTAATAATCAACTATATTACAACATTATGCTAAGAAATTGTAAGAATTGTTGTAAGTTTATTGCTATTTTTTCTTTTTTTTAATAAAGATATCTTCAAATCAAATTGAGATTTAATTTTAATTTTTCATAATTTTAATGATATGTTTTTATATTAATTTGATGCGTTTAAAGAATTAAATAAATGACACTGCTCAAATGAATTTATTACTATTTTAATAACTTTAATAATAATACTTTGGTTTGTCCATGTGCACATTATACTGGTTTTCTATTTTTTAAATATATTAAAATAATTTTAATTTATATTTTTTAAATATTAACTTATTAAAATCATAAGAAAATATTAATATAATATTTAAAATATTACCAATTTCCACATAAATTAGGCACCACTAGTTTTTTTCCTTAAAAAGATTCTCTGTGTCGGTAGGATAAGATGAGCGCGTGCAAACACACACGCCAGAAAAGAGTGCTTCACCTCTCTTTTTCTCCAGGGTATTCTCGTAACTTCCTCTATAATTTCTACTATAAAGCAGAACCTCGAGCCCCGAGTTCCTCACAGTTCCGATAATATCAATCAGCCAATACAAAAAAATCCCTAGAAAATCTCTTTCAATTCTCAATTACTCAATGTAAGTTTCGTTCCTAAATTTCTCTTGAATATTGGTTGATTGCTTAATTTTTGATGTGATTGATTGATTGCTTAATCTTTGGTGTGATTGATTGATGGAATTGTGTTTTCGATTTGATTAGAAATCGTTTTCTTTTTGTTGATTTTGATAGATTTTCAAAGGATCTGTCTTTTTTAAAAAAATTTATATAAATATTCGGGATTTGTTTCTTTAGGGACTTAATGATTGCTATCAATTTGATTAGAAACAAGATGACAGATAATTTTGTAGGTTATATCCTGTTCCATGGTTGAAAAAAAATTAATTATTATTTAGGAAGGCATGATTTTTAATGATTCTTATGATTTTGTGGTTGGGTGTAGGCTTCTGTTTTGATTGATTTCTATTTTGAGGGTAGCTGAATTGATTGATATGTGAAAGATTTTGTTAAGAGTCTGAAAGTGTAACCTAACTAAGGCTTTAGTGTTAGTTATATCTAGGGGTTGGTGGTGATGTTGTGATTGATTTTATTTAATCTGTTTAATCTGCGTGGTGGATGTGTTTATCTTTTTTATAATATGATAGGATCCATTGACGCATGATGAATTTGTGGGGCTGTGAAAAATAGCTTTTTTTTTTCTGTAATTAAGGTTGGCTGATCTTGTCTTTGTGTTTGTTATATGTGACCAGATGCAGATTTTTGTGAAAACCCTCACTGGCAAGACCATCACCCTTGAGGTGGAAAGCTCTGACACAATCGACAATGTAAAAGCTAAGATCCAGGACAAGGAAGGGATTCCCCCAGATCAGCAAAGGTTGATCTTTGCTGGGAAGCAACTAGAGGATGGACGCACACTCGCTGACTACAACATCCAGAAGGAGTCCACCCTCCACTTGGTGCTTCGACTTAGAGGTGGTATGCAGATTTTTGTGAAGACTTTGACTGGGAAGACCATCACCTTGGAGGTGGAGAGCTCCGACACCATTGATAATGTCAAGGCCAAAATCCAGGATAAGGAGGGCATCCCTCCAGACCAACAGAGGCTCATCTTTGCTGGCAAGCAGCTCGAGGATGGACGTACTCTAGCTGACTACAACATCCAGAAGGAATCCACCCTTCACTTGGTGCTCCGCCTTCGTGGTGGTATGCAAATTTTTGTGAAGACTTTGACTGGGAAGACTATCACCTTGGAGGTGGAGAGCTCCGACACCATTGATAATGTCAAGGCTAAAATCCAGGATAAGGAGGGCATCCCTCCAGACCAACAGAGGCTCATCTTTGCTGGCAAGCAACTCGAGGATGGGCGCACTCTCGCTGATTACAACATCCAGAAGGAGTCCACCCTTCATTTGGTGCTTCGCCTCCGTGGTGGTATGCAGATCTTTGTCAAGACCCTCACTGGGAAGACTATAACCCTGGAAGTTGAGAGCTCGGACACCATTGACAATGTGAAGGCCAAAATCCAAGATAAGGAGGGGATCCCACCTGACCAGCAAAGGTTGATCTTCGCTGGAAAGCAGCTTGAAGATGGAAGGACCTTAGCTGATTACAACATTCAGAAGGAATCCACTCTTCACTTGGTGCTGCGCCTTCGTGGAGGAATGCAAATCTTTGTCAAGACCCTGACTGGAAAAACCATCACCCTGGAGGTTGAGAGTTCAGACACCATTGATAATGTGAAGGCTAAAATCCAGGACAAGGAGGGGATTCCACCAGACCAGCAGAGACTGATCTTTGCTGGGAAGCAGCTTGAAGATGGAAGGACCCTGGCAGATTACAACATACAGAAGGAGTCCACTCTACACCTTGTGCTTCGTCTCCGCGGTGGTTTCTAAGCTGGTGATGATCCTCTATGGTCAGGTGTTTGTGTCCCAGTTGGTGTAACCGGCTATTGTTGGATGGAATATATGAAGTTGCTGAAATACCATGTACGTTTTGCTGTTTTGCAATTGTTTTCCATGTCTGGTTTAAAGAAGTGGGAAACTTGTCTTTGAATTTCACCAAATAATCTACACTAGTAGTTTGTATCGGCTAATTTTGAGGCCCCTTCAAATATTTCTCGATTGCTGCTCAAAGAAACTTTTTTAAAAAATTCTACAAATTTACACGGGATCCAAATTAGATTTGCTTGAATGTGCTTCTGGGAAAAATCTTAGTTGTGGTTCAAAGTTTCACTTGATGAAAGTTGAAACCATGATCTACTTTGTCCATTGCCATGCAAACAGTTGGATTTCTTGGCTGTGCTTTCTACAATTTCAAGTTGATTTTTAATGCAACAGAATATAACATCTGCTTTAAAAAAAATATATTAGATGATAAATTAAAAAAAAAAAATTGTGAGGTGCTTATAAAAGAATAGAGTGGAAAGCGATATAAATGTGTATGTTTTATTTTCGTTGTGCTCTTTGTTTTATGTGGAGATTTACTTTATTACTAAATATGTGTGATTTTTGTTTATATTACAAGTAACTGGGAAGAATTTAAAGATAAATTATAATGATTTTTTGAAGGTATTATGAATTTATCCAAATCATTAAAGAAATTAATCACTATTTAAAAAATAACTAAATTAAACAATAACGGTTGTGATATTGATTAAAAATTAAACTGAGGAAACTAATAAAAAATAAAATAAAGGCTAGAAGTTATTAGGATTGGAAGGCTACGCCGGTGCCCCTAGCTTAAGAAAAAAACTCAAGGGCGCCGCTTGGAAGTTAGGTCTTAATTTTTTGAAATTGAAATTGTGGTAATTGAAATTGTTGTAGCAGTGATAGTTTTGATTTAAAAATATATTAAAATAATATTTTTTAATTCTTAAAAATTATTTTTAATATCAGAATATCAAAATAATTTAAAAAAAAATTTTAAAAATTCAAAATTTTTAAAAATATTAATTGCATAGTGTTTCCAAACACGTAATAAATATAAGTCTCAACTTTTTAAGTTTCCTGACTAAATTATTTTTTAAAATTAAGTTGATTTTTATTAGGTTTTACAAATCTTTTGATTTTTCTAAATATGAACATATTCTCTCTACCCTTCTCTCCGCTCCTTGTAAATTTCTCTAAATATGGATGTTGTTATAGGTTCCTCTCATCTTCTTAAAAAAAAATATTTAAGTGTAAGGCTCATTCTTCTCAAGTTTTTCTCAACTTTTTAGAAATTTTTTGAAGTATAAAGGCTTATTTTTTTTGGGTTCCTCTCAGTCTAATAAATTTTTTAAAATATATACTAACTTAAAGTGAGCTTAATCTTGGGTAAGAACTTAAAGTAATGGGTTCAACTTAGAGGAAAAGACTAGTCCTCGTGGGTTCAATTATATTTTGAGCTTTAGGTACATATATAATTGTAATTTCCAAAGCATCTCAACCTTAATCATCTTTATTGTAATAATTAGCCATTATTAATAGCACTTGATTGGTTACATCTTTTTAATTAATTTGGGGGATAATAACAATAAGTCCCTCCTAAACTCTAAAACAAGTAGTCAACTGTAGACAGGCCAGATGGAGGAGACCATGGCACTTGAGTGACAACCATGTACCCTTCATACTCAAATGCAACATCTCTTCCATCAATCTTGCAGGATCTTGGTTTCTCAGAAGCAAAGACCCTCATTTCTCCGCTTCCCTTGATGCCAATCTGGACTGAGCTATTGGAATCATTAGTATAGGCCAATGACTGGATAGCACCACCGGTGTTGAGCATGTTCACTAAACCTATAGGAGCAAATTGGGCTGGTTTTCCAGCCAAGGTGGTGACCGGGGACACTGTGATGAGCTCAAAATTGAATGGTTCTAGTGCTATTTCAATGTTCTCGTGTGGCTTGGAGAGAACCAACTTCTTAGACTTGGACAAGTACATGGCAAAGATTTGCACTCCTTCAATGGAAATTGGGTTCTTGCCACTATTCCATTCTATGTCTCTGGGGTTGGTCTTAGCGGTCACCGAGTGAGAAAATTGGGCTGCACATTTGTTGCGTCTAGTCTCCCGGCACCATCCTCCTCCTTGGCAGTTAAATGTTCCAATAACTCCAGTAAACTGTTGTAAAGAAAGCATAAAACAAAGAAAATCATTTTTGGTGTAGGACACGTACGATGAGTATGTGTTAATATTGTATCAAAATTGCTTACCTTGTTGAGGTTCCAAATCTTGAGCATGGTGTTGCCATCATGCAGAGGATCCTCAAAGAGGCAATCCCTGGTAGGAAGCGCATAGTAGTTGCACCGGAGAATTGAGCCGTCTGGCAGCACTAGCCTCTTGAGCAGTGGGAAATTGTGCTTCCCAACAGAGTCACTAACGTAAATCGGGCCACCGGAAATCGCCCTTGAAGCAGCGTGGAATTCAGCACAAGGATGAGTAGACTGGAACATATCCCAATCTGGGTGAATGAAGTTGCCCATCCACAAACTGTTGTAAGCACAGTGCACCATGTGACACCCTTGGAGCCAAAATGTGCCGTTTGGATCACCAGATGGATCGGTGCACCAGAAGTCATCACCTGTTGACACAATATGAACATCTTATACTATGAATTTAGCTTGATTTATATATATATGTATAAAGGAACTATAGCCTAACATTGATCTTTATCTCTAAGAAGCACCTAAAGTTGCAGAAAGTTGACATGTTTCGAAGCAGGAGGCAGTGGGAAAAGAAACAAAATTGATGCGTAAAAGACCCCATCATCACGCAAGCTTTGAATCAATGCTAGATAATGACTTGGTGATGGATATGGGGTTGCAATTGACCGTTCTCTATTATTAAAATATCAAAAAATAATCAGAAATAATCCCTTGAAGATCACCAAATCTTAGATGCTACCACCAACTACCTTGCCAGAAAGACAACCACACGCATAAAACTCAATCTGATAAGTTAATATGACTAATCTATAATTTAAAACTTAATCTCAGTTGATTTTTAGTTTTAATTGGTTTTTATATTCATCCAGCGATTTGATAAGGGAAAATTACAGTGATTATTCATCTCAGCGTATTTTATTAAAATAACTTTTTTCTTTTTGCAAATGAGAAGTTCTATCTTTCGTTACAATTAAAATATAAACTAGAAAAATTAAATAATTAAGCACTGCCTACGTGTCATAACCACAGATTTTGGAGTGCCAGATCCATAATAAATAATTTAAGAGACATACCGACACGACCAAGAGAGATGGCCTCAGTTCCAAGGAACATGAAGTCGTTGCAGTGTTCCATGCTAGCTATGACACCATTCCCTTTGAAGTGCTTCCTCACCGAAGCTGTCAATGCCTTGTAATATGCCTTGGCCAGGTCAACTCTTCCGCCATAGTCTTCACACAACATTTCCAGCAACTGCGCAGCATGGCAGATTATGTATATTACTAATTAAAAACCATCTAATTAAGCCCCGTAATTAACAAATAATTCATCAATTATCTTACCCAAAGTATGTCATATATATAGTATTAATTAATGCAAGATCTTGTACTGCATGATCCTTTTCTTATCCTGTTGATTTCTTGATTAAGGGGGAAATCAGAGTGAAGGAAAACGAGATGGTTGACTTCTTGTTGAGACAAAAACGAACGTATTTATTAAAAAACAATTACTTGGTGCAATAAAATTGCCGACCAAAGATGTCGAAAGTCAAAGTATGAAAACAATCAACACGACTGATATATTTGGTCCAAAGTTAGGACAAAAAATAGCGCACCTAGCACGGAACTTTGTATCCTATTGAAATATAAATTATATTTTAAAATTTTATTTAATAATTTAAAATTTCATGTTGAATTAGTTTTTTTTATATGATATCAAAGTTTTAATAATTAAGCGATTACAAGTTAAAATCTTATCATTATTGTTTATTTGATAACAAAAAATTATTCATAAGATAGTGTAAGTATATACAAATTGTAAGTTCAAAAAACTTCACTTGACGAAGTGTGTTAAAAAATAATATAAATCATATCTTGAATCTCGTCTAACAGCTTAAATTATTAGGTTGAGATGATTTTTTGATAAATTTTACATGATCAGTGAGATGACAACAAAAATTTAAAATCTAGAGCTTCATTTTGGCTGAATTTTTAGATAAATAAAGCAAAATATTCACTTGATTTACTCAGTTGATTCAATTAAATTTTTAGTGACATAATTGACATGTCAAACTTGATTGGGTGAACTTTTTTATAAAAAATAAAATATAAAATATTATTGTTTTAATAAAATTAATTGATCCAAATTAATTTGGCAACTTGTGAATTAACCAAATAATCCAGTAATTCAAGCCTATTTTTAGTTTATCCCCGAATTAATCTAAAAAAAACACTCTTGACTGATTAGTATTTATAGTAGCTGGCTAGGTTATTAGAAAACTTACATGAATAACGTCCACCTTGACGCCGTCAATCCCAACTTTCGCCAAGTGTGAATGAATTCCGTCGTACAGCTGATCTACAATCTCAGGCGGCACAAGCCCCACACCATTGTTCACAATCTTATCGACGGCCAGATCTTCCATTGTCATCTCCAATCCCGGTGATAATTTTGGCTTAACAACTTGTGTTGGTGGCAAACCAGGGACATTAGGCCTTAGCCCACCCCAGTATCCACAGAGCGCATGCCACACGTAGACATAGTCCACGGTATTAAACTCTTCCTTTAGGTCCTTAATAAAAGCCCCCATGCCTTTATTATCGGCACCGGCGGCCAAGCTCTTAAGACTCTCGTAGTCCCTGAATTTGTAATTCTCTTGGAACCTCAATAGCCTGCATGGCATTTGTTCACCTGCACCAACAGCAGCATTCATGCCTTCTTCTGTGATGGGGTCCTCATCATGACTAATGGATTGCCAACCATCATCAATCAGCACAAGTCCAGGCGGGCACCCGCCTTCAACAAGACCCTTAACACCATCCCAGACACCTTGAGGATGCACGTTAAGATAGAATGCATCCCAAGTACACCAGCCAAACTTGTCCACGATACCTGGAGGAGTTTTCTCCTCCAAAAGCTTGAAAGTACCCAGATGCACCCTAACCGCCTCCATGGCTTCCTTCACCAAATTGTATGGATCATCACCTGCATGCAAATAAACGACACTCCGGAATCCGGCACCACAAACCTTTGTGGACCCACTTTCCACACAAACGTCAACGTAGTCGTCGTCGCCCGGCTGGAGAGAAGCCCGGAAAGGCCCCTCGATCAGAGGGAGAAGGAGAACGTAGGGTCTTCCTGAATCATCAGACTTATCAAGCATGACAATTTGAGTCTCGTGCTCAAGGTCTCTGCCGTTGGAGCCAACCCAGTGGGTTGTCCACCAGACCTTGAACCTGAATATGCTCATGAACTTTATGCTCTTCAATTTCCCAATATGGACAACGTGCCTGTCCTTGGATTCTTTCGAATCGAACCCCACAAAGGATCCGGCGTTGTCGCATATTGTTTTTTCAGTGAGTGTAGCAGGCGAGGGACTGAGGGTTATATTATCAGGGACATCAGAGAGAAAAATGTGGCCATTGACCACAAAGTTTGATCCCTCAAGAGAGATCAAAGACGGGTTATTTCCATCAACCAGTCCTGAAGCACCAGAACCAGATTTTCTTACGCTCGGAACCATTGTTGATCAAGAACGGACTGCCTTCAAAGAAAGAGAGCAATACAGAGAGTAAGGAGTAGGGTAGTACAGTTTGTGGTGAGAAGCAGAGAGCCAAGTGTGGTTATATATATTGAAGACTGTGAGACTGAAAAGCAAAATGGAATTGAAAAGGAAGAAGAAAAGAATGGAGAAAGGAGATTCTACGTGATCTTTAAAGGAAGTAGTTAGCTTGTTTGCTTTGTGCTTGGTTGAATTTGAGCTTGCTTGATTTCTGTTATGCTCAACACAAATGGTAATTGCCTTATTTATAGGCAAGCTCTTGAATTAAAGAAATTGAGTGAGGAAGGTGAAGTGGTGTTTCCTATTAGGTGACTGGACCAGCGAGATCAGTGATTCCCATAAAATATAAGAATTCTTTATTTAAGATTATCAAGTAATCTTTAAAAAACACACCTGTAGATCATTTTTTTTATCCTACTCGCGGTACAATTATTCCTTTTATCCAAGATTAATATAAAAATATATATATTACTTTCAGTCCTATTTATAAAAACCAAACCCATCGGACCGACTGGGACTGAATTGATCTGGGTTGAAAAAAACAAAAAAAAATAAAAACTTAGTTAATCTTATTAAATATCTGTATTTTTCTGGTCAAACCGAGCATAATTAATCAAAACCTAGATTAATTTTTAAAAAAAAATTAGTAAAATAAAATTATTTTGAATTTATTTATTTATTTTTATCTTATATATGATTTTAGAAATATCCTTTGAGCAACCACTTCTCAACATCGCCAATGAACCGATTTCACACTAATTAATAAACCAATCATGTGACAAATACAGAGCTTCTTTTAACCTAGTTTGAAAAAAGAAAAAAGAAAAAAGAAAAAAAAAGAGAATATTTTTCTTTTTCCGGGAGGAATCATTTTTCTTCCTTTTTTTCTCTGATAATATTCCTCCGCCTTGTGAACCTTCTTGCGATGAAGAGATCACAAATATATATATTCTTCTCTTCTCTTTTCTGTTTTGTCCCTTACGGAGCTTGGAATATTGGTATATATTCTAGCTTTTTGAATGATCCATGCAGCCAATTAATTAAACCGATAATTACTTTATTAATGTAATTTTTTACATTAATTATAGAAAAAAAACAATAAAGTTGAATTCATGAATTTAGCCAAGTAAGAGAAATCATAGGTATCATTAATAATTTAATTTAATTTAGATTAATTATGAAATTAATATAAATATAAATTTATAGTTTTCTTTTCAAAAGAGATTCAATAGATTGATGGTTTAGAATTTTATTAATTCGTGCATGATTGTAATTTTAAGATTTAAGAAATTCTAATTTCTTTCTCGATATTCTTAAGGCTTTGAAAAACCTTTTGACTTTCTGCTTACACTTTGTCACTCTAGTGCTAGCACGTGCACCGTTAGCCAGACTCACTGTCAGCATGAATTAAGATGGAACTGTGATAGGAGTTGGTTTTTAAAATATTATTTTGTTTAAAAATATATTAAAATAATATATTTTTTTATATTTTAAAAATTATTTTTAGTATTAATAAATCAAAATAATTTAAAAAAAGTTTTAAATTTTTAAAAAAAAAATTCAAAATTTATCCAACTGTGGTTTAAAACACAATACTAAGAGTCTGTTTGGTTCTGCGGTTGAACCTGCGTTTGATCAAATTTCAAAATTTGTTTTTGCTAAAATTGAGTGCGGTTTGTACTTTTTGGATATTTTTGATGTGCTGATGTCAAAAATGATTTTTAAAAAATAAAAAAATATCATTGGCATGTATTTTGGCACGAAAAGCTATTTGAAAAGCAACCACTACCACACTGCCAAACACACTCTAAACAGGAAGTTAGTAACAACTTGATTTTGTGTTTGGAATTGTCTTTGAAAAATATTTTTAATTTAGAAAAATATTAAATTAATTTTTTTCTTTTTTTCGTTATTTTAATATACCAATATTAAAAAAATAAAAATAAATAAAAATTATCTTAATATAATTTTAAATAAAAAAACACAATATTAAAAATAACAATACACAAATTCGATGCATGGCCAGTGATGTCAAGGAACCCACTATCCACCGAGGGAAAAGGATAATATTCTTAATAAAAGCGTGGGGACCTCAAACAAAATGCCGTCTCTCTTCAACTTGAGCCTCCTCTTAATTATACCATGCCATGTTCTTGTGTCCCAAAAACACTTCTATTTCTTCTTTCTTTCTTTCTTTTTCTAACATTTTCCCTCGGTTTCTGGGCAGCTAAAGGAGAGAACTTTCCAAGGTTGTTCTTACCAAAATAGAGTTTAGGGTTTGAACTTCCGAGTATTGAGGAGGATCGAGCACCGACCAATGCCGTGTGTGCGTCTCCGAGGCCATTGTGCACCGACCCTTAAAGACCAAATGCTTTTTCCAATAATAATAACAAAAGATGAGGTGAAATGTGGAGACATATGAGTCGGCCACGAGTACTACTTCTCGGACAAGGCATTCAACGTTGTTAACTACCAAATACTAGCTCAACTACCGTCGGTTGGATTTACTTATGCTAAAGTTGACTTGACTTGTTAATTGTTAAGATAATCCAAGAAACCTGGAATTTAAAATTTCATTTAAAAAAATTTATTTATAATTTTATCACATGTCTATATTATTAACAGTACGCTTTCCCATGCCATATGTTTTTTTTATTATTATTATTTTTTCTCTTTGTTTTTTCTTTGGGCTTTACATGTTTTTTTTTCTCAAGAATATCTTTATTATTATTATTATTTATTTATTTGTGTTTTTTTTCAAAATTATCTTTGTCGATTTTTTTAATATGGAACTGTTGAAAATTTAGTTCTGTAGTTTTTTTCTTTAAAATATTATAAACATTATGGATTACTATAATATTTCCCAATATGACTTTTTTTTTTCTAAAATGGTTTTTGTCGATTTTGCTTCGTATTTTTTTTCTTTAAAGCACTGTGAATTGTTACAATGTTTCTCCACATGGTTTTTGTTTTGCTACAGTGTTTCCCCATATATTTTTTTCTAAAATTATTTTTTTGTATTTTTTTTCCAAAATTGCCTTCTTCTGTTTTTCATTTTTATGTTTTTTTCATAATTTTTTTTCTTGATTTTATTTTTTTTAATATTGAGCTGCTTGAGAATTACAACTGTAGATTTTCTCATGAAACACTATAGATTACTACATTATTTCCCTACATGGTTTTTTTTTTCCTTTCGTTTTTTTGTTATTATTTTTTCCAAAATTTTCTTTATTCATTTTATTTTTTAAATATTAATCTGGTTAAAAATTTAGCTTTGTAGTTTTTTCCTTGAAAACATTGTGGATTGCAACAGTTTTTCTCCATATAATTGTTTTTATATTTTTTCCACAAATCCACGACAATGCACAAATATATCCCAAGCCCGCAGGCATGGCATCTAGTTAAAGGGCTAAATCTTGTAACTCGAATAATCTCAAATTCAATATAAAAAATAAATCTTGTCTCAAATTCAATTTAAAACATAAAATGCCTTCCACTAAACTTTGCTCTAACATTATTATTATTATTATTATTATTATTAACATAAATATTCAAATCAATTTACACGCACCTCAATTAATTTCACGCACCCTGAAGTTAATTAATTTCACGCACCCTGAAGTTAATGACTATATAAATCTATCTCAAGTGACCCTAAAATTTATAAAACTCAAACTAATAACCTCTAAAACATCATCAGTTAAGCTACAGCGTTGGGAATTAACTTTGTTGTAACATTATTAATCAAAAGCTAAGTGACATTGATTGTTTTACCAATGCTATTCCTATAAATAATTAATTTGGTTTACAATTAACCTTTTATTGGTTTCCGAAGCAGGAAATTACATCATTGGTTATATTTTATTAATATATCGTATTTTCTTACAATTATTTATCGTTCGCGAATAGGAAAATAAACCAAATTGTCATATGATCAGGCTGGTAATATGTACTCGCATGTTGTAAGGTAAAAAACTGAGAAAAACGATACAAGAACCGAAGCTCCTGATGCCTCCACAAGATCAAGGTGCGTGCACTTCCAAAGTGACCCTATTTACCATCATTGTTCCCACCATACTCGGTTGAATTTCCATTCCAGAAGGAGTTTCTATCGTTGAATCGGCCATCATCACCATCATGTTTCAGTGTGTGGATGTTGCTCCCAATGCGTGATGTTGTCGTTGGCCTGCCTTGGCTGTCATTTCTGCCAGTTGCTGAAGAGTTTTGATTTGGGGAGTAACTGGAGTAAGGTCGGTCTGTTCTTGCATTGTTATTCTGAGGTGCTGAATTTGGACCTGCGATGTTGAAGCCAAGGGTTTGAGAGCACGTTCCGCAGAAGCACTTTGTGATCAGTTCCATTAATTCACAAACATGAGTACATATAAGAAGATGATATTTAACTGTAAAGTTAGAAAACAATATGTTCTTTAAACTGAGCATCTTGCCACTCTAGTTTTCCAGCAATCACCACTTGCTTCAACAGAAATTATTTCCAAGGATTTCATGAACAGGGGAAATGAATAGATAGATTTATCTGTAAAAGCTAATTGCAGAGATCGACTACATTTTCAAACGTTGCATATTCTGAAGAGCTTATCACTTTTATTTCCAATATCACTCATAAGTGATATGAAAAAGTTCATTCCACAGAAATAATACTGAAAAAATGAAGAGCCAGTGAATCGATTGTGAACAGAGGACAGCTACCAAATTCAGACCACAAAACCAAATATTTATATTTAGGAATATGTTTTAACAGTTACAGAAAATATGCAATTGTAACGGTTCCAAGTTCCATAAGTAAAAAAAAAAAAACCATTTTGTAAGATTGTAGGCATAAGGACAATGAAAAAATAGCCTTCAAAGAGGCCATTTGCATTTCAGATGTTAGGCCCAAAGAAATATAATTGAATCATAGCAGGGTATGGAAACTCACTATATTCCCATATGCCAGATTGAGCTTGTCCAGAACTTGATGAGCTTGCACTACCACCAAAGTAGGAGAGAGGATTGACATAAGATAGAACCCTTTTGACATATGCAAAATATCCCCCATCATTTGCATTTGCTGAACCACTGCTAGTTGTAGTAGTTGCTCTGTCCGAGGAAGAACCTCCTCTGTGGTAACTTGTGGCTCGCTGATGAGGAACCACCATCAATGCTTGTCTATTAAGCAGAGCCAACTCTGATAATGATTTACTCAAATCTGAAACAGGTTAAATTAAAAACAAATTTATAATGGACATGAAAATGAACTAAATTAATAGCATTTTTCTGTAAAAATGTTAGTATTACAAGATATTCAATACATAAATTGAAATATATATATATATATGCAATGCAGATAAAAGGAAGAATATTCAGTGCGCTTCTTTATGAAATGAATTCTAGAACATGAAATTAAACAGCAAAAGAAAAATATCATCTCTATCCAACCAAAGCATCATGCCACTTGTCAAAGTGCATCTGATGTGCATACCTTGATCACTGAATGTCTTGCGAGGATATGGAATGGCAAGATCATATGCACCAATACCACCAGCTTGGTTTCTGTCCACGTAGTCTTTGACCATTCTCAAAGTGCTTGTCACAGAAAACTTCTCCTGTAAGCTAACACCATCCGGCAGACGGATATTTAAATGAACATCACTCGATACAGAAACTGTTTTTTTATCATCCAATGTCCCAGGCCCCAAACCATCCATAGATTCAGCCTTTTTATCTCCTCCTGCTTCTTTTATCTCAGTAGTAGCACCTGAATGATTACCAATAATCTTTTCTTGGGCAAGAAGACCATCTTCACCACCAGAAAATATATGATCAGCTATGGTATGGTCTGGTTTGGTTATTGAACTGGGTAATTTATTGTCTTCGTCAGGGGGACATGTGGACTGCTCATCCCCAGTAGTCTGCGACTTCTGAACATTAAAAGATTTTGTAGATGTCTTGTCATCCAAATTGGTTATTGTTTCCTGTTCATGCAAGTGACAAACCACCCAAGTATGTAATACCATTATTAAACCATAAAAGAACCTCATGAGAGCTCCAGCTTAATTACCTCAGCTGTAGGTTGTTCATGACTCGCCTTTTCTTCTATCAACTCAGAAGCAGCCTGTGTTTCAAGCTCTGACGGTTGGGCATGGCTGTCCACCAAAGGCAGTGAGACAACCGTACCTGAAGAACTTCCTTGCCCGGTGGAACCAATATCAGACGACCCAGAAGAAGGTGGTTCAGATCTCTTCAAAGCAAGTGCTGCAGTCAGGACAGTTGCTGTTGTTTCCTGCACTTCATCATTAGAAATTTCAAGTTGAAAGGAGGAAAGACACAAGTCACAAAATGAGAGTAGGGTACTAGAGCATGAAGTCCCTGAATAGCTGGAGTAGAAAATAAACAGAACAGTAACCACGAAGAATATCCCATTCTTGTGATCTCAAGTGATAATCTACTACTAGTAAGAACAAGGTCCAAACAATTAGCAAATGCTCAAAGTGGAATCACAAGTATGATAGTTGCCTCAGAAGTAAATAGCAACACTAGGAGTTTTGAGATTTATGCACGTAACTAATAAGATAAACCAGCATTTACATACCTGGATATGAAGGCTCAACCTTGCCTCCTCTAAACCAGAAGCCAAAACTTCAGCACTAACAAACCCTTCTGTGTAATGACACAGAAATATAAATTAGTCATATTTCTACAATATCATTACACATCAGGTTAAATGTGCACCAAAACCAAAGATTTCAAATAAAACACCATACCACTCTGCCAAAGTTGAACCCCATTGTAGCCAATGGCTGTTATACAAGGAGCAGATTTCTGTGGGTCTTTGATTTCAAGTTGATGCAAGGATACCATCTGCCTTTTAAAATGTGACCTTTTTCTGAAAGCTTAACGTGTAAAAAGTTTGTACAAAAGGATACATATTGCAGACAAATTCATGGCATCGGTGCTTCCTTCTTTGATATGCAATAAAATGCAGTGCTTTGAGAGCAACTCCACCACCTAAATGCAGCACAACAAGGTCAGAACCATAACAAGTTATATCATATAGCATTCAGAAAACGAATCCCTGATTAGAAAAAACAAAGAAAACCCTACTTTAGAATCAGCCCAAGTGGATTTTTCCAATTCAGAGGACTCCACATTTTCACCTGCAAATCAAAACAAGCACTCCACTGCGTATTAAAACAATTAATCAAGAAATATATTACATGACACCACTATACTATAAGCAATCCCCGGTTCAATATGGTACCTTTGGAAACTATCTGATCACACCCAATTCTGAACTCTAGTTCTAAAATTTGAACCCAACACCAATCAATCCAATCACATCGTCACTTCCGAGTAATTCAAACTTTTAAACAAAAATCTTTTTTAAAAAATATCAACAATTCAATGAGCCATTAATTGGTCTCACAGAACCAACGGTTGAGATTATTCGGGGAAAGATTTTCAGTAAAATTAGCATAATTCCGTAAAAACAGTGCACTAAAAGAAAAGGGAGAGTACCTGAAATGTAAACAACAAAAAGTTTCTTCTGTTTTTTGGATTCAAGAATTGCTTCAGGTATTGAACCTTTATAGGTAACTGCAGATATTGAACTCTCCATCTGTTTATAACAAAAAAAAAAAAAAAACCCTAAATTTCAATCAACAAATTATGATCAGAATTGATTCAAACAGTTGAAATATAATATAAATCATTAGTTAATTAATAAAGCACTACGATCGAGTAATTTAATTAATTACTTTCACCTAGGGTTTTGAAACCAGAATATGAGAGTGGCACTGATGGTCCGGATTGGAAGGAAGAGTGCAGAGAGAGTCGATGGTCTTTTTTATCTTTAATTTGTTTTGTTTTATTTCGGTCAAACGTCAAGTTATAACCCCAAATTATTGCAATAGTATCAATTTTACATTCAAAATATCTTTTGTATCAATTTTACCCCTAAACTCTTTTGATTTCTTGGATAATGTTTGGCTAATGTTCCGAGATAGAAAAGATGAAAACGGTGAAGATAAGGAGGATATGTCTCTCTAAATTTTTTATTTTAAAAGTACAGAAATCCATTTTAAAATCAGTTTTTTTATATATGTTTTTTCTATCCTGAAATATTAATTAATTAAACATGATGTAATTATGATTTTTATAGATATTTATCAAAAATTGTTAAATTATCTATGAAATGGTGTCTTTTGGTACAAAATAAAAGTATAAGTTGGATGAAAATATGGATGGCATGCATTAGAAATGGAAGGAAGTTCCCTACAAACACACTCACAGAGGACTTGTTGAGCAAATATCCCAGGCCCATCCAGTTCAGGCTCTCTATTCATCAGTCCATCGTCAGTTGTAAAAAACCCTCTATTCTTCGAAGTTTTTCTGCAGCTTCATCAGGTTTTAGAAGGCAGTAAAAGACAATTGTTTGAAGACACCCTTTGACAATATTCTATGTCCATAGGCTGCACAATAAAGCTAACAACTACTGGCTGTTTCTATCTGAAAGTTCAACTGTGTGTGTGAGTTACAAGCAGTTTCGCATATAACAAATTCATAAAGCTCACATATTATTTTCCCACGGTTAAAAAGAAAAGGAGAAAACAGCTAAGCTTCTTGTCCACCGTAAAAAACAATACATTCAGCTCAGACCACTCTCATGTCGTCAACACTAGGAGGAAAGAATGCAGAAAGCAATTGATTCAGCTCAAAACAATCCTCCTGCTGCGCATGAATAGGTC
>Ga0325400_1000109_pt1 | contig 50058 bp, 46 predicted proteins | sample PopdelMetagenome_2_FD_205662 | JGI IMG/M metagenome (GOLD analysis project Ga0325400, IMG submission 205662) | Populus deltoides microbial communities from Bellville, Georgia, United States - Xylem-PdKOR-R1 | ecosystem: Host-associated > Plants > Phyllosphere > Stem > Wood/Secondary xylem... | reverse complement strand
GGCCCCGCCCCTTTCCCGTACGATGTGGACCCGCGCCGCGGCGCGAGGCGACGCCCCTAGAGGGTTAACGCGGCGGGCTCAACCGGGCAGGCGCTTGCCGGCCGCGATGCATGACCCATTCGACCCGCTCCAATCGGGTGACGTCCTCCAGCGGCGAGCCGGCGACCGCGATCAGGTCGGCGGTCTTGCCCGGCGCCAGGGCGCCGATATCGTCGCGGGCCAGCGCCTCGGCGGCGACGAGGGTGGCGGCGCGGATCGCCTGTGCCGGGGTCATCCCCGCGCGCACCATCAGCGCGAACTCGCGGGCGTTGTCGCCGTGCTTGGAGACGCCGGTGTCGGTGCCGAACGCGACCTTCACCCCCGCCCGGATCGCGCGGGCGTGGCTGTCGGCGGCGGCGGCCGCGGCGGCCTCCGCCTTGGGAATGGTCGCGGGCGGCAACTGCCCGCCGCGCGCCTGCGCCAAGGCGGTGACCGGCGCGATCATGGTCGGGACCAGATAGGCGCCCTTCGCCTTCAAGAGCCGGATCGCCTCGTCGTCCAGGAAGGTGCCGTGGTCGATCGTGTCGACCCCCGCCTCCAGCGCCGCCCTGGTGCCATCGGCCGCGTGGCTGTGCGCGGCGACACGGCGGCCGAGGCCGTGCGCGGTATCGATGATCGCGCGCATCTCCTCGGGCGTCATCGCCCGGCCCAGGCCGCCGCTGACGTTCGACAGGACGCCGCCGGTCGCCGCGAACTTGATCACCTGCGCGCCCAGCCCGACCTGCGCGCGCACCGCGCGGCGGCAATCGTCGGGCCCGTCGCAGGTGTTGACCTGGTGGCGGTGGACCGCGTCCGCCCACTCCTCCGCCAGTCCGTTGCTGCCGTCGCCATGGCCGCCGGTGACCGAGATCATCTGCCCCGCATTGACGATCGCCGGCCCCTCGATGTCGCCGCGCGCCTCCGCGTCGCGCAGCGCGCGGATGCCGCGCGGGTCGCCGCCCAGGTCGCGCACGGTGGTGAAGCCCGCCGCCAGCGTCCGGCGCATGTTGGCGATCGCCTCCACCATGTCGTCGGCGTCGTCGCGGTTGAGCGCGGTGAGCCGTTCGCGCTGGGGATCGCCACCGATCCCCCACAGGTGGACGTGCATGTCGACCAGGCCGGGCAGCACGAACTTGTCGCGCAGGTCGACCAGCGTCGCGCCCGCCGGGGGCGGGACGAACCCGTCGCGCACCTCCGCGACCTTGCCGTCGCGGACGATCACCGTGGCGTTGCCGCGCGGCGCCTCGCCGGGCCGGTCGAGCAGCTGGCCGGCGTGGATGTAGGTGGCGGGCGTGGCCTGCTGGGCGGTGGCGGGGATGGCGGCGACCAAGGACGCCGCGATCAAGATGAAACGCCTCATTCCCCTACCCCCGTTCGCACCGAGCTTGTCGAAGTGCCGTTGTTCCTCGCCGGAACGTAGAGGGAAGAACGGGGCTTCGACAAGCTCAGCCCGAACGGTTTCGGGCGACGAGGCAGCCTTGATGGCCGGAGCGGCTATCGCGCGTTCTTCGCCACGCTTGCCTTCATGCGGTCGAGCTGTTCGGGCGTCGCGTCACCCTGGTGCATCGCCTTCCAATCGGCATAGGGCATGCCGTACACCGTCTCTCGCGCTGCGTCGCGCGGCAGGCCGCCCGCCTCCTCCACCCATTCGCTCAGGCAGTTGCGGCAGAAGCCGGCGAGCCCCATCAGGTCGATATTCTCCGCATCGGTACGGTGGCGCAGATGCAGCACCAGCCGGCGAAAGGCCGCGGCGGCCGTAGCGTCGTCGAGACTGTCGAGGCGATCCATGTGACGCTCCCCATTTCACGGTCAAAGGTTGATCGCCGGCAGATAGGCTCTAGAGGCGCAACCGCCATCCCCGGAAAGACGCATCCATGCTGCAGAAGGCCACCACCCCCCGCCGGCGCAAGGTGCGCGTGCTCGCGACGCTGGGCCCCGCGTCCAACACGCCCGAGATGATCGCGGCGCTGTTCGGCGCGGGCGCCGACGCGTTCCGCGTCAACATGAGCCATGGCGACCAGCCGTCCAAGGTCGCGGTGATCCAGGCGATCCGCGGGCTGGAGAAGCGGTTCGGCCGCCCGGCCACCATCCTGGCCGACCTGCAGGGCCCCAAGCTGCGCGTTGGCCGCTTCGCCGAGGGGCGGGTCGAACTCGCCACCGGCGCCGCCTTCACGCTCGACCGCTCGCCCGAGCCCGGCGATGCCACCCGCGTCGAGCTGCCCCACCCGGAGATCTTCCAAGCGATCGAGGTCGGCGCGCGGCTCCTCCTCGACGACGGCAAGCTCGTCCTGCGCGTCACCGCGCACGGCGCCGACACGATCACGACGCTGGTCGAGGTCGGCGGGCCGCTGTCGAACAACAAGGGTTTGAACGTCCCCGACGTGGTGGTGCCGGTGCCGGCGTTGACGGAGAAGGACCGGTCCGACCTCGCCTTCGCGTGCGAGCAGGGAGTGGATTGGATCGCGCTTTCGTTCGTGCAGCGGCCGGAGGACCTGGCGGAGGCGAGAAAGCTGATCGCCGGGCGCGCCGCGCTCCTCGCCAAGATCGAGAAGCCCGCCGCGATCGACCGGCTGGAGGAGATCGTGGAATGCTGCGACGGCGTCATGGTCGCGCGCGGCGACCTGGGCGTCGAGCTGCCGCCCCAGTCGGTGCCGCCGCTCCAGAAGCGGATCGTGGAGGTCGCACGCCGCATGGGCCGGCCGGTGGTGGTCGCCACCCAGATGCTCGAATCGATGATCTTGAGCCCCTCGCCGACCCGCGCGGAGGTGTCGGACGTGGCGACCGCGATCTATGACGGCGCCGACGCGATCATGCTGTCGGCCGAATCGGCGGCGGGCGCCTGGCCGGTCGAATCGGTCGCGATGATGGACGCGATCGGCGTTTCGGTGGAAGGCGACCCCGCGCACGGCGACCGCATCCACTTCACCGTGACCAAGCCCGACCCTACCATCTCCGACGCGCTGTCGGAGGCGGCCAAGAACATCGCGGCAACCGTGTCGGCGTCGGCGATCATCTGCTTCACGACCAGCGGCTCCACCGCGCGCCGCATCGCGCGCGAGCGGCCGGGGGTGCCGCTCCTGGTCCTCACACCGCGGATGGAGACCGCGCGCCGCCTCGGCCTCCTCTGGGGCACCCACGCGGTTCACACCCGCGACGTCGAATCGTTCGAGGAGATGGTCGCCAAGGCCAAGCGCATGGCGCTCCGCCACGGCATGGCGGCGGCGGGCGACCGGGTGGTGGTGATGGCGGGCGTCCCCTTCCGCACCCCCGGCTCGACCAACGTGCTCCACGTCGTCCGCATCACCGGCCAGGAGCTCGACGGCTACGGACGGTAGGCGAGCGGGTGGTCGGCCATGTCCTCATCCCGGGTGAGCAGCCGTGCGCCGAGACGTCCGGCATGGACGAGCAGCATCGCGTCAAACGGGTCCTTGTGCGGGATCGGCGGAACCAGCGTCGTGGCGAAGTCGCGGCCATCGAGCAACTCCAGCCTGACCACGCCGCGATCGATGAACTGCAATGCTTCCAGCGGCGTCATGAGCTGCTGTCCGGCGGCTTTCGACCGGCTTCTCTCCCACTTGATCCGCAGTTCCCAGATCGAGATCAGCGATACCTGAAGCTCGCTGGCGAGAGCGACGACTTGGCGTTCACGGCGGGACGACCGGCTACGGTCGCTGGCCAGCCATACGAAGACATGGGTATCGAGCAGCAGCCTCACGGCCGATAGGGCTGCCAGTCGTCCTCGAGTCCGAGTACTTCGCGGCTGAAGGCAGGATCATCGAAAGCCTTTCGCCAGTGGTCGTCGAGCGGAGGATCGGGCGTTGGGATGCCGAGCTCCTCCTGGATGCAATCCAGCTCCGCCCAGTCCCATGCCTTCTTGGCCGATACCGGCGGCGCTACGGGCGGCTGTAGCGGCCCGAGCTCCGCAATCGCCCTCCCATTCTTGGTGATCGTCACGCGTTCGCCCCGCTCGGCCGCTGCGAGGGCGGCGGCGAACAACGCACGAGCCTGACGAACTGACATCTCCATCGACCAACTCCTCGTCGAGGGCGTGTACACGGGGCGAGGCGCCTAGTCCAGCAGCCCCAATCCCCGCAGCGCCGCGCGCAACGCCGGCTCGCCGGTGAAGTGGATCGCGTGCATGCCCACCGCGGCCGCCCCCGCGACATTGTCCTGGTTGTCGTCGATGAACACCGTGTCGGCCGCCGCCAGCCCCCATCGCTCCAGCGCCAGCCGGTAGATCGCGGCATCGGGCTTCACCATCTTCTCCGCGCCCGACACGACGATGTCGCGGAACCGGTCGAACAGCGCCGCCTCCTGCGCCCGGAACGGTGGAAAGAATTCGTGGCTGAAATTGGTGATCGCGTAGAGCGGCACGCCGCGCGCATCCAGCTCCGCGACCAGCGCGGGCATGCCCGCGACCGGGCCTGGGATGCTCTCGGCGAAGCGGGGCTGCCAAGCGCGGATCAGGTCGGCATGGTGGGGATGCGCGACGATCAGCTCGGCGGAGGTGTCGGCGAAGTCGCGCCCGGCGTCGTGCTGGAAATGCCACTCGGTCGTGACGACGTCGCGCAGGAACGCGTCGAGCGCCTCACCCTGAAGAAGGCGCTCGTACAGGAACCGCGGGTCCCAATCGTAGAGGACGCGGCCGATGTCGAAGACGACGGTGGTTGGATGGATCATTCAGATCGGCCCGGGCACGGGACAGGTCCCGTGCCATCAGACGGAGCTTGCGTTCCGCTGGCCGGGGCTTCGGCTTATCCGCGATCAGCTTCGCTGATCCGCGGCCTCAGCCCTGGCGCGCCTTGAAGCGACGGTTGGTCTTGTTGATGACGTAGGTCCGGCCGCGGCGGCGGATCACGCGGTTGTCCCGGTGGCGATCCTTGAGCGACTTCAGCGAATTGACGATCTTCATGGTGCGGGTTCTTACGGCCGGAGGGTTCGGAAAGACGCGCCGCCCTAGTGGCGGGACGGGGCCGAGTCAATCGCGCGGGACCCGGTGCCGCGGCTGAAGCGTTACCATGCCGCAACAACCAGGATTCCACGCGCCATGCTCCGCCCGTCCGTCCCAGCGCTGACCCTCGCGCTTCCCCTCGGCCTTCTGCTCGCCGGCTGCGCGACCGCGCTGCGCCTGCCGCCCGCGGAGGCGGTGCGCTACCATCTCGGCGAGCCGGTGGAGCGCGGCAGCGTGCGGGTGGAGCCGCTGGTCGCGCCCGGCGTCCCCGCCTCCATCGAGTTCCGCACCTACGCCGCGGCGGTGGAGACGGAGCTGCTGCGCAACGGCTATACGCTGGCGACCCCCGGCACGGAGCCGCGGCTGGTGGCGACCGTGGGCTTCAGCCGCACCGCGCAGGCCGGGCCGCCGCGCAGCTCGCCCGTGTCGATCGGCATCGGCGGCGGCGGCTTCTCCGGCGGGCGGCGCGGCGGCGGCGTCGGCCTGGGCGGCGGCGTCGGTTTCCCGGTCGGCGGCGGCGGCGCGACGGAGATCGTCGCCTCCGAACTCGCCGTCACCATCAAGCGCCGCGCCGACCAGTCGCCGGTGTGGGAAGGCCGGGCACGCAGCTACGCCGACGGCTCCAAGCCCGACGCCGACGCCGCCCAGCAGGCGCCGCGGCTGGCGGCCGCGATGTTCGCGGGCTTTCCGGGCGAATCGGGGCGGACGGTCGAGATCAAGTGACGCTCGCGATCAACGCCGGCTTTGACGGCGGCAACATCCGGGTCGTCGCGGTCGACGGAGATCGCGTGGACCTGGAGATCGTCGCCGATCACCGGTCCGACTTCTTTCAATGGTTCCACTTCCGCGTCGCCGGCGCGCGCGGGCGGACGCTGACCTTTCGCATCACCAACGCGGGGGGCGCCGCCTACGCCTTCGGCTGGCCCGGCTACCGCACCCGGATGAGCCACGACCGGATCGCCTGGCGACAAGTGGATACCGGCTATGCGGACGGCGTCCTCACCTGGGCGGTGGCGATCGACCACGACCTCGCCTGGTTCGCCTATTTCGCGCCCTATACGATGGAGCGGCACCACGCGCTGGTCGCGCGCGCCGCGCTGTCGCCCGCGGCCGAGCATCGCGAGCTCGGGCGCAGCCTCGACGGGCAGTCGATCGACTATCTCCGCTTCGCCGGCGGCGCCCGCCAGGTCTGGCTCTACGCGCGCCAGCATCCCGGCGAGTCGATGACCGAATGGTGGATGGAAGGCGCGCTCGACTGGCTCTGCTCCCCCGCCGCCGCGCCGCTGCTGGCGCAGGCGACGGTCCATGTCGTGCCCAACATGAACCCCGACGGCACGCGGCGCGGCCACCTGCGCACCAACGCCGCCGGGGTGAACCTCAACCGCGAATGGCACGCGCCCGCCGCGGAGCGGAGCCCGGAGGTGCTGTGCGTCCTCGCCGATATGGATCGCACCGGCGTCGACGCCGCGATTGACGTGCACGGCGACGAGGCGATCCCCGCCAACTTCCTCGCCGGCTATGAGGGCATTCCCAGCTGGACCGCGGAACATGGCGACAAGCTGACCCGCTACGCCGCCGCGCTGGCGGCGCACACCCCCGATTTCCAGACCGAGCGCGGCTATCCCAAGACCCCGCCCGGCACCGCCAACCTGGCGATGTCCACCAACCAGCTCGCCGAGCGCTTCGGCGCGGTGGCGATGACGCTGGAGATGCCGTTCAAGGATCATGATCCCAACCCCGATCCCGAGTTCGGCTGGTCCCCCGACCGGTCGAAACGGCTGGCGGTCGCGATGCTGGAGGTGCTGGCGGCGGAGATCGGCGGGTGGTGATCGCGGTGCGCCGCGACGACCCGCGCTCACCCGCGGTCGCGGCGCTGCTCGCCGAGCACCACGCCTTCAGCCAGGCCAGCACCGACGCCGGGTTCCGCTTCGTGCTCGGCGGCGAGGCGCTGGCGGCGCCGGACACCGCCTTCTTCACCGCCTGGGACGGCGACGCGCTCGCGGGCATGGGCGCCGTCAAGCGGCTCGCCGACGACGAGGCCGAGCTGAAGTCGATGCGCACCGCCGACGCCCACCGGCGCAAGGGAGTCGGGACCGCGATGCTCCGTGCGCTGATCGCCGTCGCCAGCGCCGACGGGGTCGCATGGCTGCGCCTGGAGACGGGCACGGACCACGCCTTTGCCCCCGCCCGCGCGCTCTACCGGCGGTTCGGTTTCGTCGACTGCGCCGCGTTCGCCGGCTATCCCGCCGACAGCCCGCACAATTGCTACATGACCCTCGACCTGGAGCCCTGATGCCCACCCTTGTCCTCATCCGCCACGGCCAGTCCGCCTGGAACCTCGAGAACCGCTTCACCGGCTGGTGGGACGTCGACGTGACCGAACAGGGTGCCGCCGAGGCGCGCGCGGCGGGCGAGCTGATGGCGGCGCGCGGCCTCGACTTCGACCTCACCTTTACGTCGCTCCAGCTGCGCGCGATCAAGACGCTCAACTTCGCGCTGGAGGCGATGGGGCGGCTGTGGCTGCCGACGGAGAAGCATTGGCGCCTCAACGAGCGGCATTATGGCGGCCTCACCGGCCTCGACAAGGCGGAGACCGCGGCCCGGCACGGCGAGGACCAGGTCAAGATCTGGCGCAGGAGCTTCGACGTGCCGCCCCCCGCCGCGGAGCCGGGCGGCGACTTCGACCTGGCGAACGACCGCCGCTATGCCGGCATCGCGATCCCCGCCGCGGAGAGCCTGAAGGACACGATCGCGCGCGTTCTGCCCTATTGGGAGGACCGGATCGCGCCCGCGCTGAAGGACGGCAACCGCGTCCTCATCTCCGCCCACGGCAATTCGCTGCGCGCGCTGGTCAAGCACCTGTCGGCGATCCCCGACGCGGAGATCACCGGGCTGGAGATCCCGACCGGCCAACCCATCGTCTACGAGCTGGACGACGCATTGGTGCCGACCGACCGCTATTACCTCAGCGAGCGTTGACGCGCGACCTCGCGGTGCGATGCCCGGTGTCGCCTGGGCGTCGACCCGGTCCCGTCCGGGGTGCGCGGCTCCGCAACCTGCGGATCGGGGCTGCAGCCGACGCGCTTGCCGCGGGGTGGATCCCGGCACACGGGCCGGGGTGACGAACAAGGGAGAGGCGGCATCCTTGCCCTAGCCGGTTGCCCCCCGCCCCGTCGCTCGGCTAGGCACGCGCCTTCACGGAAGGGATCGGCATGACCGCGCTCGTCGGCATCATCATGGGATCGACCTCCGATTGGGAGACGATGCGCCACGCCGCCGCGACGCTGGACGCGCTGGGCGTGTCGCACGAGACGCGGGTCGTCTCCGCCCACCGGACCCCCGCGCGGCTCTATGATTATACGACGGGCGCCGCCGACCGGGGGCTGAAGGTGATCGTCGCGGGGGCGGGCGGCGCGGCGCATCTGCCCGGCATGGCGGCGGCGATGACCCACCTGCCCGTGCTGGGCGTGCCGGTCGAGTCCAAGGCGCTCCAGGGCATGGATAGCCTGCTCTCGATCGTCCAGATGCCGGGCGGCGTGCCGGTGGGCACGCTGGCGATCGGCAAGCCCGGCGCGATCAACGCCGGGCTGCTCGCCGCGGCGATCCTGGCGACCGCGGACGAGGCGCTGGCGGGACGCCTCAAGGCCTGGCGCGCGGCGCAGACCGAGAGCGTGGCGGACCAGCCGGAATGACGCGTCCCGCCACTTCCCGTCACCCCAGCGAAGGCTGGGGTCCATGGCTGGTGCGTGTGCCACCCGCCAGAGACATGGATCCCAGCCTTCGCTGGGATGACGGACGGCAGGATCGGAGCGGCCTGGCATGACCCCGCCCGGCTCCACCCTCGGCATCCTGGGCGGCGGGCAGCTGGGCCGGATGCTGGCGATCGCCGCGGCCGAGCTCGGCTACCGCGCCCACATCCTCGCGCCGGAGGCGTCCGGCCCCGCGACGGAGGTCGCCGCCGGCTGGACGCAGGGGCGCTTCGACGATGTGGAGGCGGTGCGCGCCTTTGCCGCCGCGGTCGACGTCGCCACCTACGAGTTCGAGAACGTCGATCCCCACGCGGTCGCCTATCTCGCCGGACGGGTGCCGGTGCGGCCGTCCACCCTGTCGCTCGACATCTCGCGCTACAGACCCAACGAGAAGAGCTGGGTGGCCGAGCTCGGCGGCCGCACCGCCGATTGGCGCGCCGTCGCGGACCTGCCCGCACTGGAGACGGCACTGGCCGAGATCGGGGTCCCCGCCATCCTCAAGACCACGCTGTTCGGCTATGACGGCAAGGGCCAGGCGCGGATCGACGCGCTGGGCGACGCCGCCGCCGCCTGGGCGGCGATCGGGTCGCCGGTCGCGCGCGGACCGACCGTGCCCGCGATCGTCGAGGCGCGGGTCAATTTCCTGGCCGAGTTCTCGGTCATCCTGTGCCGCGGCGCGGACGGCACGGTCGCGACCTGGGACGTGGCGGAGAACGTCCACCGCGACGGCATCCTACACACGTCCACCGTGCTCGCATCGCCCGAGGTGATCGCGCAGGCGGCGGAGGCGGTAGCCCTCACCCGCGCCCTGGCCGAGCGGCTGGGCCATGTCGGGGTGCTGACCGCCGAGTTCTTCGCGACCCCGGCGGGCCCGGTGTTCAACGAGATGGCGCCGCGCGTCCACAATTCCGGTCATTGGACGATCGAGGGGGCGGAGACCTCGCAGTTCGAGAACCATGTCCGCGCGGTGCTCGGCCTCCCGCTCGGCTCCACCGCGCTCACGGGGGCGGGCGCGACCATGGAGAATTTGATTGGCGAGGAGGCCGACCGCTGGCCCGCGCTGCTGGGGGAAGCCGGCGCGCACCTGCACCTGTACGGAAAGACCATGCGCGCGGGTCGCAAAATGGGACACGTCACCCGCATCCGCCGCGGCGTCTGATCCGTATCAAAGCAGGTAACGGCGGCGGCATGGTAGCGACCGCGCCGATCGGTCGTGGAGAGGAACGGGCGTGGAACTCGGCGGACAGCTGTCGTCGCTCCTCGCGGTGCTCGAACCGCCGACGCCCAGCTTCACCCTGTTCGAGCTGGCGGACGGCGTCCGGCTGATCGGGCCGCCGCTGGACGGCGTGGCGGCGCTGGTGGTGCTGTCGGGCACGCTCCACCTCGGCCATGGCGAGACGGCCGTCGTGGTCAAGCCGGGACGGGTCGCGCTGGTTCCTCCCGGCCGCCGCGCGACGCTCGCCGCGCGGCCGGGCGAGCCGCTGCACAGCATCGATGGCCGGGCCAGCCTGATCCGGCGCGACCGCTGGCTGGTCGCGGACGCGACCCGTGGCGGTGCCGCCAGCCTGCGGGTCGCGGGGACCCGCATCGCCGGCAGCGACGCGCTGGCGCGGCCAGTGGTCACCTCCGTGCTCGACGATCCGGCCGGCCGGCCGGTCTTCACCCTGCTCCGCGCCGAGCTGGCACGGGGGGCGGCGGGACATCCTTCGCTGGCCATGTCGCTGATGAGCGCGTGCGTCGTGCAGGCGCTGCGCAGCGCGATCGAGGCGGCGCCCGCGCCCCGCTCCCAGGGCGAGGCGGCGACCGGCCTGTCGGTCGGTCGGGCGGTGGCGGCGATCCGTGCCCGGCCGGGGGACGCGCACACGGTGGAAACGCTGGCCGACCTTGCGGGCATGAGCCGGTCCAGCTTCATCCGTCATTTCAGCCGGGTGATGCAGGCGCCGCCTATCGAGTTCCTCCAGCGGGTGCGGCTGGAGGAAGCGCGCGCGCTGCTGCGCGCGACCAGCCTGCCGATCAAGACGGTCGCCGCGCGCGCCGGCTTTGCCAGCCGCAGCCACTTCTCGCGCCTGTTCCGCGCCGCCTTCGGCGATGATCCCAGCGGATTTCGCGAGCGGGAATCGGGCGACGAGACCGCCTGAACGGCCATGTCCGCCGCTTTGCGGTGCTTCGGCGTTCCAGCGAGGTGCCTGCATCGATCAATCGTTGACGATCTGATCATGCGCCCCGCCCATCACTTTTCCACGTTCTACGGGGATCGTTTCGCTTCCGGGTCGTCGCAAATATGGTGCGTCACCGGTTCACCACCGGATCCGGTGCGGGAACGCGATGGCGTGATCGGCGGTTCTTACTTCACGATCCAGCCGGGTCGTTCTGCAACAAAAAGCAAACCCTATTAGGAGGTTATCATGGCCGGTCTCACCAACATCTTCGGCGGCAACGACGACAGCAGCTCCAGCAACGATCAGTCGGGCGACGCCTCGGGCTCGATCGTCAGCGATCTGGGCTCCACCGTCGGCCTGAACGTCGACTCGGCGCAGTCGAGCTACAACCAGGACGAGGATGGCAACATCTCCTCGCAGGACAATGCCAACTCGCTCGACTTCGACACCTCGACCGATAGCCTCCTGGGCGCGGTCGGCGACCTGACGGGTCAGTCGTCGTCGGATCAGACCTCCGAGTAATCGGACGCCTGGCTGAAAAAGGGGCGGGTGGCTCATGCCGCCCGCCCTTTTTCGCTTCTGAGCCCTCTCGCCGTCAGGCCGCTCCCGATGCCGGATCCCGCGCTTCTCGACCCCAACAATCGCCTGCTCGGCTGGTCGACCAACGACTTCAGCCTCTATGGCGGGCAGCCGGCCGTCACGCTTGGCCAGGCGCGCGGGTCGGATGCGGAAACCGCCTTTGTCTCGGTGCCGAGCGCGACGCCCGCCGCCGCACCATCCTCGCGGGTCGCCGCCGCCGACCCGATCGCGCTTCCCCTTCCCGCATCGACGACTGATCTTGGGACAGGCACGTCGACGCTGGCGCCTGCCGCCGTCGCGCCCGCCACGCCCGCGCCGCTGCCCGTGCCGGCCGCCGGCCTGGCGCCCGCCGTGCCCGACCCGGTCGGATCGGGCTCGCTGGCGCCGATCAGCGTCGTGCCGCCGCTCACCGCGCGCGCGGCGCCCGACGACCCGGTCGCACCCGCGTCCGGCGGGGCGCACGCCCTGGCCGCGCCGGTGCTCGATCTCGCCCCCGTCGCGGTACCGGGCGGCATCGCGGGCGGGCTCAATCCCGTTCTGGTCGCACCGATCTTGGACGCGGCGCCGGATGCCGCCGCCACGACGGCCGCCGGGCTCGTCACCGCGGCCACCGCGACGCTGGCCGACGTTTCGGGTGCGACCGGCACGCTGCTCGACGGCCTGACCGGCGGGGCGCCGACCGATGCCGTCACCGCGACCATAGCGGCGGCGGCCGAGCCGGTGACTGCGGCGCTCCCGGTGGATCTCGCCCCCGCGGCGGGGTTGGCTGGGGAGTTGGCGGCCGACATCGCGGATCCGGTCGCGAGCCTGGCCGCAGACACCGTCCAGCCCGTTGCGGACTTGGCTGCCGACACCGTCCAGCCGGTCGCCGACGTCGCAGGCGACGTGCTGGCGACGGCGGATGCCGCGCAACCGGCAGTGGCGGCGGTCGCCGCGACGATCGCCGACGATGCCGCGCTGGCGCTCGACCCTGCCGACGATGCGCTCACCGGCCTCGATCCCGCGGGCGGGGTCGCGACGCTGGTCGACATGGTCGAGTCCGCGGACCTGTTCGACTTGTCGGACGCGGGCGGCACCCCCGCTCCCGTGACCGAGGGCGGGTCGATCCTGGACGCGCTCGCCGCCGACGAGGCACCCAGCCCCTTGTTGGGCGTTGAGGACGATGCGGGCGGTTCGCTGCTCGGCGGCGACCATCACGACGACGACCATGGAGGCTTGCTCGGCGGCCTATGAGCGACCCGATCGGCCGGCTCTCCGGCACCACCCCCACCGATATCCGTCCCTCCGACATAAAGGGGGCGCAGGGCGAGGCCGAGCGCGCCGCCGCCGAGGTGATCGCGCTCGACTCCGCGCAGCGTTCGGCGGAGCTGACCAAGGGCGACGAGTTCGCCTCGGCACTGCGCCAGTGCAAGCGGCTGATCTGGACCGCGGCGGCCTTTTCGGGCGGGGTCAACCTCCTGTTCCTGGCCTCGCCGATCTACCTGACCGAGATCTACAATCGCGTGATCCCGTCGGGCAGCATCCCGACCCTGGTGTCGCTGTCGATCGGGCTGCTGATCGCGCTGGCCACCATGGCGGCGTTCGACATGGTGCGCGGTCATATCCTGATCCGCGCCGCCGCCCGGCTGGACCGCATCCTGGCCCATCGCGTGTTCGAGGCGATCATCGACATCGCGCCCAGGAGCGGCGCCGCCGCGCGCAACGCCAACATGCTGCGCGACCTGGACCAGTTCCGCGGCGCGCTCGCCGGACAGGGGGCCCAATTCTTTTTCGACGTGCCCTGGATGTCGCTGTTCCTCATCGTGCTGTTCCTCATCAATCCGGTTCTGGGGCTGGTGGCGCTGGCGGGCGCGATCACCCTGTTGGTGATGGCGGTAGTCAACAACGCGATGACGCGCGACAGCTCGGAGGTCGCCAACGAGGCCGCGACCCGGTCCTACCGCTTTACCGACGCGGTCGCGCGCCACGCCGGGCCGGTGCGCGCGATGGGCATGGCGGATGCGCTGGCGGTCCACTGGCACATTGACCGCGATACCATGATGCGCCGCCAGGCGGACGGATCGGACAAGGGCGCGAACATGGCGTCCGCGATCAAGTTCCTGCGGCTCGTCCTGCAGAGCGCGATGATCGGCATCGGCGGCTATCTGGTGGTGGAGGGCGCGATGCTGCCCGCCTCCATCTTCGCCGCCAACGTGCTGCTCGGCCGCGCGCTGGCGCCGCTGGAACTGGCGGTGACCGGCTGGCGGACGATCGGCAACGCCGTCTCGGCGGGGCAGCGGGTGCAGAAGCAGTTGAAGCTGGCCCCGCCGCGCGACCTCAAGGTCGACCCGCCGCGCCGCGACCTCGACATCGTGCTGGACAAGGTCAGCTTCGTGCCGCCCGGTGCCAAGCAGCCGTCGCTCCGCGGCATCGACCTTTCCATCAAGGCGGGCGAGGCGATCGGCATCGTCGGCCCGTCGGGGGCGGGCAAGACATGCCTCGCCAACCTGCTGGTCGCGGTGACCAACCCCACCCAGGGCCGCTGCACGATCGGCGGGGTGGAGGGGCGCCACTGGACCGCCGACCACCTGTCGCGTACCGTCGGCTACCTGCCCCAGACGGTGGGGCTGTTCCCCGGCACCATCCGCGAGAACATCGCCCGTTTCATGCAGGCCGGCGACGAGGAGGTGGTCCAGGCCGCCCGTCGCGCCAACGTCCACGACATGATCATGGCCTTTCCCGACGGCTACGAGACCCGCGTCGACGAGGGCGGGTCCGGGCTTTCCGGTGGCCAGCGCCAGCGGATTGGCCTGGCCCGCGCGATGTTCGGCAGCCCCCGCCTCCTGGTCCTGGACGAGCCCAACGCGCATCTCGACGCCGATGGCGAGGAGGCGCTGGCCGCCGCGCTGGCGACGCTCAAGACGGAAGGATCGACGATCGTGCTGGTCGCGCACCGTTTGAACCCGATCGCGCATGTCGATCGGGTGATCGTCCTCAACAAGGGCGAGCTGCAGCTGGACGGCCCGCGCGCGCGGGTGTTCCGCAAGGTGCGCACCGAGCTGGTCCGCTCGATCGCGCGCGAGCCGATGGAGCGCGTATGAAGCTCGACTTCCTCCACCTCGGCGGCGGCGGCAGCCCAGGCACCCCGCTCCCCCGCGAGTCGATCGAGCGGGCGATGCGCCGGCTCGACATCCGCCCGCTCGACGACGCGCACCGCACGATCAAGGTGGGACTGGTCGTCGCCGCCATATTCGTCGCGATCTTCGTGGCGTTCGCGACCTTTGCACCGATCTCGGCGGCGGCGATCGCACCGGGCGAGGTGTCGGTCTCGGGCGACAAGGTAGCCATTCAGCCGGTCACCGGCGGCATCGTCACGCAAGTGCTGGTGCGCGAGGGGCAGGCGGTGCGCGCGGGACAGCCGCTCATCCGGCTGAACGGGGTGCGCGCCGGCGCGTCGCTGACCCAGGCGCAGGCGCGCTGGGACGGGCTCAAGGCGCTGGAAGCCCGCCTCCTCGCCGAGCGCGACGGTGCCACGGCCCTCGCCTTTCCGCCCGAACTGACCCGCCGCGGCACCGACCCGGTGGTGGCGCAGGCGCTCGCCACCCAGAACCGCGTCTTTCAGCAACGCCGCGCGGTGCTCGGTGCCGACCGCAGCGCCAGCGGCGAGACGATCACCTCCTCGCGCGCGGCGCTGGAGGCGACCCGCCGCCAGCTCTCCTCGATCAGCGACGAGCTTCGCGACTATCGCGGCCTCTACCGCAAGGGGTTTGCCAGGCTCACTACCATCCGCTCGCTGGAGCGGACGCAGGCGCAGCTCACCGCCGAGCTGGTCCGCGCGCAATCGACGCTCAACCAGGCGGAGATTTCCGGCCGCAAGCTGGTGGACGGCCAGGCGCTCGATTTCGCCAGCCAGCTCGGCCAGGTGCAGGAGCAGCTGGCACAGGTGACGCCGCAGCTCGACGTCACCCGCTACGTCGCCGACCAGGACGTGATCCGCGCCCCCGCCGCCGGCCGCGTGTCGGGCATCCGGCCGCTGGGTGCCGGCATGGTGGTCGGCGGCGGATCGACCCTGATGGAGATCGTGCCGAGCGGCCGCGCGCTCATCATCGAGGCGCGGGTCAAGCCGCAGGACATCGACGACGTCCGGGTGGGCCAACCCGCCACCGTCCGCTTCTCCTCGGTCAATCCGCACGGCAAGACGACGTTCGAGGGCCGGGTGGTGACGCTGTCGCCCGCCCGGATCGAGCAGGGCGGCCAGTCCTTCTACAAGGCGCAGGTCACCATCATCGACCCCGCCGAACTGGCGCGCGAGGGGGTGGTGCTGCAACCGGGCATTCCCGCATCCGCCACCATCAAGACCGAGGACCGGTCGCTCTTCGACTATCTGCTGTCGCCGCTCACCGACGCGATCAGCCGCAGCTTCAGGGAGGAATGAGTGCCATGCCGGGTATGTTGAGCAGCATCTTCGACGGCGGCGGCGGCGGCACCGTCCAGTCGGGCGAGGCGCAGAGCTACGATGCGACGATCGAGGGCGGGCAGGACGTCGACCTGAACCTCGACCTGGGGCTGGAGGTCGGCGGCACCTACACCAACCCCGACGGTTCGACCACGACCTGGTCGAACACGCAGGACGTCGGCCTCCACACCGACGTCGACGCGACCTTCCAGGCGATCCTGTCGACGGATGCGGCGCGCAACGACGTTCAGGCGGACGGGTAGCGTCCCTCCCCGGCCCCGCGGCGATCGCCGACCGGGTCGGTCGCGCGGCCCGGCGGTGGGTCAGTCGCCGAAGTCGAACTCCTGCTGGCGCAGCACGGTGGACACCACCGGCCGGCCGTCCGCGTCCCGCCACGGGCGATAGCGGAAGCCGCGTTCGACCTCGCGGCAGGTGATGGCGTCGACCACCGGATAGCCGCTGGATCGCACCACGCGGCAATCGGTCACCCGTCCCTCGGTGGTGACGGTGTAGCGCAGGTCCACCGTGATCCGGACGCCCGCCTCCACCAGTTCGGAGGGGAAGTCGCGCATGCTGATCCGGTCGCGCACCAGCCGCGGCACCCGTTCCAGCCCGTAGCCGCCCCCGCCCGTGCCGTCCCCGTCGCCGCCGCTGCCCCGGCCGTTGCCGATGCCGCCCGCGCCGGTGCCGGGCCCCGGCCGGTCGGTCGCGCCCGACGCGGCGTCCGGGCCGGTCGCCGCGATCGGCGGGGCGGGCAGCGGCGGCGGCAGCACCGGCGGCACGATCGGCTCGGGCGCGACCACCTCCTTGGGCGTCGCGCGCAGGTTTGGGGGCGCGGCCTCGCCCGCTCGCGCGCGGCTGCGGGTCCGCTCCGGCACGATCCGCTCGCGCGGTGGCGGGGGCGGCGGGGGGATGCTGAACACGTCCAGCGACGGCGCCCCCGGCCGGCCGGGCCCGAGCGCCAGCCCGGCGACGATCAGCCAGCCGACCAGGCCGGTGACGCCCGCCGTGATCGCCGCCGCGCGCGCGCGGTCGGCGGGGGTGAGGACGCGGTACATGACCGGCAGGTGGGAAGCCCCGCCCCGCCCCGCAACGTCAGCCGATCCGCTCCGCCACCAACCGCTCCACCACCGCGGGATCGGCGAGCGTGGAGGTGTCACCCAGTGCGGACACCTCGCCCTCCGCGATCTTGCGCAGGATGCGGCGCATGATCTTGCCCGACCGGGTCTTGGGCAGCGCGGGGGCGAACTGGATCGCGTCGGGCGCGGCGATGGGTCCGATCTCGCCCCGGACCCACCCGCGCAGCTCGGCCCGGAGCGCGTCGGTCGCCGCCTCGCCGGCGTTCAGGGTGACAAAGGCGTAGATGCCCTGCCCCTTCACGTCGTGCGGCATCCCCACCACCGCCGCCTCCGCGACCTTGGCGTGCGCGACCAGCGCCGACTCGACCTCGGCTGTGCCCATCCGGTGGCCCGACACGTTGATGACGTCGTCGACCCGGCCGGTGATCCAATGGTAGCCGTCCGCATCCCGCCGGCAGCCGTCGCCGGTAAAATACTTGCCCGGATAGGTGGTGAAATAGGTCTGGAAGAAGCGGTCGGGGTCGCCCCACACGCCGCGCATCTGCCCGGGCCAGCTGTCCGCCAGGACCAGGTTGCCCTCCGCCGCCCCCGCCAGCACGCGGCCGTCGGCGTCGACGATCTCGGGCAGGACTCCGGGCAGCGGCAGCGTCGCGGAACCCGGCTTGAGGTCGGTCGCACCCGGCAGTGGCGCGATCAGGATGCCGCCCGTCTCCGTCTGCCACCAGGTGTCGACCACCGGGCAGCGGCGGTCGCCGACGACGCGCCAATACCAGTCCCACGCCTCCGGGTTGATCGGCTCGCCGACCGATCCCAGCAGGCGCAGGCTCGCGCGCGAGTGGCGGGTCACCCACCCGTCGCCCTCGCGCATCAGCGCCCGGATCGCGGTCGGCGCGGTGTAGAGGATGTTGACGCCGAGCCGGTCGACCGTCTCCCACAGCCGGCCATGGTCGGGATAGTTGGGCACCCCGTCGAACATCACGGTGGTCGCGCCGTTCAGCAGCGGGCCGTAGACGACGTAGCTGTGCCCGGTCACCCAGCCGACATCGGCGGTGCACCAGAACACCTCGCCCTCGCGATAATTGAACACGTCGCGGAAGGTGGAGGCGACCCACACCGCATAGCCGCCGGTGGTGTGGAGCACGCCCTTGGGCTTCCCCGTCGATCCGGAGGTATAGAGGATGAACAGCGGGTCCTCCGCCGCCATCGGTTCGGGCGCGCACGCCGCCGCCGCGCCGGCCATCGCCGCGTCCCATGCCACGTCGCGGCCCTCGGTCATCGGCACCTCGGCACCCGTGCGGCGCACCACCACCACCGTCTCCACCCCCGGACACTGCGCCAGGGCGGAGTCGACATTGGCCTTGAGCGGGATCGCCCGGCCCCCGCGCCGCCCCTCGTCGGCGGTCACCACCAGCCGGGAACCGCAATCATTGATCCGCCCCGCCAGACTGTCCGGCGAGAAGCCGCCGAACACCACCGAATGGATCGCGCCGATCCGCGCGCAGGCCAGCATCGCCACCGCCGCCTCCACCACCATCGGCAGGTACAGCGTCACCCGGTCGCCGCGCCCGACACCCAGCTCCTTCAGCACGTTGGCGAACCGGCACACCTCGCCGTGCAGCTCGCGATAGGTGACACGGCGCGTCTCGCCCGGCTCGTCCCCCTCCCACACGATCGCGACCTGATCGCTCCGCTGGGCCAGGTGGCGGTCGAGGCAGTTGGCGGACAGGTTGAGCTGACCGTCGCCGAACCAGCGGATGCGGAAATCGGCCGCGTCGAACGACGTGTCCTTGACTTGCGCGTACGGCACCATCCAGTCGACGCACCGCCCCGCCTCGCGCCAATAGCCGTCCGGGTCGTGCGCCGCCGCGGCGTAACGACGATCATACTCGGCGCGGTCGATGCGCCCCTCGCCGGCGGGAATGATCTCGGGCACGGCGCTATCTCCTGTTGTCGTGCCGCGCATCAAAGGGGAGCGGACGCCGCCCCGCAACCCCGCACGGCGCCTCGGGGCGAGTCAGCCCTGCTCAAAGGCGCGGATGATCGGGCACGGCCCGGTGCCGCCCGCCCCGCACTCGCGCGCCAACCGCGACAGCCAGCTCCGCGCCGCCTCCATCTCGGCGATGCGCGCGTCCAGCACCGCGATCCGCTCCGCCGCCATCGCCCGCGCCCGCGCGCGGTCGTTGGAGGCGTCCAGCCGGAGGAGCTCGGCGATCTCGTCCAGCGTGAAGCCCGCCCCCTGTGCCGACCGCACGAAGCGCAATCGCCTCAGGTCCTCCGCATCGTACCGGCGCACGCCGCCGGCGGGGCCGTCGCCGCCCGGGCGCGGCGGCTCGGCCAGCAGCCCGCGCCGCTGGTAGTAGCGCACCGTCTCCACCCCCACCCCACCCTCGCGCGCCAGGGTGCCGATCGTCATCGCGGTCATGGCTTGACTCCGTACCATGGTACGGCGGCTATGGGGAGGCATGGCCGACCCCAGCAAGCGCGCCGTGCTCTACCGCATGGCCATGCCCGATCACCTCTGCCCGTTTGGGCTGAAGTCGCTCCACCTCCTCCGCAGCCACGGCTACGCGGTGGACGACCGCCACCTGACGACCCGCGCGGAAACGGACGCCTTCAAGGCCTCGCAAGGCGTCCGGACGACGCCCCAGACCTTCATCGATGGCGAGCGGGTCGGCGGCAACGACGACCTGCGCCGCTTCTTCGGCAAGTCCGTGCCGACGTCGGACGCGACCAGCTACACGCCCGTCGTCGCGGTGTTCGCGATGGCCGCGCTGCTCGCGCTCGCCGCCAGCCAGGCCGCGTTCGCCACGCCGCTGACGGTGCGCGCTGGGGAATGGTTCGTCGCCTTCAGCATGGCGGTGCTGGCGCTGCTCAAGCTCCAGGACGTCGAGCGTTTCTCGACCACCTTTCTGGGCTACGACCTCCTCGCCCGCCACTGGGTGCCCTATGCCTATCTCTACCCGTTCCTGGAGGCGGTGGCGGGCGTGCTGATGGCCGCGGACGCGCTCACCTGGCTGTCGGTGCCGGTGGCGCTCGCCATCGGTGGGATCGGCGCCGCCTCGGTGATCAAGGCGGTCTACCTCGACCGACGCGAACTCAGATGCGCCTGCGTCGGCGGGACGAGCAACGTCCCGCTCGGCTTCGTGTCGCTGACCGAGAACCTCCTGATGGTCGCGATGGCGATCTGGATGGTGGCGAAGTGAGGGCGGCCGTCCTGGCAGGGGCGCTGCTCGCCGCACCGGGTGCCGCATGGGCGCAGGACCCGCACGCCGGCCACCACATGTCCGGCCCGACGCCGACGCCCGCTCCCGATCCGCACGCCGGGCACCGCGCCGGCCCGCCGGCACCGGCCGCGCCGCAGCCGTCGAACGCCATGGCGATGGACCATGCCGAACACGCGATGGCGGGCATGGACCACGCCATGCCGGCGATGCTCGGGCCCTACCCGATGACCCGCGAGGCGTCGGGCACCGCGTGGCAGCCGGACAGCGCGCCGATGTACGGCACGATGCTCCATGCCGGCGCGTGGAGCGGCATGGCGCAGGGCTATGCCACGCTGGTCCGCTCCGACCAGGGCGGCCCGCGCGGTGACGGCAAGACCTTCGTCGAATCGATGGCGATGGCCATGGCCAACCGCCCGGTCGGCAACCACGGCAAGCTGGGGCTGCGCGCCATGGTCTCGCTCGACCCGCTGATGGGCCGATCGGGCTATCCGCTGCTACTCGCCAATGGCGAGACCGCCGACGGCGTCACCGAGCTGGTCGACCGCCAGCACCCCCACGACCTGTTCATGGAACTCGCGGCCAGCTACTCGCACGATCTGGGGAACGGCCGTGCCGCCTTCCTCTACGCGGGGCTCCCCGGCGAGCCCGCGCTGGGTCCGCCGACCTTCATGCACCGCGTGTCCGGCCTCGACAATCCGGAGGCGCCGATCGGCCACCATTGGTTCGATTCGACCCACATCACCTGGGGCGTCGTCACCGCCGGCTATTCGACGCGCACCTGGAAGGTCGAGGCCTCCGCCTTCAAGGGCCGCGAGCCCGACCAGCATCGCTGGGACGTCGAGACGCCGCGGCTCGACAGCTGGTCGGTGCGCGGCTTCTGGAATCCGACCGCCGACCTCTCCTTCCAGGCCTCGACCGGGTTCCTGAAAAGCCCCGAACAGCTCCATCCGGACGAGGACGAGCAGCGCACCACCGCGTCCGCCTCCTACAACCGCCGCCTCGGCGCGGGCGCCAATTGGGCGACGACGGTCGCCTGGAGCCTCAAGGACGCGCGCCCCGGCCCCGCGCTACAGGCCTGGCTGGCGGAGAGCGCGCTGCGCCTCGCCGACCGCCACACGCTCTACGGCCGCGTCGAGGCGGGCGAGAAGGACGAGCTGTTCGATGAGAGCAGCCCCCTCCACCACGACGCGGTGACGGTGGCGAAGCTCAGCCTCGGCTACCAGTACGAGCTGCCGGTCGCGGGCGACGACGTGCGCCTGGCACTCGGCGGCCTCGCCAGCGCCTATGCCTGGTCGAGGCGGGTGGCGACGGAATATGGCCGCGACGGGGTGAAGAGCTTCATGCTCTACGCCCGGCTGACCTATGGCGACCGCCGGCTGCGGTAGCGGACTGCCGCTATCGTGATGGAGCTGCTGGCTGTACCCCCGCCGATCACCCGCGACGTGTTGTCGTTTCTCGGCTACCAGCGCCATGTCCGATAATCCCAGCGGTGGCTGAGCAGCACGGCTGGTGTCGAAGCTCCGGTAACGACATAGATCATGCCGACAGGCGCGTCAGCGAAGCCAGCAAACGTTATCGACCGCGCGGGAGCGTCCAGGTTGCCGAGCCGCTTTGCCGTTGCAGGCTTTCCGTCGACGAACGTGCCGACGACCGATCGAGTACCGTCACTCCAAAGCCCGAGATATCTATCCACGCCTAAAACGTAGACCGCGGACTTCAACGGCAATCCTCCGAACGATCCAGGAGGAGCCTTCGCTATGTACCCCGGCCGTGAACCCTTGCCGAGATTACGGAACACACCCGTGGACTCATCCTCCTTTAGGACGCTACCATCATCAAGGTAGAGGTACTCGTCGTCGATCGCGCTGATATGTGGCGCGCAAGAGTCCTGCGACGACCTCACGGCTCGAAGCACCAGGCTCGGCGATGTCGCTGGTGACCCGTCAGCGACAACCTGCGTCAGCGTCGGTAGATGGCTTGCGGCGCTGCCGTCGCTTAGCCGGCAGGTTGCAGGATCGACGCCACCGGTCAGCAGCACCGCTGCGAGAAGTTTGAAAACGCTCATCCTGCTTCTCCGGTCAGCCCAGAGTCGTCTCGACTGCCATCGACATGGCACCGATCCATCATAAGCGACGATCCGGCCGATGCCGGCAAGTTACAAGTGTGCAGCCCGGCCGTCTACGCGATCACCGCCGTTTTCCCCTCTATCCCACGTCCCGGATCACTGACAAGAACGCGTCGCCATACGCGTCGAGCTTGCGTTGCCCGACGCCCGATAGCAGCGCCAGCGCCGCCCGCCCCACCGGCCGCTGCGCCGCCATCGCGCGCAGCACCGAATCGTGGAAGATGACATAGGGCGGCACCCCCGCCTCCTGCGCCAGCTCGCGTCGCTTCGCCCTAAGCGCCTCGAATAGCGGCGTGTCGGCGGGATTGCCCGCAGGCAGCGCCGCGCCGCCGCGCCGCCGCCGCTCGCGCTTGGGCGGCACGATGATCGACAGCGCCGCCTCGCCCTTGATCAGCGGCCGGGCGCCCGGCCCGAACTCCAGCCCGCCATGGTGGTTGGTCCTGAGCGCGTCGCGGGTCAGCAGCGCGCGCACCACCGGCTTGACCAGCGCCGCCTCCTCGCCCTCCACGATCCCCCATACCGACAGCGCCTCGTGCCCGTGCTGCACCGACCGGTCGGTCGACTGGCCCAACAGCACCTGCTCGACATAGCCGGCGCCGAACATCTGGCCGGTGCGGAACACCGCGGAGAGGACCTTGCGCGCCGTCTCCGTCGCGTCGACCGCGTCGGGCGACCCCAGGCAATTGTCGCAATTGCCGCAGGTCTCGCCCGGCTCCTCGCCGAAATGCTTCAGCAGCACCGCGCGCCGGCAGCCGCCGGTCTCGACCAGCGCGCCGAGGCTGGCGAGCCGCTGGCGCTCGCCCGGCTGCCGCTCGGGCTCGACCTCGCCGATCCGCTGGCGCGCGCGGGCGAAGTCGTCGGCGCCCCAGAACAGGTGCGCGACCGACGGGTCGCCGTCGCGCCCCGCGCGGCCCGTCTCCTGATAATAGGCCTCGATCGACTTGGGCAGCCCGGCGTGCGCGACGAAGCGGACGTCGGGCTTGTCGATCCCCATCCCGAACGCGACGGTGGCGCAGATCACCATGTCCTCCGACTTGACGAAATCGGCCTGGTTCTTCGCCCGGACGTGCGGGTCCAGCCCGGCATGGTAGGCGCGCGTCGGCCGCCCCGATCGCCCCAGCTGCTCCGCCAGCTTCTCCGTCGCGGCGCGGGTTTGCGCATACACGATCCCTGGCCCCGGCGTTGCGGCGATCAGGTCGGCGATCTGCCGGGCGACGTTGTCGCGCGGGCTGATCGTGTAGCGGATGTTGGGCCGGTCGAACCCTGCGACGATCATTCCCTCGTGCGGGATGCCCAGCTGCTCGCATACGTCCGCCCGTGTGTGCGCGTCGGCGGTGGCGGTCAGCGCCAGGCGGGGCACGTCGGGGAACGCGCCCATCATGTCGGACAGGAGGCGGTAGTCGGGGCGGAAGTCGTGCCCCCATTCGCTGACGCAATGCGCCTCGTCGATCGCGAACAGCGCGAGGCGCGCCTGGCCGAGCAGGTCGCGGAACGACGGCCCCGACGCGCGTTCCGGCGCGACGTAGAGTAGGTCCAACTCGCCCCGGCGGAACCGCCCAACCGTCTCCGCGCGGTTCTCGTCGACCGAAGTCAGCGTCGCGGCGCGGATCCCGACCGCCTCCGCGGCGCGCAGCTGGTCGTGCATCAGCGCGATCAGCGGGCTGACCACCACGCAGGTGCCCTCCAACATCACCGACGGCAGCTGGTAGCAGAGCGACTTGCCCGCCCCCGTCGGCATCACCGCCAGCGTGCGCTCGCCCGCCAGGACGCGCGCGACCACGTCGGACTGGACGCCGCGGAACTGGGGAAAGCCGAAGACGCGTTGCAGCGTGGGGAGGGGATCGTGCACGCGGCCGATATAGCCGCTCGGCCGCCGGGCGCGAGGGGTGGACCGGAACCGCCGCACGCTTCCGGACATTGACCCTCGTCATTTCGGGAGAGCATCGATGCCGGTCGTCCGTCCCCTCGCCTTCTCGGCCCTCGTCGCCCTCGCCGCCTGTCAGCAGTCGCCCGCCTCCAACGAGGCCGCCGCCGCGCCCGCACCCGATACCGCCCCCGGCGTCGCGCGTGAGGAGGTGCAACCCTCCCCCACCCCGGTCGCCGCGCCGGTGGCCGCCGCGATCCAGACGCAGCCCGGCCCCAAGGGCAACAGCGTGGCGCTCAACCGGGTGGCGGTGACGGGCGACATCCTCACCGTCAGCATGACGGTATCCGGCAGCACCGACTGCTGCGTCCATGTGCGGGTGGAGGACGTGTCGGTGATCGACGACGCCACCTCCCAGCGGATCAGCGTCCTGAAGGACAATAGCGGCAAGTGGATGGCCGCCCCGCTGGAGAGCGACAGCCGCAGCGTCACGCCCGACAGCTACCAAAGCCCGTCGGTGCTCTGGTTCAAATTCCCCGCGCCGCCCGCGACCAGCCGGACCGTGTCGATCACCGTGCCGGGCGTGGCGCCGTTCGACGCGGTGCCGGTGACGCGGTGAGGCCCGCGCTCGTCGGGGCGGCGCTGCTCGTCGCCGGCTGCGGCGAGGGCGGGGGCGACCCGGCACCCGAGTCGTCGCCGCTCGCCGCCGTCACGCCGGCTCCGCCCGCGGCACCGTCACGCCAGGTCGGCCAGGTCAGCGCGCTGTCCGGCGCCACCAGCGGGCTGACGGGCCAGGTCAGCGGCTTCGCCGTCTCCGTCACCGACACCGCCACGGTGGTGCAGCTCGCCGCCGACACGCTGTTCGCGTTCGACAAGGCCGACCTCGACTCCGCCGCGCAGGCGAACCTCCAACGCACCGCCGATCTCGTCCGCCAGGGCGGCACGGGTGAGGTGGCGGTGGTCGGCCACACCGATGCCAAGGGCGACGACGCCTACAATCTCGATCTTTCCCGCCGCCGTGCCGCCGCGGTCGCGACCTGGTTCAGGACGCAGCCGGGGCTCGCCGCGCGCACCTTTGTGCCCGAAGGCAAGGGCGAGACGGCACCGGTCGCACCGAACGCTCGCCCCGACGGCGGCGACGATCCCGACGGCCGCGCCCGCAACCGCCGGGTCGAAGTCGTCATTCCCCGCGCCTGATTTCCGCCGTCTTCGCCCACGACACTCGGTCGCGGAGGTGGCGATGATGGGCAGACTGGTGGCGGTCGCGGCGATCTTGCTCCTCTTCGGCGCGTCGCCCTTGTCGGAGCGGGTGGTCGCGGCGGACGGACTGGTGGCGGCGATCATCAACGGCGCACCGGGTCGCTTGCGCATCGATCCGGCGGCCACCGCCATGCCGATCATCACCCGCGACTGGGCTGCCCGCGCGGGGATGAAGCCGGGCCTGTTCGGCATGGGCTACGCAGTCGGGCCCGAACGCGTGCACGGCCGGTCCACCGTCGCGCGGCTGACGATCGGCGCGACCACGTTCAAGCGCCACGTCGCCTTTCCCTCCCGCGCCTTCACGACCGCTGCCGATGGCGTGATCGGCCCCGGCGGTCTTCCCGACCCCGTTGTCCGGTTCCGGCTGCGCGACCCGGTCGCGGGCGAGCGGACGATAGTGTTGCCGATGGTCGACCGGGGCGGGCTCGGCGCCGGCTGGGGCGAGCGCTACGCCCGGATCGAGGTCGCCGGCCTGCCGATGCGGGTACGGTTCGATCCCCACCATCCGCGGACCCTCGCCACCGCCGCCGCGGCGACGCGGATCGCGCGCGCGCACGACGGCGCCCTGTCCGGCGACGTCGAGCAGGTGGAGATCGCCTTCGGGATCGAGCGACCAGTGCGCGGCATGCGGCTCGCGCGGCCGCTCGCGGTCGGTCCGCTCGCGATCGACGCGCTGGGCGTCCGCACCGTCGACGGGGGCTCGGCCGCGACGATCCGCGAGGCCGGCTCCGACCCCGACGAGATCGTCGTCAGCGCCAGCGGCAAGCACGATCCAGGCCGCGACCGGTTGTCGGTCGGGGCGGACTGGCTGTCGCGCTGCTCCTCTATCGTCTACGACGCGCCCGCGAAGGCGATCAGGCTCAACTGCCGTTAGAGGAGGGTATCATGGACAAGGTCCGCCACGACGAGACCGAGGGCCGGTACGAGCTCGACACTCCCCATGGCCTCGCCACCGCCGCCTACGCGCGCGACGGCGACACGCTGGTCTTCACTCATACGGCGGTGCCGCGCGACGAGGAGGGGCACGGCATCGGCACCCGGCTGATCGCGGGCGCGCTGGCGCAGGTCCGCGCGGCCGGGCTCAGGCTGGTGCCGCAATGCCCGTTCGTCGCCAACTACCTGCAACATCACCCCGAGGATCGCGACCTCGTCGCCTGACGGTCACTCCGCCGCGAGCGCCTCCTCCCGCTCCGCCGCCTGCCGGGCCCACAGCTCGGCATAGCGCCCGCCGGCGCGGATCAGCTCGGCATGGGTACCGCTCTCCGCCACCCGGCCAGCGTCGAGCACGACGATCCGGTCGGCGCCGACCACCGTCGACAAGCGGTGCGCGATCACGATCGTGGTGCGCCCGCGCTCCACCGCCTCCAGCGTAGCCAGGATGTCCGCCTCCGTCCGGCTGTCCAGAGCGGAGGTCGCCTCGTCCAGGATCAGCACCGGCGGGTCCTTCAGCAGCGTCCGCGCGATCGCCACGCGCTGCTTCTCGCCGCCCGACAGCTTCAGCCCCCGCTCGCCGACGCGGGTGTCGTACCCGTCCGGCTGGCGCTCGATGAAGGACGCGATCGCGGCGCCTTCCGCCGCCCGCGCGACCGCGGCCGCCGACGCGCCCTCGCGGCCATAGGCGATGTTGTAGCCGATCGTGTCGTTGAACAGCACCGTGTCCTGCGGCACGATCCCGATCGCGGCGCGGAGCGACGCCTGGGTGACGGCGCGCACGTCCTGCCCGTCGATGGTGATGGCGCCCTCGTCGACGTCGTAGAAACGGTACAGCAGCCGCGCCAGCGTCGACTTGCCCGCCCCCGACGCACCCACCACGGCCACCGTGCTTCCCGCCGGCACGTCCAGGTCGAGCCCGTCCAGGATCGGCCGCCCCGGCTCGTATCCGAAGCGGACGCCCTCGAACCGGACATGCCCCCGCGCCACCCGGAGCGCGGCCGCACCGGGCGCGTCGGTCACGTCGGGGGCGGTGTCGATCAGGCGGAACATTTCCGCCATGTCGGTCACCCCCTGGCGGATGGTGCGGTAGACCATGCCGAGCAGGTCGAGCGGCCGGAACAGCTGCGACAAGAGCGTCGACACCAGCACCACGTCGCCCGCCGACGCTTGCCCGCCGCTCCACCGCCACGCCACCCACGCCATGCCGCCGCCCAGCATCGCGTTGGTGATCGCGCCTTGCCCGACGTTGAGCCAGGCCAGCGAGTTCTCCGACCGGGTCGCCGCCTTGGCATAGGCATCGACCGCCGCCTCGTACCGGCGGCTCTCGCGCTCCTCCGCGCCGAAATACTTCACCGTCTCGAAGTTGAGGAGCGAATCGACCGCGTGCGCCACCGCGCCGGTGTCCAGCTCGTTCATGCGGACACGCAGCGCGTTGCGCCAGTCGGTCACCACCCGCGTGAACCAGATATAGGCGACCACCATCGCCGCGGTCGCCGCGACCAGTCCCCAGCCGAAGCTGCGCGCGAAGATGCCGAGCACCAGCACCAGTTCCAGCACCGTCGGCGCGATGTTGAACAGGAGGAAATAGAGCATCGTGTCGATGCTCTTGGTGCCGCGCTCGATCACCTTGGTGACCGCGCCGGTGCGCCGTTCAAGGTGGAAACGGAGCGACAGGCCGTGGAGGTGGCGGAACACGTCGGCCGCCAGCCGCCGCGTCGCGTCCTGCCCGACCCGCTCGAACACCGCGTTGCGCGCGTTGTCGAACAAGGTGGTCGCGAACCGGGCGGCGGCATAGCCCGCGACCAGCAGCACGATCAGCGTCGTCGCCCCGCGGTCGCCGATCGCCAGCCGGTCGACCGCATATTTGAGCGTATAGGCAGTGCCGAACACCTGAGTGAGCTTTGCGAGCAGCACCAGCAGCATCGCCGCGACGATGCGCAACCTCAATGTCAGGGCGCCCGCGGGCCAGAGATAGGGAAGGAAGCGCCGTAGCGTCGGCAGCAGCGGCTCGGTGTTGGTCATCCGTCGGCCATGTGGGGATCAACCGCCCGCCCCGCTACCCGCCGCCGCGTTTCGGGAACAGTTTGCCGCGCCACGATTTATTCCGCTTGACGGAAGGAAATTGGCATGGACCCGATACTCTTCGTGGTGGCGATCATGGGCTGTGGCGACGGCCAGGCCGGTTGCACGGAGGCCCGGGTCGTTCGCGCGCAGTACGAGACGATCGCCGAGTGCCAGCTCGCCTTGCCGGACATGCTCGCCGCCAATACCGATATCCCCTTCCCCGAGATCAGCGCCACCTGCCGCCGCGACGGGGCGCAATATGCGCGCGCCGGCGTGCCGCGTCCGCGGGGCTGATGGCCGGGCCGCACCGGCGGTGATAGGCTGACCGCCGACTAGGGTTGGGGGCGGCGATGGTCAGGTCGATTGCGGGCGTGTTGGTTGGCATCGTCGTCGCTTTCGCAACAATCATGCTGGTCGAGCGGCTTGGCGCGATCCTCTATCCCCAACCCGCGCCGGTGGACTGGACCGAGCAGGTGGCGGTCGCCGACTGGGTCGCGCGCATTCCACTTCCCGCCAAGCTGCTGGTGGCGTTCGGCTGGTTCGTGGGCGCGCTGGTCGGTGCTCTCGTCGCGGCAAGGCTGTCGCGCCGACGCGCAATGGGCTGGCTGCCGGCGGCGCTGGTTCTGGTCGGCGGCATCGCCAACATTGCCATGATCCCGCATGCCCTATGGATGACGCTTGCCGCACTGGTGATGCCGATCGCGGGCGGCTGGGTCGGCGCGCGGTCGGCCGCGTCCCGCTGAGCGCGTCGTCATGCCGGCGCAGGCTGGCATCCATGGCTCTCCGTCACAAAGGCCGTCGCTTGATGAAGCAGCCATGGACCCCGGCCTCCGCCGGGGTGACGGAGGCTCAGCGCGGCCGCGTCCACAGTGACGGGTCGCGCGGCGGGCCGCCGCGCCGCCGCGCCGCCTCCACCCCCGCCCGCGCGATGAAGCCGACCTTCTGCGCCTTGGACGTCGTCACCCGCCGGTCCCACGCGTGCGCGCCGCGCCGCGCCACCTCCCGCCCGATCGCGCCGTAGATCCCCGCCGCCGACAGCACCGCCCAGCGCGACCGGAACGGCAGCGCCGCCGCCCCCACCCGCGCGCTCGCCTCGAACGCCGCCGCTTGGATAGCCAGCCGCCGCGCCAGCATCGCGACGCGCGGCCGGTACATCGGCTTCATCTGCTCGCCGGGAGCGGCGTCGATCTCCGCCAGCCACTCGGCGGGCAGGTAGCAGCGCCCGCCGCGATCGTCCTCGTCCAGGTCGCGCGCGATGTTGGCGAGCTGGAACGCCATCCCCAGGTCGCACGCCCGGTCCAGCGTCGCCTCGTCGCCCGGCGACACCCCCATCACCACCGCCATCATGCACCCGACCACTCCGGCGACGTGGTAGCAGTACCGGTGGAGGTCCTCCTCCGACCGCGGCCGCCACTCCTCCGCGTCCAGCCGGAACCCCTCGATCAGGTCGCGCGGCCAGGCGGGCGGCATCGCGGTCTCGGCGGCGACGATGCGGAGCGCGTCGAACGCCGGGTCGCCGACCGCCTCGCCCGCCAGCGCCGCTTCCGTCTTCCCGCGCACCTCCGCCAGCCGCGCCGCGGGATCGGCGACCCCGGTCAGCGCGTGTCCTCCCTCCTGCCCGTCGGTGAGGTCGTCGCACCGCCGGCACCAAGCGTAGAGCAGCCATGCCCCCTCGCGCGTCGCGGGATCGAACAGCCGGCTCGCCGCCGCGAAGCTCTTCGACCCGCGCGCGATCGACACCCGCGCCGCCTCGACGATCGCGGCACGCTCCGCCGCGTCAGCCGCATCCGTCATGCCGAATTCGGCCCGGCACCCACCGCGCCGCACGTCTCCCGGCGGCCGCTCCTGCCGCGACGTGGATGCCGGCACGGAGCCGGCATGACGGAAGGGGCGCCCGTCAGAGGTCGGACGCCTTCATCCGCACGATCGGCTGCGTCGGCACGTGCGCGGCCATCCGCTCCAGCACGGCGTCCAGCGTGTCGCCGACGATCAGCAGGTCGCGGTGCTGCGCGCGGAGAAAGCCGACCGCGCCCATCTTCTCCCAGAACGCGACCAGCGCGTCGTAATAGCCCGCGGTGTTGAGCAACCCGACCGGGTCGGCATGGTAGCCGAGCTGCGCCCAGGACAGCGCCTCCCAAAGTTCGTCCATCGTTCCCGTTCCGCCGGGGATGGTCAGGAAGCCGTCGGACAGGTCGGTGAAGGCCTGCTTGCGCGCGTGCATGCCGAGCACGACATGCAGGTCGGTCAGCCCGCGATGCGCGACCTCCGCGTCGACCAGCGCCTGCGGGATGACGCCGATCACCTCGCCCCCCGCCGCCAGCGCCGCATCGGCGACCGCGCCCATCAGCCCCAGTCGTCCACCGCCATAGACGACGCCGATACCCCGCTCCGCCAATCCGCGGCCGACCGCGCGCGCGGTGTCGAGATAGACGGGGTCGGCGGGGGTCGCGGACCCGCAATAGACGGCCAGGCGCTTCATGGCCGCCAGCGCTAGGCGAAGCGGGATCGCCCCACAAGCGTGCGAACCCGCCCGCGCGCTCGCGCGTTCGACCGCCGACACCTCGGAGACCAGCCATGTTCCGCTCGATCCTGATCGGCCTCGTCGCGGGCCAGCGCGCGATGACACCGCTGGCGGTGCTCGCCGCCGCCGCGCGGCGGGGCGCCCTGCCCGCGGACGCGCCCGCGTTCCTCGCCCATCCCGCGGTGACGGCGGTCGGCATCGCGCTCGCCGCGGGCGAGATCGCGGGCGACAAGCAGAAGACCGCGCCCGACCGCATCGTCCCCTCCGGGCTCGCCGCCCGCTCGCTCACCGCCGGCTTCGCGGGGGCGGTGCTCGCCGGGCGCGATCGGCGGGCGCAGGGCGCGGTGTTCGCGGCCGCGGCGGCGGTCGCCTCCTCCTACGTCGGCTGGTCGACGCGGATGCGGGCGCAGCGCCGCTTCGGCCAGACCGCGTCGGGCGCGGTCGAGGACGCGATGGTGTTCGGGGGCGGCTGGGCGATCGCCCACGCGAGACGCTGAGCATGCTTGGGTAAACTCGTCACCCCGGCCTCGTGCCGGGGTCCACCGCAAAGCTGGGCCTACCGGCAAGAGGCTCGCATGATGGAGGTTGCGGCACCGTCGACCCTGGCCCGCAAGCCGGTGTGAGCACATGCATATTCGGCGGCTGAGCTATCGCCCACGTGCGGCGCTGACCCGAGCTTACCAGACCCGTCACCCCGGCCTGGTGCCGGGGTCCACCGCGAGGCCGGGCGTACCGGCAAGCGGCTCGCACGACCGAGCTTGCGGCACCGTGGACCCCGGCACGGGGCCGGGATGACGGAAGCAGGTGGCCCCTTCAGGGCGCGATCGCGTAAGTCACCGTCACCTGCGCGCGCGTCTCGATGGGACGCGGCTTGGTGTCGAGCGTCACCGGCGCGGGCGCGGCGGGCGGCGGAGGCGGCGGGGGCGCCGCCACGCGATTGGCCGACACGATGATCTCGCCCCCGCCATAACCGTCGCGTACGCTGGCGATCGGGCCCAGCGTCACCCCCGCACCCGCCGCGATCGCCTCCGCGCGCGCCCGCGCGTCGCGCAGCGCGGCGGCGGTGGCGCGTCGTTGCGCCTCCGCCGGATCGGCAAGCACGAAGCCCTGCACCCGCGCGTCGCTGGCACCCAGGCGCGAGGCGAGCCCCGCCGCGGTGCCCGCCCGGTCGACCGACCCGGTCCGCGCCGATCCCTGCATCGTCGCCAAATAGCCTTTGACGGCACACGCACCCTCGCTCAGCCGCGGCTGGCTGTTGTACCCGCGCGCATCGGCGCACTCCGGGCCGCGCGCCTCGATCACCGTGACGGTGCCGGTGTTGACCTCCGCCCCGCGGCCGAGCAGCCCCGACAGCCCGTCCAGCACCGCCTTCTGCTTGGCCGCCAGCGCCTGGGTCGCCGCATCGGCGGTGGCCCCCTCGCCGCGCAGCCAGAACTCCAGCGTCGCGAGGTCGGGCGGAGTGCGCACCACGCCGGTGCCCGTCACCTGGATCACCCGTTCCGCCGGGCCCGGCGGCACCTGCGCGGTCGCGGAGCCGGCGCACACCAGCGCGGCGAGAAGGACGGGGCGGATCGACATGGCTCGGGCTCTCCCTTGCGAAAGGGCAGAGCCTATGCCGGATCGCCACGTCCCGCCAGCATCAGCTTGGTGACGATCACGATGTTGGCTTCGAGAGCGATTTGGTAGAAAGATCGTAGGCAGTACATGCCATCTGCATCGCCGCACTCAGCACCGTGTCGGGGACGACCGGATTATATGTGGCATAAGATGGTGAGTAACTGTCGATGACGGTTCCATCCGCTCGATATTGCACCCGTGATATGTTTTTTGCCCTCTCTTCCTCACACTTGAAGAAGTACAGAGACTTGGTTTCTCGCGCCGCCTCGGTTTTATCAGCGGAATGGTCGATCTTAACCCATGCCTTTACCGCCCAGCTATTATAGCCGTCGCCGACACGTTGAACGCTATCCAGATCGACAAACCATGTCGATCCGGTCGTCGACTTCGTGGCCTCCAGCCAATTGGAAGCTTGCACGGGGGTCGCCACAACACCGACCACGAGCAGCAATCGCCTTAACACTTTGTAGCCCCCCCCCCCTTTGGCACATATGATTACGGCTCCAGCATTAATTTGGCCGTCGCCTTGGCGCTGCCCACCACGCCCGGAATACCTGCGCCAGGATGCGTGCCCGCTCCTACGAAGTAAAGGTTATTGATCGCCGCGTCGCGGTTGTGGGTGCGGAAGTAGGCGCTCTGCCACAGCACCGGCTCCAGGCTGAACGCGCTGCCCAGATGCGCCTGCAGGTCGGTCGCGAAGTCGGACGGGGCGTAATGGAACTTGGTCACGATGCGGTCGTGGATGTCGGGGATCAGCCGCCGCCCGATCTCGTCCAGGATGCGCCGCTCCAGCACCGGGCCGACCTCCGCCCAGTCGACCGGGAACTTGCCCGCGTGCGGCACCGGCGCCAGCGCGTAGAAGGTGCTCATTCCCTCCGGCGCCATCGACGGGTCGGTGACGGTCGGGTGGTGGAGGTAGAGCGAGAAGTCCTCCGACAGCACGCCATGGCTGTAGATGTCGTCCAGCAACCCCTTGTAGCGCGGGCCGAACAGGATCGAATGGTGCGGGATGCCCGGCCAGGTGCCGCGGACCCCAAAATGCACCACGAACAGCGACGGCGAGAAACGCTTGCGCTCCAGCCGCGCGCGCGTCCGCTGCGCCGAGCGCGACCCCGACAGCAGGTCGCGATAGGTGTGGACGATGTCCGAATTGGCGGCGACCGCGTCGACTTGCGTGTGCCAGCCGCTCCTGGTCGTGACGCCGGTCGCGCGCTCGCCCAGCGTTTCAATATGGACGACCGGATCGTCCAGCCGCACCTCGCCGCCCAGCCGCTCGAAGTGACGCACCATCGCCGCGACCAGCCGGTTGGTGCCGCCCTTGGCGAACCACACGCCGCCGTCGCGCTCCAGCTTGTGGATCAGCGCGTAGATCGCGCTGGTGGTCATCGGATTGCCCCCGACCAGCAGCGTGTGGAAGGAGAGCGCCTCGCGCAGCTTCTCCGATTTCACAAAGCTCGACACGATCGAATAGACCGACCGCCACGCCTGGTACTTGGCCAAGGCCGGCGCCGCCTTGATCATCGACGCAAAGTCGAGGAACGCGACATGGCCCAGCTTCTCATACCCCTCGCGGTACACGCCCGCCGAATAGTCGAGGAACTTGAGATAGCCCTCCCAGTCGCCGGGGTGCAGCCGCTCGATCTCGCGGCGCAGCACCGCGTCGTCGTTGGTATAGTCGAAATTGGTCCCGTCGGGCCAGTTGAGCCGGTAGAAGGGCGTCACCGGCTCCAGTTCAATGTCGTCGGCCATGTCGCGCCCCGACAGCGCCCACAGCTCGCTGAGGCAGGCGGGATCGGTGATCACGGTCGGCCCCGCGTCAAACACGAAGCCGTCACGCTCCCAATAATAGGCGCGCCCGCCCGGCTTGTCGCGCGCCTCCACGATCGTCGTCGCCACGCCCGCCGACTGCAGCCGGATGGCGAGCGCCAGCCCGCCGAACCCCGCCCCGATCACCACTGCCCGCTTCATGCCCATATCGCCTTCAATGCGCGGCCGATCGGGACGGGCGGCCGGCCCGCCAGGATGCGTGCCTTGTCGCCCGGCGTCGATCGCGCCGCATAGAACCGCCCCACCAGTCCGGGGCTCAGCCGGTAGAATCGCTCCAGCACCCGGTATCGCTCCGCCGGCTCCGCCGCCCGGAACAGCATCCGGTCCAGCAGCCGGTAGAACCCGCGCGCGGCCCACGCCTTGGCGGCATAGGCGTGGGTCGCCTCATGCAGCGCCCAGCCGCCGAAGTCGCGCCGCGCCGCCAGGGTGCTCGCCAGCCGCACCGCATCGGGCAGCGAATAGCCGGTGGTCGGATGGAACAGCCCCGCGCGCATTCCCGCCTTGGCGACGCCGCGCCCGCCCGACCGCCAGTACGCCTCGAAGTCGCCCCCCATCGCCACCGGCAGCACGCCCGCCTCCTCGCGCTCGACGGCCGCCACGTGCCAGCCCGCCGCTTCAGCATAGGCGTCGACCCGCGCCGTCACCGCTACCCGGTCCAGGTCGGGCCCGTCGCTGTAGTAGGTGTCTTCCACGAACATCCGCGCCTCGCCGGTCGGCAGGCAGTAGACGAAGCGATAGCCGTCGATCTGGTCCACGGTGGCGTCCATCACCACCGGGCGTGGTCGCCCGTGCGGCGCCTCCAGCCGCAGCTCGCGCCCGACGAACTTCTGCCAGCCGCATTCTAGCGTCGACAGGTCGCCCGTCCCCCGCGCATCGACCACCCCGACCGCCTCGATCCGGTCGCCATCGTCCAGCACCGCCGCGGTCGCGGACGCCGCCAGCACCCGCCGCCCCAGCATCAGCGCGCGCGCGGGCAGCGTCGCGCGGACCACCCGGTCCAGCTTCTCGCTCTCGATCGAGTAATAGGTCTGGTCCAGCGTTCGGGCGTGCGCGGGGAAGGCGATGTCGTAGCCGCGCCAGGCATGGCTCACCACCGGCGCCACGATCCACCGATCCGCCTCCGCCACGTCCGACCCGAAGAAGGACCAGAGATGGTTGCCGCCGACGACCGTGTCGGCATCGACCAGCCGCACGTCCAATCCCGGGTGCCGTTCGGCAAGCGCCAGCGCGAGAAGCGCGCCCGCCAGCCCCGCGCCGAGGATCGCGACGTCGCAGCGGATGGTGGCGGCCATGGATCAGGCGCTTAGCCGATGCGGCGGCCGGCGCAAGCGACGGCTGGTGGCGCGATGATGCACATGGTCGGACGCGGTGGACCAACGAGGCGTCTCGGCCCCTCTGCCCGCGCTCGCGGCGGCTAGCGCCCGATATGGGCCGCGAGCTCTTCGGGCGTGCCCTTGGGAAACGCGTGCTTCAGATGATCGAGAAAGGCCGACACCCGCGCGCTGAGCAGCCGGCGCGAGGGATAGAGGGCCCAGAGCGCGATCTCGGGCGCATCGGCATCCCCCCAGGAGACCAGCGTCCCCTCGGCGAGATCGTGCAGGACGAGCGAGAGCGGAAGGCGCGCCGCGCAGACCCCTGCCCTGGCCGCGTCGCGGATCATCGGCAGCGACGACAGGACCAGCACCGGATCGACGGCGATGTCGGATGGGCCCTGCGGCGTCCGGACGCGCCAGGTCGCGCGGTCGCCGGGCACGCGCACGGCCGCCGGCGCGACCTCGCCGGACGCCGGCCTCGCCCGCCGGGGACCGGCCACCACCAGCAGCCGGTCGTGCAGAAAGGCGCGCCCGACCAGATCCTCGTCCGGGTCGGGGCTGACCCGGATCACCAGGTCATAGCCTTCCTCGATCATGTCAACGGCGCGGTCCTCTGTCGTGACCTCCAGCCGCACCTCCGGATAGTGCAGCGCGAACGTGGCCGCCAGCTTGCCCATCGCGGTCTGGGAGAAGAGCAGCGGCGCGCTGATCCGCAACCGTCCCTTGGGGCTGCCGCCGCCGGACGCGATCGCCGCCGTGGTCTCCTCCAGCTCGGTCAAGAGCCGCCCGGCGCGCGCGAACAGCGCCCGTCCCTCCTCCGTCAGCTTCAGGTCGCGCGCACCCCGCTCGAACAGGCGCAGGTCCATGCTCGCCTCCAGCTCCGCCACCCGCCGCGACAGCGTCGCTTTAGGGCGCCCGGCGGCGCGGGCGGCCCGCCCGAACCCGCCATGGCGCGCGACCAGCGTGAAGTCGGAAAGGGCTAGCAGATCCATATCGTTCCACCCACGAGACAGTGTGTCCAGATATAGCGTCTATTGGTGTGCGTTTGGATCACTAATTTCCGGATCGCCAACCGGCTTCATCAAGGAGTTACCCCATGACCATTCTCGTCACCGGCGCGACCGGCAATGTCGGGCGCAACGTCGTCGAACAGCTCGCCGCGCGCGGCGCCGACGTGCGCGCACTCGTCCGCGATCCCAGCAAGGCGGCGCTGCCGGCCGGGGTGGAGATCGCCAAGGGCGACCTCTTGGACGTGGACGCGCTGCGCGCCGCGATGGCCGGCGTCTCCACGCTGTTCCTGCTCAACGGGGTGGTGGCGGACGAGTTCAGCCAGGCGTTGATCGCGCTCAACGTCGCCCGCGACGCCGGGATCGAGCGCATCGTGTACCTGTCGGTGATCCACAGCGACCTGTACGTCAACGTGCCGCACTTCGCGGGCAAGTTCGGCGTCGAGCGGATGATCGAGGCGATGGGCATGCATGCCACGGTGCTGCGCCCGGCCTATTACATGGACAACGAGATGACGGTGAAGGACGTGGTCGTCGGCCACGGCATCTATCCGATGCCGATCGGGACCAAAGGCCTGGCCATGATCGACGCGCGCGACGTCGGCGAGATCGCCGCGATCGAGCTGGTCCGGCGCGAGCAGTCGCCCGAGCCGCTGCCGACCGACTACATCAACCTCGTCGGTCCCGACACGCTGACCGGCGCCGACGCCGCTGCCATCTGGTCCGACGTGCTGGGGCGTCCGATCGTCTTTCCGGGCAACGACATTGCGGGCTTCGAGCAGAACCTGCGCGCCTTCATGCCCAGCTGGATGGCCTATGACATGCGCCAGATGGCTGAACGCTTCCAGACGGACGGCATGATCCCCGGGGCGGGCGACGTCGACCGGCTGACCGCGATGCTGGGCCGGCCGCTGCGCACCTATCGCGACTATGTCGGCCGGATCGCCGGCTGATCGCCGCCACCCACCCGAACAAGGACCACCATCATGATCTATTCGACCGCCACCGTCCGGTGAACCCGGACGGCGAGACCAGGCTTACCCGCGATCAGGTGTGGAAGGGCCTGGAGCGCAAGGCGCGCGACGCCCGCCTGTTCCTGCCGCCCGGCCTGTGCACCCGCTGCGACGTCACGGAGGAGAGCGCGACCCACTTCGTGCGCGAGGCGACGATTGCGGGTGCCGACCTGCGCGAGATCATCGTGCTGGAGCCCGGCTGCAAGGTCACCTTCTTCCAGGCGATCGGGCCGCGCGAGGGCGCGATCGTCAACGAGCTGTTCCAGGACGAGGAAGGCGAGCTCCAGCTCCGCTTCTACTGCTATCTCGGCCTGCGCGGGCGGGAGCCGGACGGCCCGGAGGAGCGAGCGGAGCAGGCGCAGTTCGACAGCGAGGAGGGCTACAAGGCGGCGCTGCTGTCGACGCTGCGCCGCACCCGCGAACTGCTGGCCGACGGCACGCTCTGAGCGCCCGCCGAAGGCGGCCGGCCGCGCATCCGTGCGGACCGGCCGCCACCGGAATCCCCTTGACCGCGGCAGGGCTGTTGGAACAAACAAAGAACATAATTGGTTGCGAGTCGCCGTGTCCGAGTTGGTTTCAACGATCGCCGAACTGCGCGAAAGCCTGCGCTCGATCACCGGCGACGTTCGGACGCGGCCGGTGCTGCCGTTCGGGGTCGGGCGGATGGACGGCGCGCTGGCGGACGGGGGGCTGCGGCTGGACGCGCTGCACGAGGTCTCATCGCCGGGCGCGGGTTGGGGGGACGATGCGGCCGCGGTGCTGTTCGCGGCCGGGGTCGCGGCGCGGACGCGGGGCGAGGTACTGTGGGTCGTCCGCTCGCGCGACCTGTTCGCGCCGGGGCTGTATCAGGCCGGTCTCGCCGCGGCGCGCGTCGTCTATGCGGAGGCGCGCGACGATGCCGAGCTGCTGGCGCTGATCGAGGAAGGGCTGCGCCACCGCGGTCTCGGCGCGGTGGTGGGCGAGGCCAGGCGCGTGGCGATGGCGCAGGCCCGCCGGCTCCAGCTCGCGGCGGAGGGGGGCGGCACGATCGCGCTGCTGCTGCGGCGTCCGACGCGCGGCGGCGCCGACCCGCTGGACGCGCCATCGGCCGCGGTGACGCGCTGGCGCGTCGCGCATGCGCCGTCCGCGCCGGTGCCGTGGGACGGTCTCGGCCGGGCGTGCTGGCGGGTCCGGTGCGTCCGCCAGCGCGGCGGCGATCCCTTTGAACTCGTGGTGGAGGGCTCCGATGAAGCGGGTCGCCTCGCTCTACCTGCCCAGCTGGTCGATCGACCGGCTGCGCCGGAACGAGCGCCGGCGCGCGCGGTCGGCTGAGACCGACGGCTGCGCTCCTCCCATACCCCCGGCGGCCTTGTTCGACACCGGCTTCGATGCACTGGGCGTCGAGGCGGCGGCCGAACGCGCGCTGCACTGTTCCGTGCCCAAGGAGGGCGGCTGGCGGCCGGGCGCGCGCTGGGCGCGCAGCGACCCCGCCGGGGGCGGCAGCGGCCTGGCCGACACGCGCGGCGATGTCGAGGCGGCGATCCGGGCGCTGCCCGCGCATCGCCGACCGCCGCAGCGCGAACTGGGCAGGGTGAGCGAGGCCGCCGACAATCCCTTTCGCCCTATCCCGAGCAGCCCTGTCGCGAGCAGCCCTGTCCCGAGCGACCCTGTCGCGAGCCGGCTTGAAGGGAAGCCGGCACGGCCATCGGAGGAACGGGTCCCCCCGCCCGCTCCGCTGAGGGAGATGGCGCGGCGGACGGAGGCGGCCGAACCGCTGTTCCGGCCGGGCACGCGCGGCTGGAGCGGCGAGGACCTGCAAGCCGCGGTGCACGGGCTGCCCGCGCACCGCCGCCCCTCGCTGGGCGAGCTGTCGCGCAAGACGGAGGTGATCGACCATCCGTTCCGCCAATCCCCCTACGGGCTGTCGCCGGACGATGTCGGGCCGAACCTGCGCCATGGCCGCCCCGACGTGCCGCCGCTGCGCTTCCCGGGGGAGGACGCCCCGGCCCAGGCCGACCGCCACCACCCCCGGCCGCCGTCGCTGCGCCAGCTGGCCGCCATGCCGCCGGTCGGTGGGCCGGGCGAGGACGTGGTCGTGCGCCGGGCGATGAAGGCGCCGCGGCGCAGCGCGCGCGACGGGCATGGCGGCGAGGCCGGCTACGTCGCCCCTCCGAACGTGGCGCAAAGCCTGAAACAGCTCGCCGCAATGCCGGCGGTGCAGTTCCCGGGCGAGGGACCGCACCCGGACAATCACGGCAAGAACGAGCCGACCGCCCCCGGCTACGGCCAGGGCCGCTTCTTCCAGACCGGCCGGACGCTCGCCACCATGATTGCGCGGGTGTGCCGCGACGAGGACGACGCGCGGACCGCCGGGGATCCGGGCGACGAGCCGCCGCTGGTCACCGTGTGCCGGACCGGATCGCGCGTCGAGGTTGCCGCCGCCAACGCCGCCGCCCGCGCGCTGGGAATCGGCCCCGGCACCACGCTGACGGTGGCGCGCGCGCAGGTGCCGACGCTGGAGGTGCGCGAGGCGGATCCGGACGGCGACGCCGCCGACCTTGCCCGGCTCGCGGCGCTGCTGGCCCGGCGCTGGGCGCCCGTTGTCGCGATCTCGGACGCGGATGGCCTGTTCGTCGACCTGTCAGGGGTCGCCCACCTGCATGGCGGCGAGGCGCGCTTCTGCCGGCGGCTGCTGCGTCTCCTCGCCCGCCGCGGCGTGGATGGCCGGATCGCGGTGGCGGACACCGCCGGTGCGGCCTGGGCGCTGGCACGTTTCGGATCGGTCGCCGCCGTGCAGCTGGTGGCGCCGGGCGGCCAGCGCGCGGCGGTCGCGCCGTTGCCGGTGGCCGCGCTGCGGCTGGCGCCGCCGGCGCTGGAGCTGTTGGCGCGGCTCGGCGTCGACCATGTCGGGCAGCTCGCGGGGATGCCGCGCGCGCCGCTGGTCCGGCGCTTCGGCCGCGCCATCGCCGAGCGGCTGGATCAGGCAACCGGCCACGCGCCCGAGCCGTTCGATCCGGTCACGGTGCCGACCCGCGTCGCGGTCGAGCAGCGCTTCGCCGAACCGATCGCGACGCCGGAGGCGATCGCCCACTGGCTCGACCGGCTCATGCGCCGGCTCGCAGTCGAGCTGGCCGTAGCGGGACAGGGCGCGCGCTCGGTGGAGATGGTCGCCGCCCGCGTCGACGGCGTCCCGCAACGCATCCGGCTCGGCTTCGCGCGGCCGACCCGCGACGCCGACCACATGCTCCGCCTGACGCTCAGGCGGATCGAGGAGGTCGAGCCCGGCTACGGCATCGACGCGATCGCGCTCCACGTCCGGCGCGCCGATCCGCTGGGGGCAGAGGCGCTGTCGCCCGCGCTCGCCGAGGAGACGGCGGCCGACCTGGGTCCGCTGATCGACGCACTGGCCAACCGCATCGGCGCGGGCCGGGTATGGCGGGCCGCCCCCGTCGAGAGCGACGTGCCCGAACGTTGCTGGACGCGTACCGCCCCGCTGGATCCGCCATCCGGCCGCGCCCCGGCACTGCGAGCGGACGACGTGCGCCGGCTGGACGGCCGCGCACCTGACCATCCCTGGCACCCGCGCTGGCCGCGCCCGGTGTGGCTGCTGGGCCGGCCCGAGCGGATCGACCATGTGCTGGCCGAGCTGCCCGACCGGCCGCCGCGGCGCTTCACCTGGCGGGGGATCGCGCATGTCGTGGTCCGGGCGGAGGGGCCCGAGCGGGTTTCGGGCGAATGGTGGCGCCGCGCGGCCGAGCGCGACGCGGTGCGTGACTATTTCCGGGTGGAGGACGAAGCGGGCCAGCGCTTCTGGCTGTTCCGCCGCGGCGACGGGGTGCGCGGCGTGACCGGCGACCTCAGCTGGTTCATTCATGGACTGGGCGCGTGATCGCGTGACCTATTCGGAACTCCAGGTTTCCAGCCACTTCTGCTTCCTGCGCGGCGTGTCGTCGTGCGAGCAGCTGTATTCCACCGCCGCGGAGATGGGGATGCCCGCGCTCGGGATCACCGACCGCAACTCGGTCGCCGGGCTGGTGCGTGCGCTCTACGCCAGCGACGAGATCCGGCGTGAGACGGGCACGGTCGTCCGCCCGGTCGCCGGCTGCCGCCTCGACCTCGTGTCGGGCGCGTCGGTGCTGGTCTGGCCCGAGGATCTCGGCGGCTGGAGCCGGCTGACCCGCCTTCTCACCCGCGGCAACGCGCGCGCCGACCCGAAAAAGGGCGAAAAGGGCCGCTGCTTCCTCCACTGGGAGGACCTCGCCGCCGAGGAAGGCGGGCTGGTCGCCGCACTGGTGCCGGGGGCGGACGGCGTCGCGGCGGCGGACCTCGGCTGGATGGCCGACCTGTTCGGACGGGAGGGCCGCGGCCATGTCTGCCTGACCCATAGCCGCCGTCCCGACGATGCCGCGCGGCTCCACCGCGCCGCCGCCGACGCGGCGCGCCACGGCCTTGTCCCGCTCGCGACCGGCGACGTCCTCTATCACCACCCCGACCTGCGACGGCTGCAGGACGTCGTCACCGCGATCCGGGAGAAGCGCACGATCGACGAGCTCGGCCTTGCCCGCGAGCGCTCGGCCGACCGCTGCCTTCAGCCGCCGGGCGAGATGGCGCGGCGCTTCTCCGCCTATCCGGACGCGCTCGCCGCGGTGGAGGCAGTGGTGGAGCGCTGCACCTTCTCCCTGCGCGAACTACGCTATCAATACCCGGAAGAGGTCGTGATGTCGGGCCGGTCGCCGCAGGCCGCGCTCGACGCGCTCGCCCGCGGCGCGCTCGACCGGCTGTTGGCCGCGCCGGGCTTCGATGGCGAGCCGCAACGCTATCTCGACCTCCTAGACCACGAGCTGCGTCTGGTCGCGCAGATGGACTACGCCCCCTATTTCCTCACCGTCAATTCGATCGTCAGTTTCGCGCGCAGCCAGGACATCCTGTGCCAGGGACGCGGGTCGGCGGCCAATTCGATGATCTGCTACGTGCTCGGCATCACCTCCATCGATCCGATCGAGCACAGCCTGCTGTTCGAGCGGTTCATCTCGACCAACCGGCGCGAGCCGCCCGACATCGACATCGATTTCGAGCATGAGCGGCGCGAGGAGGTGATCCAGTGGATCTACGCGCAATACGGCCACGACCATGCCGCGCTGACCGCGGTGGTCAGCCGTTTCCGCGCGCGCGGCGCGGTGCGCGAGGTCGGCAAGGCGATGGGGCTTCCCGAGGACATGACCGGCGCGCTGGCGGGCCAGGTCTGGGGCTGGTCGCAGGAGGGCGTCGCCGACCGCCACGTCGACGCGCTGGGCCTCGACCGCGGCGATCCGCGGCTCGCCCTGACGCTGGAACTCGCCCGCGAGCTGATCGGCACGCCCCGCCACCTGTCGCAGCATCCCGGCGGGTTCGTGCTGACCCGCGCACCGCTCGACCATCTCGTCCCCGTCCAGCCCGCCGCCATGGAGAGCCGCTGGGTGGTGGAATGGGAGAAGGAGGACATCGAGGAACTGGGCATGATGAAGGTCGACATTCTCGGCCTAGGCATGCTCGGCTGCATGCGCCGCGCGTTTGACCTGCTGGCGATCCACAAGGGCGTGCGGCTGACGCTCGCCTCGCCCGAGCTCCAGACCGACGATCCGGCGACCTTTCAGATGATCCAGAAGGCCGACACGCTGGGCGTGTTCCAGATCGAGAGCCGCGCGCAGATGGCGATGCTGCCGCGGATGCTGCCGGACACCTTCTACGACATCGCCATCCAGGTCGCGATCGTCCGACCCGGCCCGATCCAGGGCGACATGGTCCACCCGTACCTCAAGCGCCGCGAGCAGAAGCGCAAGGATCCGACGGTCGAGTTCGACTATCCCAGCCCCGCGCTGAAGGCGGTGCTCGGCAAGACCTACGGCGTGCCCTTGTTCCAGGAACAGGCCATGAAGGTCGCGATCGAGGGCGCGGGCTTCACCCCCGCACGCGCCGACGAGCTGCGCAAGGCGATGGCGACGTTCAAATACACGCAAGGGGTCGGCCAGTTCAAAGCCGAGCTGATCGCGGGCATGGCGGCGAACGGCATCGGCCCCGACTTCGCCGAGCGGCTGGTCAAGCAGATCGAGGGGTTCGGCTCCTACGGCTTTCCCGAGAGCCACGCCGCGAGCTTCGCCAAGATCGCCTACGCCTCATCCTGGATGAAGTGCCACCATCCGGACGTGTTCTGTTGTGCCCTCCTCAACGCGCAGCCGATGGGCTTCTACGCCCCCGCGCAGGTCGTCCGCGACGCGCGCGACCACGACGTCGCGATCCACCCGGTCTGCGTGCTGGAGAGCGACTGGGACACGCGGCTGGTCGACGACGCACCCGCCGATCCGGATCGCGCCGGGCTGCCGCTCCGGCTCGGCCTGCGCATCGTCCACGGGGTGGCGGCGCTCGACGCCGCGCGCATCCTGGCCGCGCGCGACCAGGCGCCGTTCCGGTCGGTGGAGGACCTGTGGAGACGGTCAGGCGTGCCGCTCGCCTGCTTGGAGAAGCTCGCCAAAGCCGATGCGTTCCATGGTCTGGGGCTCGGCCGGCGCGAGGCGCTGTGGGCGATCCGCGGGCTGGGCGAGACGCCGCTGCCGCTCCTGGAAGCGGCCGAGCGCCGCGAGGCTCCGGTCAGCCTGGTGCCGCTCACCGCCGGTCGCGAGGTAGTGGAGGATTACCGCGCCACTCAGCTGACGCTGCGCCAGCACCCGTTGTTCTTCCTGCGGGGACGGCTGTCGCGCGAGCGGGTGATCCGCTGCGCCGACCTGAAGGCGGTGCGCGACGGCCGCCGGGTGGAGGTCGCGGGCATCATCCTCGTCCGTCAGAAGCCGGGATCCGCCAAGGGCGTGCTGTTCATCACGGTGGAGGACGAGACCGGGGTCGCCAACATCATCCTGTGGCCGGACAGGTTCGAGGCACAGCGAACGGTGGTCATGTCGTCCGCCATGATCTCGATCACCGGCGTGGTGCAGCGCGAGGGCGAGGTCATCCACGTCATCGCCGACCGCATCCACGACCGCACCGCCATGCTGCGCGAGGTCGGCGACATCGACATGCCGCGCCTGACCAGCCCCGGCGACGGCGCCACCCATGCTGGCGCTCCCGATCGCGGCGACGCCGGCTGGCGCCCCCGCATTCGCAGCGACTATCACCCGCCCTTTCGCAACGGCTGCGATCCGGAGGACTTAATTCCGATCCGCAGTCATGATTTCCATTGACGAGAGGCCGCCTCGCCCTGCTGCTCCGGGCGGCTACGATCCCGTTCGGCCGGTAATGCGGACCGGCCAATGGTCGGTGTCCCGCGGCATCGATCCCGGCCTGCCCAGGCGGCTCGCAAGCCGTGGCGGGCGGCGTCCGCGCCGCCGGCACCGAGCTTTCGCCACCCCGCCGCAACCGCGCGGCGGCTGGCCCTTCGGTAGCACCTAGGACTTGTCCGGCGGCCCGGTCCGGACCGGGCCCGATCGGATTGCAGCATGGCTACGCCCCGACCGACCCCGATCCTCCTGCCACCTCGCCCGAGGCGATCGGGCCAACCTAGAACTTGAACCGCGCACCGAAATAGAATTGCCGGCCGGTATGGTGATAGACGCTCAGACGATCGGCGGCGCTGTCGATATATTGGTCGACATATTCGTCGGTCAGGTTGATCGCCTCCAGCGTCAGCGAGAAGTTCTCGGTCACCTTGAGCGAGCTCGACAGGTCGACGTTGATCGTCGAGTGGACGCCCTCGACGTCGTTGAAGGTCGGCTGGCCCGAATTGGTGTTGAACACCGGTCCCGCCCCCGGCGCGACGCCGTTGCGGCCGGGCACGTTGGTCAGGTAGCCCGACCGGTACGCGACCGATCCGCGCAATGCGAAGCGGCTGTCCTCGTAATAGAGCGTGCCGTTGGCCGAGTGCTTGGACAGGTTGGTCAACGGCCGGGTCACGACCGGCGCGCCGACCGCGTTGGCGAGCGGATATTCGATGTCCGAGTCGACGAAAGTATAGTTCACCTGCACGCCGAGGTTCGACAACGGGCCCGGCAGGAACCGGAACGGCGTCTGGAAGCCGACCTCGAACCCTTTCAGGTCGCCGCCGTCGCTGTCGACCGGCTGGGTGACGGTGAACAGGTCGGTGGGCGCCGCGGTCGTCCCGGTCAGCAGGTCGGCGGGGAGCCCGAGCTGGTTGAACGGCACCTGCTGGGTGCTGGTCGCGACGAACGAGGCGATGTCCTTGTAGAAGAAGCCAACGATCAGCGCGGACTCGCGGTTGAAGTAATATTCGAAGCTCAGGTCGATATCGGTCGCCTCCGTCGGGTTCACGAAGGGGTTGCCCAGCGTCAGCGTGCGGTTGCCGCCCGACACAGAGAAGGAGCCGCCGGGATTGACCGTCCCGATCGACGGGCGCGCGATCACCCGCGCGGCGGCCGCCCGCGCGATGAACTTGTCGGTGAGGTTGGCCGAGATGTTGAGCGAGGGCAGCCAATTGTCGTAGGTCCGCTCGACTTCGACCAGCAGAAAGCCGTTCGCCAGGTTCTGGTACCCGGTCGAATTCTGCTTGGTCTCCACCCAGCGGACGCCCGCATCCATCTTGATCGGCACGCCCGCGACGTCCCCGGCATAGGCGACCTGACCGTAGAAGCCGAGGTCGCGCTCGTCGACGGTGGTGAAGCTGCCGCGCGCGCTGGCGTTGGTGACACCGGTCACCGCGAACCGCCCGCTGTTCGAATAGAGCCCCAGCGCGCTGGCGAACCGGTTGAGGTCCGGTATGACGAAGCCGGTCGGCGAGCCGCCCAGGTTGGTATCCTCGCTGAACGAGTAGATGCGCGACAGCGGCCCGAGCTGCCCCGGCGCGACCAGCCCGGCGACGTCCGTCTCGCTGGCGCGGCGGAATTCCTGGCTGGAATAGCCGTATTTCTTCCAATCGGCACCGACCCGCAGCTTCAGCGCGTCGGTCGCATCGAATTCGAACTGGCCGCGTCCGACCTTGAACTCGTTATCGACATATTGCGGGCGAAGCCGAACCTCGGCGAGCGTGAAGGCCGCGGGATCAAGGACGTTGAGGTTGCCGTAGCCGAGCCGCGGGTTGCGGCCGCTGGTGAAGTCGTAGCTGTATCCTTGGACGTTGTTGGCATCCAGCGCGATCGTGGTCTGGACCGGGTTGGCGAACGCGGACTTCGAATAGCCGCCGAGCAGGTCGACGCGCGCCCGCTCGCCGAACGCCTGCCGGACCGAGCCGGTATATTGCTGGAACTCGGTGGTGAGCTCGTCGAAGCGTGATTCGACGCGCACGTCGACATTGTTGAAGGTGCCCGAGACGAGGCTGTTGGTGCCGTCGACCTGCGCGCCCGGCAGGATCACCGTCTGCGGCTTGCCGGTGCCCGACCGGCTGAAGGAGATCGCCTCCAGATATTGCTCGGCGCGTTCCGACTTGAAGCGGGCATAGAGCGCGTCGACGCTGACCAGCGTCGCGTCGGACGGCTGCCACTGAACCGATCCGGTCAGCCCCAGCCGCTCGGTCTGGTAGCTGTAGCTGTCGTAGCGCGGGATGCGCGGGTGGAAGAAGGCGAAGCCCTGCCCGGCGCCCTGCGGCAGCGTCGAGGCGGGCGCGAACCCGCCATTGTCGGTGCCGCGCTCCCAGCGCACGGTCGACGGTCCTTCCTCCAGGATTCCGCGCTCCGAATAGCTGCCCGAGAACAGGAAGCCGAGCGTGCCGTCCGCGACCTTGGCGGACACCAGCCCGGCGAACTTCGGATCAACCGCGTTGGAGAAGTCGTTGAGCCCGACCTGCGCCGATCCGGCCAGCGTGAAATCGTCCTTGTAGTCCAGCGGACGCGCGGTCTGAAGATCGACGGTTGCGCCCAGCGAGCCCTCCTCCACGTCGGCGGAGGCGGACTTGCGCACGGTGATCGCGTTGAACAGCTCGGACGCGAACACGTTGAAATCGAACGCGCGGCTGCGATTGGCGCCGCCCGACGCATCGGCGCCGCCGGTGGTCGACAGCCCCTCGATGCCGTTGATGCGGACGCGGGTGAAATTGGGGCCGAGGCCGCGGACGGTGATGTTGCGCCCCTCGCCCTGATCGCGCGTGATCGTGACGCCGGGGATGCGCTGGATCGATTCGGCCAGGTTGTTGTCGGGGAAGTCGGCGATGTCCTCCGCCTTGATGACGTCGACGATGCCGGTCGCCTCGCGCTTGGTGTCGAGCGCGGCGTTGAGCGAGGCGCGGAAACCGGTGACCACGATGTCGCCGTCGGTGCCCGCATCGCCCTCCGGAACGCCGGTGCCGGCCTGGTCCTGCGGCGTCGTCGGGGGCAGGTTGGTCGCCTCGGACGGCGGGGCTTGCTGCGCGCGGGCGGCCGTGGGGACGACGAGTGCGAGCGCCAGGCTCAGCGCAGAGGCGGTACCCAGCGCGGCGAGGCGGCGCGGCGACGGTGCGTGATGGTCCTTCATGATCCCCTCTCCCGGTGCGGCAGCGGCCGCTTAGGCTCTCTTTGTCTCGTCTTCCGGGTGCCGATCGTTGCGGCGCTCCGACCGGTTGCGCGACGCGGTAACCGGTGTCACCTTCATGCGAGCGTCCGGCACCGGTGTCAACGCCGTCGCGTGTTCAAGGAAAGGGGTTGCCACATGATTCTGGTCGCCGCCCTGCTCGCCGCGCAGGTCGCCTCCCCCGCGCCGCCCGAGCGCTCCATGGTGGTGGTCGACGAGCGCCGGACCCGCCGCGATGAGCCGCCGCCCCACGGCGCGATCGGCCTCAGCACCGCTTACCGGATCAGCGACGCGGTACCGGTCCGGACCATGGAGTTCCGGCGTCGCATTCTTCACCGCGGCGCGGCGATCGGCGTGCACCCGATCGCCCATGACGAGGTCTACTATGTCTTGTCGGGCGAAGGGATCGTCCGGGCCGGGGGCGAACGGCGACGGCTCGGTCCCGGCATGGCCGCCTATCTGTACAACGGCGCAACCGTTGGGATCGAACAGGTCGGCCGACGGCCCCTGTCGCTGATCATCGCCTATCCCCTGCCTGCCCGGGAGTAGCGGGGCGGCCTGGCGCCGCTCCCGCTACGGAGATGTCAGAGCTTGCCCGCTCCCGCGTTGGCGAAGACCGTCTGCGCCAGGGTCGCGGTCGGCTTCAGCGTGTAGCCATAGGCCGATGCCGGGTTCCACCGGGTCGTCGTCACCGCGCTCGACCGCGCCAGGAGCGACGATTGGACGTCCACCGCAGCGCCGTTCAGCACCGTGCCGCTGGCGAAGAAGGTCGATTGGCACTGTTCTTCCGTGAAGCCGAGCTGGCGGCAACCGGTGGTCCGTGCCGCGCTGACCGACGCGTTGGCGAGCAGGGTGACGGTGGCGCCGGTCACCTGGAAGACGTTGTTCTCCGCGTAGATCTTGCCGCTCTGCCCGACCGTGAAGCCGACCAGGAACGGGTAGGCCGGATCGGCCGTCGCGCCCACCCAGACATTGTTGAAGACGTGGACCTGGCCGTAGCGTACCCGCGGCAAGCGCTGGCGCAGGTTGAGGAAGTAATTGTCGCGAAAGGTGACCCGCAGTGCGGTGGGGTTCTCGGCGGTGAGGCTGGCGGTGTCCGTCCCGCCGATCAGGAACGTCTTGTCGTGATTGGCGATGAAGTTGTTCGATACGGTGACGAGATCGCCGTTGCGCGTCACGTCCACCGCCCCGTCATGGTGCTGCACCTTGAAGTCGCTGCCGCGATAGTCGGTGCCGTTCACCGTCTCCGTCCACACCGACGGGAAGCGATCGTCGGTGCGCGACCCGTCGCTGAAGCTGTTGTGGTCGATCCAGATCCGGCGCGCATATTGGACCGAGATGAGGTCAAAGGCCGAGTTCCACCGTCCCGTGGTGGAGTCGGTCGGGTCCCATTGCGGGAAGAAGTCGAAGGCGTCGTCGAACCCGATGTTGCGGATGACGATGTTCTCCACCGGCGCGCTGGCGCTCGGGCCGATGTTGAGGTTGCCGTTCACGATCCGCGCAGTGGCGCCGATGCCGATGATGGAGGTGTTGGACGGGATCGGCAGCTGCACCACCCGGCGCTGGAGCGTCGCGGCGCACACGCGCGCGCTCTCCGGCGTGCCGGTGGGGACGCTGGCATTGCCCCACACCGACGGGCGGTAGGCAGCGTAATAGGCGGTGTTGAGCTGCGCCTCGCTGAAGAAGCCGTACTGCGCCGAGGCACACGAGCTGCGGATATATTCGTCCGCACTGTATTCGCGCAGCAACCGGTCGACGTTCAAATTGACCGTACCGTTGATGTAGATGATCTTGGGTGCGTTATCGAGCGTGCCCGTCACCGATCCGTCGTCCGCGATCGTCGCGGCGTTGCCGTAGAGCGCCTGCACGAACTCGTTGCG
>Ga0325400_1000108_pt1 | contig 50408 bp, 36 predicted proteins | sample PopdelMetagenome_2_FD_205662 | JGI IMG/M metagenome (GOLD analysis project Ga0325400, IMG submission 205662) | Populus deltoides microbial communities from Bellville, Georgia, United States - Xylem-PdKOR-R1 | ecosystem: Host-associated > Plants > Phyllosphere > Stem > Wood/Secondary xylem... | reverse complement strand
TGCTTGGACCGCGGCACCCGGTCGTTGGTGAAGGTCGCGTTGGGGCCTATGAACACCTCATCGCCGACCCGCAGCCCGTCCCAGAGCTGCACCCCGCACTTGATCGTCACCCGGTCGCCGACCACCACGTCGTTCTCAATGAACACATGATCGCAGATGTTACAGTCACGCCCGACCACGGCACCGGGCAGAACGTGCGAGAACGCCCATACCCGTGTCCCCGCCCCCACCCGCGCGCTTTCGCACAGGGCGTTTGGATGGACAAAGGCTGCCCCTTCCTGCTGGTCGTCAGTGTCGGTCATCGTCCGTCGCTTTCCAGCACCCTGCGCACGATACGCAACGGGCGCCGTTTGGTGTTCTCGAAGGTACGCCACAGATACGATCCGATCACTCCCTGCACCGCTAGTCCCAGCGATCCGAAGAAGGTGATGAGAAGCACGATGGTGGCGTAACCCGGCTCGTCGATCGCGCCTGCCAGCCGCGCGACCACGATCACCAGCGCAAACAGAATGGAAAGCGCGACCCCACCGATCCCCAGCCACAGCACCAGGAGAATCGGCAGGTCGGAAAAGGAGAAGATGCTGTCCAGCATGTAGCGCAGCCGCCGCGCGATGCTCCAACCGCTGGTGCCAGCCCGACGCGGACGACGGGTATAACCGACGAATGCCCGGCGAAAACCGACCCAGAAGAGCTGCGCGATCAACGAACTATTAGGCTCCTCGATCAATAACACCTCATCGCGCACTCGGCGCGAACAGGCGAACATGTCGACCCCGCCGACCGGTACGTCGCTGACCACGAAGCGGCGGTAGAATCCCCAGAACGCATTGGAGAGCAGCGTCGACACCCAGCCATCGTCCCGGCCCTCGCGCCGGCCGAACACCACATCGGCGTCACCCGCATCCAGGATCTCGAAGAAGCGCAGCACCAGCTCGGGCGGCTCTTGCAGGTCGGCCGCCATTACCGCCAGATGCTCGCCTGAAGCCATCTCCATGCCGGTACGGATGGCGGTGAACGAGCCGAAATTGCGACTGTGAAAGATGAGGCGGCAGGGAAACCGGAAACCTGGCAGCGCCGCCGCGAGAAGTTCTCCCGAGCGGTCCGGCGAGCCATCAATCGTCAGCACCACCTCCAGTCGCCCGGCCAGTCGATCGGACAGGTCGTGAAGCGCGGCGACCAGCTCGTCGACATTCTCCTCGTTACGATAGACGGGGACGATCAGCGATAGCTGGCCGGGCAACGGCGTAGGTAAAGGTACCGCGCCAGCCGGAAGGGTGACTACCGTCATCCGGCGTAGGTTCCGAGCGCGTCGCACACCTGCGCTATCTCCGCGTCGGTCATGGTCGGGAAGCAGGGCAGGGTCAGGATTTCAGCCACCGCACTGCGGCTCCGTTCCAGCGTGCCGGCGACCCGCGACGGCAGCGCCGCGAAGCCGGGCTGGTCGCAGTCGAGGATCGGGTAATGAACGTCGCTTGCCACCCCGCGCGCGGCGAGGTGCGCTTTGAGCGCTTCGCGATCGGCGGTACGCACCAACGCTAGGTGCGCGACCGAACCAAGCGGGCTGCGCACCGGCGTGACAGAGGCGGGCAGCGCCGCCGCATAGGCGCTCTGAATCGCGACGCGTGCAGCATTGGCATCGTCGAGGTGCGGCAACAGAACGTGGAGTATCGCCGCCTGCATCTCGTCCAGCCGCGAGTTCCGGCCCATGGGCGTGTCAACCATGTACTTGCGCGACCAGCCATATTGGTGAAGCGCGCGTACTCTGGCTATCAGCGCTTCGTCACGAGACAGGATCGCGCCCCCGTCGCCCAGCGCACCGAGATTCTTAGTCGGATAGAAGCTGAAGGCGGCAATGTCCCCCAACCCCCCAGCCATCCCGCCGCAGCCGCGAAGCCCATGCGCTTGGGCGCAATCCTCGAGGATAGCGACCCGCTGCCGCCCGGCCGCGTCCAACGCGCGACGCAGGGCGGAAACGTCGAGCAGCCCACCATATAGGTGGGTGGCGACCACCGCGATCGTGTCGGCGGAGGTAGCCGCTACCGCCGCATCGATCGACAGGAGCAGCGTGTCCGCCTCGACGTCGGCATAGACCGGTTTTAACCTGGCAAGATGGCAGGCGAAGCTCGAATAGCCACCGGCGTTGGCGGCCATCACCACTTCGGGTAGATCGTCGCCCGCGCCTGCACCGTGCCGGTCGTCCGGGGTGAGCGCGCGCAGGGCAATCTCCAGCGCATCGGTACCATTGCCGACCCCGACGCACTCACCGCCTCCGACATAGCTGGCGAAAGCGGCACAGAAATCGCGGGTGGCAGGACCCAGCAGCCACCAGCCGGACGCCATGACGCGACCAACAGCAGCCTGCAGTGCCATGCCATGCTTGTCGAACGTCCGCTTAAGATCGTTCAGGGGAATGTTCGTCAACGCCGGCCTTTCTTGCGTTCAGTAACAATGCACGGCGGTCGGTCCGTTGCCGCTATAATTGCAGTGAACCGTGGGTGCCGTCCATAACTGGAGGGCGGGACATTCCAACCGTCATTTTGCCCGTCGATACCGCACGGCCCGGCCGTTGCCGCACCTTTCCCCGCTGCTATAGGGAGCCGTGGGGGGCATGGCGAGTGTCCTGGGGCAAGCGGGAGCGGACTGAGGTGCAGCCAGCGGAGATGACGGGTCGCGACGACGCCGGCCGGGTGCAGGCTGGCCGGGTGCCAACCGACTGGCCCGGCCGCATGGCGGCGATGGCGGCGGACCTCGCCGATCGGTTTGCGGCTCCGCTCTACGGCCTGCTACTGGCGGGTTTCGCCGCGCTGTTCGTCCTTGCCGCGCGCCTGCTGACCATGGAGGCCGACGAGGCCTGGATCCTGCTCAGCACCGCCTATCTCTTTGGCGGGGCCGTGCCGGTGACGGAGGTGCTGGGCCAACCCACCGCGACCACCGGCGGGCTCCACCTGCTGCTCCACGGCCTCTTGGACCGGGTCACGATCGACCTGTTCGCCCACCGGCTGGTGTCGCTGGCCGGTGCCGGCGCCCTGCTCCTCCTCGTCCACGCCGCGCTGCGCCGGCTCGGCAACACGCGCAGCCGGGCGACCATGGGCACCGCGCTGTTCGCGGCGGTGCCGGGGTTCGTGCTGCAGGCTGGGCTCGCCACCGGCGAGGTCCTGGCCACCCTGCTGCTGATCGCCGCGGCGTTCTACTGGGTCCGCCGCGGCGCGGCGTCGATGCCGGCGGCGCTGGTCACCGGCGCGCTGCTGGGGCTGGCCTGCGCGACGCGGGTCAACGGCCTGGTCGCGATCCCCGCCCTGGTCGCCTATGCCGTGTTCGTCCGGCCGGAACGGGGGGCGATCGTCCGCGGGCTGGCCGCGGGCGCGCTCGCCGCGGCGATCGCGGGGGTCCTGCTCGCGGGCTATTACCGCCTCGGCGTGGCGATAGGGTCGGGCGGCGGTTATCTCGCCACGGCGGTCGGCGTCGACAAGCACAAGGCGGCCACCCAGTTCCTCCAATTCGTCGCGGTCGCCAACGACCTGCTGCCGCTGGCCCTGATCGCCGCGGTGATCGGCGCCTGGTTCGTGCATCGTGCCGACGGGCGCGACGGCCGGCGACATGGCGGCCAGGAACATGACGGCCAGGAACATGACAGGCGCGATCTCGCCGGCGTGCTGCTGTTCATGGGGGTGGCGCTGCTCGCCGCCTGGATCCTGATCGCCCCCTTTCCCCATCTGCGCTACCTCTGGCCGGCGATCGCGTGCATCTGGCTGGCTGGCGTCGTGCTGCTGCTCGACCTGCTGCGATCGGCGCGAACACCGGCCGCGCGGCTGACCCTGCACGGGATCGTCGTCGCCGCGGGCGGTTACGCACTGATCGCGGGCTTGCTGGCGCTGTTGAACGGCGACAGCCTGCTTCTCGTCTACCAGGCGATGGGACGGTCGCCGCAGGTCGCGGCCAGCGACCGGCGCTTCGCCGCCGCCGCCGACCAGCGGGCGCTGGCCGGCTTCGTCGCGGGTCGTCCGCGCGGCGCGCGCTTTTACACCTTTCCGGCACCGCTGGCCTTCCCGACCGCCTATCTCAGCGGCCGCACGGTGGCATCGTTGCCGACGCTGGACGGCGGGCCCGCCCTGGACGCGCGCACCGAATCCTACCTGCTGATCGATCCCGCCGACTTCGCCATCTGGTTCCCGGAACGCCAATTCGACGATTGGCGGCGGACCCACACTAGCCTCGCCTTCCACAGCGGCGGCTATGCCGCGTTCCGCATCGCGGCCGATGCCCCGACCCCGCGCGCGCGGTTGCACCCGGTCGGGCACAACGACCTGTTCTGATCCGCCCCGCCCGCGGCTAGGCAAGGCGGGCGCTTGGCCGTACAGCGCGGCTCCACCGATCATTAGGTCCCGCTCATGTGTGGCATAGCCGGCGCGATCCTGGCGCGCACCCGCGACCCCGCGCTGGTCGACCGGATGACCGGGTGCCTCCTGCACCGCGGCCCCGACGACGGCGGCCGGTGGGACGATCCCGATGCCGGCAGCGGCCCGCGGGCGGTGCTCGGCCATCGGCGGCTCGCGATCGTGGAGCTGTCGCCGATCGGGCACCAGCCGGTCCACTCGCCCGACGGGCGCTGGGTGATGGCGTTCAACGGCGAGGTCTATAATCATGCCGAGATCCGGGCCGAGCTCGACGCGGGCGGGGTCGAACACCGATGGCGGGGGCACGGCGACACCGAGACGCTGATCGTCGCGATCGCCGCCTGGGGGCTCCAGCGGACGCTTGCGGCTTGCGTGGGCATGTTCGCGATCGCGCTGTGGGACCGTCGGGACCGCGTGCTCCACCTCGTCCGCGACCGGTTCGGGGAGAAGCCGCTGTATTACGGCTGGGTGGGGGGCGACTTCCTGTTCGCCTCCGAACTGAAGGCGATGCGCGCGCATCCGGGCTTCGCCAACCCGGTCGACCGCGACGCGCTCGCCGGCTTCGCGGCGCGCACCTACGTCCCCGCGCCGCGCTCGATCTACCGCGACGTCTACAAGCTGGAGCCGGGCTGCATCCTCTCGGTGACGCCGGACGCCGCCCGCACCCCGCCCGGCGCGCCACCCGCCGAGGGGCGGACGGGCGGGCTGACGCTCGCCCGCTACTGGTCGTACCGGGCGGTGATGGCGGCGGGCGCGACCGCCCCGATCGGGTCGGAGGAGGAGGCGATCGCCGCCCTGGACGGCGCGCTGGCCGCGGCGATCGGCGGCCAGGCGATGGCGGACGTGCCGGTCGGCGCGTTCCTGTCGGGCGGGATCGACAGCTCGGCGGTGGTCGCGCTGTACCAGCGCCATTCGTCGACGCCGGTCCGCACCTATTCGATCGGGTTCGAGGAGGCCGGGTTCGACGAGGCGGTGTACGCCAGGCAGGTCGCGGCGCATTTCGGCACCGTCCACCACGAACGCTACGTCACCGTCGCCGAGACCCGCGACGTCATCCCGCGGCTGCCGGCGATGTACGACGAGCCGTTCGCCGATTCGTCGCAGATACCCACCCATCTCGTCTGCGCCTTCGCGCGGGAGGAGGTGACGGTGGCCCTGTCCGGCGACGGCGGCGACGAGCTGTTCGCCGGTTACAACCGCCACTTCGCGGCACCCCGGCTGTGGGAACGGCTGAGCCTCCTCCCCCGCCCGCTTCGCGCCGCGGCGGGGGGACCGTTGTCGCGGCTGTCGCCGGGCGTGTGGAACCGGCTGCCGGGGCGGCGCGCGCCGAACTTCGGGGCCAAGGTGCAGAAGGCGCTGCGGGTCGCGGGATCGGCGCGGGGGTTCGACGACGTCTACCGCAGCTTTCTCGACGAATGGAGCCCTGCGTCCACGCCGGTGCTGGGCGCCCGCGGGCAGGACGCGCTCGACCTCGATCCCTATCCGGGCGCCCCCGATGCGGCGCGGATGATGTACTGCGACGCCACCGCCTACCTGCCCGACGACATCCTGGTGAAGGTCGACCGCGCGGCGATGGCGGTCAGCCTGGAGACGCGGGTCCCGTTCCTCGACCACCGGGTCGCCGCGGTCGCCGCGCGCATCCCCTTGTCGATGAAGATCAGGGACGGGCGCGGCAAGCACGTGCTGCGCGAGCTGCTCTACCGCCACGCGCCCCGCGCCTTGTTCGAGCGGCCCAAGGCCGGGTTCGCGATCCCGGTCGGCCAGTGGCTGCGCGGCCCCCTGCGCCCCTGGGCGGAGGAGCTGCTCGCCCCCGCCCGCCTCGCCGCCGAGGGCTATTTCGACGCCGCGGCGGTGGGCGCGCGCTGGCGCGACCACCTGTCGGGGCGCCGCGACGGCACCGCCGCGCTGTGGGCGGTGTTGATGTTCCAGGCCTGGCTCGCCGAACAGGCGCCCGCCGGCCTCCAGTGGAAGGAAGCGTCTTGAAGGTCCTCGTCACCGGCGTCGCCGGGTTCATCGGCTCCACCCTGGCGCTGCGCCTGCTCGCGCGCGGCGACGAGGTGGTCGGCATCGACAGCGTCAACGACTATTACGACCCCAAGCTGAAGCGCGACCGGCTCGCCCGCATCGCGGACGCCGGGGGGGACCGGTTCCGGTTCAGCCAGGTCGACTTCGCCGACGACGACGCGCTCGACGCCGCGCTGGCGGACAAGGCGTTCGAGCGGATCGTCCATCTCGGCGCCCAGGCCGGGGTCCGCTACTCGATCGAGAACCCGCGCGCCTATCTCCGCTCCAACCTGGCGGGCCACCTCAACCTGCTGGAGGTCGGCCGCCATCGCGGGGTCGAGAACCTCGTCTACGCCTCCTCCTCGTCGGTCTACGGCGGCAACGACACCCTGCCGTTCCGGGTCGAGGACCGGGTCGACCAGCCCTTGTCGCTCTATGCCGCCACCAAGAAGGCGGACGAGCTGATGAGCGAGACCTACGCCCATCTCTACCGCCTGCCGCAGACGGGCCTGCGCTTCTTCACCGTCTACGGTCCCTGGGGGCGGCCGGACATGGCGATGTGGCTGTTCGCCAAGGCGATCCTGGAGGGCCGCCCGATCGACGTGTTCGGCGAGGGCAACATGCGCCGCGACTTCACCTACATCGACGACATCGTCTCGGGCGTGGTCGCCTGCCTCGACAATCCCGCCCCCGACGACGGGATGGTCAAGGCGGGGGGCAGCGTGTCGCCGCACCGGCTCTACAATATCGGCAACAGCCGCTCGGAGGACCTGGGCGAGATGATCGGGTTGATCGAGCAGGCATGCGGCCGCAAGGCGGAGCGTCGCCTGCTGCCCATGCAGCCCGGCGACGTGCGCGACACCTTCGCCGACATCAGCGCGATTCGGCGCGACCTGGGGTTCGAGCCGACCACCACCATCCGCGACGGCGTGCCGCGATTCGTCGAATGGTACCGGAGCTACCACCGCGTCTGAACGACAAGCGTCGGAAAAGAGTGCGTAAAGTCGGAACCGTCGCGCGAGATCGCAGTTTAACGCCGTAACCACGATTGCTGTCTAGTGCGATGCAGCATAATGGCTCGTTTTGGCTGGACAAGCCCGATCAGAGTGAATTATAGCGCCCTCGATGAGGGTCCATATGATCCTACAGGGAGTAGTGCGAGTGAAGATCAAGGCTTTCAACACGGCGGTTGCGGCGCTTGCGCTGATCGCGGCACCGACCATCGCGGCCGCGCAGCCGATCGCGACCCCCCTGACCCAGCCTGCCCAGCAGTCGGTCGACGGCGACAGCGCCCTGCGCGGTGGCGGCTCGGGCTTCTTCGTGTTCGCGATCGCGATCGTGTTCATCGGCCTCGGCATCTACGCCGCGGTGGACTCGGACGACGAGCCCAACAGCCCGGGCTGATCGGTATCGGCCCGATGATTTCACGGGGCCGGTAGCTGAATAATCTCGATTGGGGTCGGTGGCGAATGCCGCCGACCCCTTCGTTCGTGTGCCGGGTGGAGTCTCTGGTGGCGCTGATCGTCGCGCTCTCGCTGGTCACCGCGCTGCCGGCGGCCGTGCCGGCCGCCGCAACCGCCCCCCGCTCGTCGGCCGTCCAGGCGACCGGCAGTGCCGGCCGCGCGACCGTCCCGCCGCCGCCTCCACCCTGGTGGGCGCCGGGACGCGAGGCCGACGCGCGCGTCGCGGCGATCGCGCTGCGCATCGCCACCGCGGGGCGGGCGCGCTGCACGGCACCGATGACGGGAACCGGACTGGTCCTCCAGCACCTGTCGGACTTCACCCCCGCCGATCGTCCAACCATGATTGCGGCGCTGTCGCTGGACCGCGGTCCGGCGGTGATCGCGGTGGTCCCGGACAGCCCGGCGTCGACGGCGGGGATGCGCGTGGGCGACGTGCTGCTGGCGGCAGACGGATCTCCCCTGCCCCCCGATGCCGATGCCGCCACGCCGTTCGACCAGGCACGCGCGCGGGCACGCGCCGATGCCGTCGACGACCTCCTCGCCGATCCGGCGGGCGGACCGGTGACGCTCACCCTGCTGCGTGAGGGCACTCCCATCATGGTCCGGGTCGTTTCCCGCCCGATCTGCCCCTCTCGGGTCCGGCTCGCCCGATCGGGGCAGCGCAACGCCTATGCCGACGGACACCACGTGCTGGTGACCACCGGGCTGGTTTCGCGGCTGCGTAGCGACGACGAACTGGCCTTCGTCCTCGCGCACGAGATGGCGCACAACATCCTCGGCCATGCGGCGCTGCTGCGGGCGGGTACCGGTGCGGGCGGGGACGCGGCAAGGGCGGCGCGCGGGATCGTCCGCGCGACCGAGCGCGACGCCGACGCGCTGGCGGGCGAACTGCTGATCGACGCCGGCTACGACCCGGTGGTGGGCGCGGAGGCGCTCCGCCGGCTCGGCGGCAGCGGCTTTGCCCTGTTCCCCGACCACGCCCCCGACGGCGAGCGGATCGCGGCGATGCGCGCCCTGGTCGAGGCCCGCCGCAGCCGGTGAGGGATCGCAACTTCTACCAGGTGCTGGGGGTCGCGCGCACGGCGTCGCAGACGGAGATCCGTGCCGCCTATGCGCGGCTGGTGCGGCGCCACCATCCCGATGTCGCGGGCGCGCTGCCCGACCGGCTGCGCGACGTGCAGCAGGCCTATCGCGCGTTGTCGCGTACCGACGCGCGCGCCGAGCACGACCTCGCGATCATCGCCGCCGAACGCCTCCATGCCGATCGCCGGGCGCGCGTCCAACGCCGGCTACGCGGCTATGATCGCCGCCATCCGCGCCCGGTTCCCCGGCCTAGCCCGAAGTGGACGGTCGTGCTGTTCGCGGCCGCAGCCATCGTCGCGGGCCTGTCGTTCCGCCTGCTGGGCTGATCAGCGCGCGCCGAAGCCGGTCAGCATGATCCCGACCGTTCGCAGCGCGATCAGGAGGTCGAGCCAGAACGAGAAGAATTTGATGTAGTAGAAGTCGTAGTGGAGCTTGACGTGAACCTCGTCGAGCCCGGCGACATGCCCCTGATTGACCTGCGCCCAGCCGGTGATGCCGGGACGGACGATGTGGCGGTAGCTGTAGAAGGGCAGCTCCTGCTCGTACCACGTCGACAGCGGCACCGCCTCGGGGCGCGGCCCGATCCAGCTCATCTCGCCGCGCAGGATGTTGACGAACTGGGGCAGCTCGTCGAGCCGGGTGCGGCGCAGGACACGACCCACCCGGGTGACGCGGACGTCGGCGTCGCGGGTGATCGCCTGCTCGCGTGCCGCGTCGCCGCCTTCCGCCGCGGCCGCGACGGTCATGGTCCGGAACTTGAGCATCTCGAACGGGACGCCGCGGTAGCCCATGCGTTCCTGGCGGAACAGGATCGGTCCCGGCGAGCTGCGCCGGACAAGGAAGGCGAGGAGGAACAGGAGCGGCACGAGCACCGGCAGCAGCACCGCCGTTCCGACGATGTCGATCAGCCGCTTGATCCCGCGATAGCCGAGCCCCGGCACCAGCGAGCCGAAGCTGTTCTCGGACAGGTGTTCGATCTGGACCCGCCCGGTGAGCGACTCCCGCAGCTGCTTGGTATGGTAGACCGGGATGCCGGAGATCGCGGCATTGGCGAGCATCCGCTCCCATTCGGGCGAGTGATGCGCGCGCAGGTCGGCGACGATCGCCGCGCCGGGATCGTCGGGAATGGTGGGTGCCGCCAGCCTGACCCACTCGACCTGCTGCGCGTCGTCGACGATGCCGGTGTTGCCGGTGGGTACGAAATACATCCGCGCCGGCGCGGCGCGCTGGTCGAAATAGCCAAGCAGGAACGTCATCCCCAGCGCCGCCAGATAGCCGACCAGCAGCATGGAACCGCTATAAGGAATTCGCGAGAACAGCAGCACCGCCGCCGCGATCCCGTAGGTGGTCGAATAGGCAGGCAGGATGTAGCCGAACGCGCGCGCGCCCGGATAAACCGTCACCCGCCGGAACAGCAGCAGCGCCACCACCGCCGCGATCAGCGATATCGCCTGGGTGTTGGGGGTACTCGCCACGTCCAGCGACAGGTCGCCGAAGGTGACCAGCGGTGCGACCAGCGGCACGAGGTACGCCGTCATCCCGACGGCGAACAGCGGCCTCACCAGCCGGATGGTGGTGTGGCTGGTCTGTGTACGCCGTCCATGATCGCCGGTGATGAGCACTGCTAGCCTTCGATACGCGAACGTCCACGCTCGATACCGGAGCGGGACACGGTCATGCCTTAACGTCCATTACAATTCGATGCCAAGGGGTTGGTCGGTTCGCCGCAGCGCCCGCGGCACCCGACAACGGGTCAATCGCCGTCTGGGGGACACCGTCCCGGGTGGCGATCCCGACCATCGCCGACGCGATCCCGGCGAGGATCATTCCGGCGAGGATCATTCCGGCGACGATCCTGTATCCGGCCACGGCGCTCGGGCCGCGCGACGGGGTAGGCCCGCCGCCTGCACCCTGCGCTAAGCCGGTCGTGCCGGCGGCCGACCGCACCGGCGGGGGCTACCGGGCCGGCAAGCATCGCTCCATCGCGATCACCGGCGCACCCCGTCGAGGGCACCGGCGCGGCTTGGTCGCGCAACGGGGCGGCGGATCACCCAACGCCGCCTGTTACCCGATGATGAAGTCGGGCGGTGCCACCCCCATCGCCGGGGCGTCCGCCATCTGGAACACATAGTCGCCGCCTTCCTGGTAGCCGTCGATCCCGTTGGCATCGACGACCAGGAATGTCTGGCCCTGGTGGTTCCCGTCGCTCACCGTGAAGAACACCGCCGCGCCGCCGGTCAGCTGCGTCCCCAGCGCCGCCTGGAGATCGCCGGTGAAGCTCAGGTCGTCCAGCCTGCCGCTGGTCACGCTACGATAGGTGTCGTGGACCTGCCCGGCGATCTCGATCCGGTCGCTGGTGTAATCGAAGTCGAGTAGCCGGTCATAGCCGAGCCCGGTCGACTGGCCGGCGGTGTCGTAAGCGAACACGTCCGCGCCGCCGCCACCACGCAGGGTGTCGCCGCCTTCGCCCCCGAAGATGCGGTCGTTGCCGCCGCCGCCGGTGATCGTGTCGCCGGCCTGGCCGCCGAGGATGCGCAACGACCCGTTGGTCTCGCCCGAGGCATCGATCACGACCGCGGTGGTCACCGCGCGCGCAAAGATCGTCTTGGTCGCGCCCGCCGCGACGAAGTCGTCGCCGACCGCGATGTTGAAGACGTTGCGATCGCCTTCCGGCCCCGCCAGCAGCGCCACCACCTCCACGTCCATCCGCGCGTCCAGCGTCAAGGCGTAGTCGCCGTCGAGCCCGATCTGGTCGTTGCCGCCACCGCCGCCATGGACGCTGTCGCCGGCGGCGAAGCGGTCGGGGCCGAAGTAGAAGCCGTCATCACCCGCCCCGCCCATCAAGGTGTCGACGCCCAGGCCGCCGAATATGGTGAGCGATCCCGCGGTCACCGCCGATCCGTCGACGGTGAAGGCATTGCCCGCGGCCAGGTTGCCGCCGAAGACGGTGAAGGCTCCGCCCGCGCCCGTCACCCCGGCGGCGAGGACGATGTCGTAGCTGCCGCCCGGCAGCGCCGCGAGCAGCTCGACATCGGCGAGCGTCGCCGCGTTCAGCACCAGCCGGCTGGCACCGGTATAGTCGCCCTGGATGCCGACTTGGTCCATTCCTGACCCGCCATTGACCCGGTCGGCTCCGGTCATCGCGCCGCCGAAGAAGAAGGCGTCCGCCCCCGCACCGCCGGCGACGCGGTCGGTGCCGCCCGCCGACAGGTCGAAATAATCGGCCTGGGGGGTGCCGGCATAGCTGTCGTCGCCCGCCGTGCCCTGGATACGACCCTGCGCATCCGCGCCCGGGGTGCCAATCCCGGTGACGGTGATCGTCGCGGTCGCAGTCGATCCGCCGCTGATCGTGTAGGTGAAGCTGTCGGTGGCGGTGCCGCCCGCGCCCAGCCCGGCATAGGCTCCGTCGGGATTGTAGGCAAACCCGCCCCCTGCGGTCAGGGTGAGGAGCGCGCCCGAGGCGAGCCGCACCGCGCTGCCGACCGCGGCGGCCTGGCCGTTGACCGCGGTGACCACCAGCGACGGGTCGCCGCCGGTGTCGTTGGCGGTGACGGTGGCGCGCAGCACCGCCGCGGCGGTGGTCGCGAACCCGTCCGCCACCGCGGTCGCCGCCCCGCCGCCGCGGGCGAGCCCGATCAGCGCTACCGGCTGGTCGTGGTCGGTCGCCGACAGCTCGTCGCTGTAGCCGGCATTGTAGTGGACCACGTCGATGGTCGACCCCGCCGCGATCCGCTGCGACACGATCACATTGTCGAACGACTGGTAATAGCCGTCGAAATAATAGGTGTAGCGTTCCTCGACCGGCAGCGCGTTGATGAGGTTTACCAGCGTGCCGGTGCCGTCGACCGGCGCCAGCGTGTTCAGCGCGGTTTCGTAGGGGAAGCCGTTGAAGTCGCCATTGACCATGAACAGGTGGTTCGGGTCGGCCGCGAGCAGCCCGTCGATATAGGATTTGACCGCCTGGATTTGCGCAGTGCGGGCGCCGTCGCCCGCCTGGGCGGGCGGCTGGACCGAGCCGTAGAGCACCCCCGACCCGCCGCGCGAGGTGGAGTGCATGTCGATCGCGGTGAAGGTCTGGCCGTTGAACTGGAACTCGGCGACCAGTGGCCGGCGGGTGCCGGTGAAGATCGCATCGCCCAGCGCTCTCGCCGACCCGTCGACATAGGTGACCCGCTCCGGATTGTAGAGGAAACCGGGGCGGATATAGCCGCCCGGCTCGCCGCCGGTGCTCTCGGTCGGGGTCACCTCGACATAGGCGTAGGTCGGCCCCCCCGCCGCCTCGATCGCCGCGATCAGCTTGGCCGCGGTGGCATAGCCCGACAGGTCGGTGCCGGTGCCGATCCCGTCGGCGTCCTGGATCTCCTGCAACCCGATTACGTCCGGCCTGCCGAGCGCGTCGACCACCTCCGCCGCGTGGCGCGCAAAGGCGAGGTCGACCTTGGCCTGGGTGTTGCGGTCGGTCACGGTCGAGTCCGGCACCGGGGCCAGGTTCTCGACGTTGAAACTGGCATAGGTCAGCCCCGACACGGTGCCGACCAGCGTTGTGGTCTCGCGCGCGGGATGGGCAGTGTCCAGCGATGCGGTGACGGTCGCGGTCGGGTTGACCTGGTACGATCCCGAACTGGTCGAGCTGCTGCTGAAATAGGTCAGCACGCCCGTCACGTCGTTGAGCTTGTCGCCCTGGGTGTAGGTGCCGCCGCGGAAGATCTGGATTGTCTCGGGATTGTTGTCGCCCGCCGAGATGGTCATCCCTGACCGGCTGTTGAGCCCGGTCGCGCCGACCCCGTCCGAGGCGACCACGTAGGTGATCCCAACGCTGGTGGTGTCGGCGACGACGCGCGGCGCCTGGATCGTCACCAGCATGCCCTCGAGCGATTCGTAGAAGTCGATGCCGTCGGTGGTGGGATCGAAGCTGGTCAGCCCGTCGTCGTCGATCACCTGCGTCGGCGCCGCGCGGCCGCTGCCGTCGGTCGCGATGATCGTCACGGCGGGCAGCGGGGCGGAAGCGGCGGTGACGGTGATCGCGGTGGGGGTCGCCAGCCGGGTCAGGGTCAGCGCGCCGGTGTGGCCGCGGCTCTCCTCCACCGTTCCCGACAGGGTGATCGCGTTGCCGACCGCGACGGTCGGCGCGGTGTCGGTGAAGACGAAGATGCCGTCCGACGTGCCGACCAGCCCGTCGCCGACCGCGTCCTGGAGGTAGAAGCCGTTGGACGCAAGCGCGGTGACCACGCCGGAGGTTTCCACCACCTGCCCGGCAAAGGGCGAGGTGTGGCCCAGTCCCTGGATGTCGTAGATCGCGACGGGGCCGGTATCGTCGTTGGTGATGGTCGCGGTGGCACGCGGCTGCGGCACCTCGAACCCCAAGGGCGACGACAAGACCAGCTGGAAGCGCTCGTCCGCCTCGCGCACGGTGTCGCCGATGATCGCGACCTGGATCGTCTTGCTGACCTCGCCCACTGAGAAGCTGAGCGTGCCGCTCGTCGCGGCATAGTCGCGCCCCGCCACCGCGCTGCCATCGACGGTCGCGTAGGCGACGCTGGCCGCGGCGGTGCCGTTGGAGCGGGTGACGGTGAAGGTCGCAAACCGCTCACCGCCATTGCCTTCGAGGACGCTGATGTCGGCGATCGAGGCGGTCGAGGCCGAACTCAGCCGCGCGTCGACGACGAGGTTGTCGATCCCGACCTCGTCGCGGCTGCCGCTGCCGGCGGACGAGGCGTGGATCCAGCGCAGGTACAGGTAGCCGCCGTCGGCAACGGTACCAGTGATCGTCACCGCCTCGGCCTGGGTCGAGAAGGTGGTGGGCACGACGATGGTAGTGCCGTTGGCGGCGCGCGGCGCAGTCGCGGGGGTAGTGAAGGCGGCGCCGTCGACCGCGGTGTAGGTGACCCCGTCGGTCGAATAGGCGAGTTGGAGGCTGCTCGCCCGGTCGGCGCTGTTGCGGTAGGTCCAGTCGAACGCGACCGCGAAGCTGGTCGCGGTGGCGCCGCTGGTGTTCTCGATCCGCGCCTCGATGAAGCCGCCCGTGTCCAGTTCGGCCCCGGTCGCCTGGAACACCAGCGCGCGGTCGGCCGACGGCGCGTAGACGCCCGCGGTGACCGGGTCGGTGCTGCCGGTGATCAGCCCGCGCGCGAAGTCGCCGGTGGTCAGCGTCGCGCCGTACGCCGGGTTGGTGTTGTCGCTGAGGCCGACCACCCGCCAGACGTCCGAATCGAGCTGCCCCGCCCCCGGGGTCGGGGCGAAGCCCGCCGCCGCGAACCCAGCGAAATCGGTGGCGAAGATGCGCGCGCTGGCGGGCACCGGCTCGTCGTTGACGATCGTGCCGGTCGCCGTGCCGCGCGTGATCGTCGCGTTGGTGGCGCCCGACAGGATGACGCTGAGCGTCTCGTTGCGCTCGAACACCGTGTCGCCGCTGACCGCCACCGTCACGGTGGTGCTGGTCTGCCCCGCCGCGATGGTGCCGAGCACGTTCGCCAGCGCGCCATAGTCGCTCGCCGCGCTGGCGGTGCCGTCTGCGGTGCTCGCCCGGAAGCTGATCCCGCCGGCGCCCGCGGGAGCGCTGGCGGTGACGGTGAAGGTCAGCGTCGCGATGCCGTCGTTGCCCTCGATCACGCTGGCATCGGCGATCGACAGCGCGGGGAAGTCGTCATTGGCGATGGTGCCGGTCGCGGTCGCGCCGGTGATCGCCTGCCCCGCACCCGCGCCCGACAGGGTGACGGTGAAGGTCTCGTCGGCCTCGATGGCGGTGTCGTCGGCGACGGGCACGTTGATCGTCGCGGTCGCGGCCCCGGCGGCGAAACCGACGACGCCGCCCGGCAGCGTCCCGCCCGCGAAGTCGTCCGCGGTGGCGGTGTCGCCGCCCGCCAGCGAGACGTCGTAGCGCAGCGTGGTCGCGCGGCTGAGGTCGCCGGTGCGGGTCACCACCAGCGGCACGGTGCCGCTGCCTTCCGCACCGCGTCCCACCGCAATCGCATAGGTCGCGTCGTCGTTGAGGATCGTCACGGACGCGCTCGATGCCGTGCCGAGGCTGCCCGCGGTCGGGCTGCGGAGTGAGACGGTGAAGCCCTCGTCAGCCTCCAGCACGCTGTCGCCCTGGACCTGGACCAGGATCGTCTTGGCGGTACCGTCGCCATCCTCGAAGAAGACGGTGCCGCTAAGGGGTTCGGCGGCGGTGAAATCGTCGCGGTCCACCGGGTTCGGCCCGGTGGCGCTGATCGTGTAGGGGATGCTCACCCGCCCGGTGGTGCCGTCGGTACGAGTCACGGTGAAGCTGACCACGGTGGCACCGGTGTCGCCCTCGGCGACCGACGGGGTGGCCGCGGCGATATCGAAGCGGCCGACCGCGGCGGGCTCGTCATTGTCGACGATCGTGACGGTGGCGGTGCCGCGCCCGATCGCCGGGCTGCCGGCACCCGAGGTCAGGGTGACGGTGAAGGTCTCGTCGGCCTCGTCGAGGTTGTCGTTGAGGATCGGCACGTCGAAGCTGACGGTGTTCACCCCTTCGGCGAAGGTCGCGGTGCCGCCCGTGGCGGTATAATCCTCACCCGCGGTCGCGGTGCCGTTGGCGGTCTGATAGCCGACGGTGATCGCGCCGGTGCCGCCGGTGCGGGTCAGGGTGATCGTCGCCACCCCCGCGGCCTCGTTGACCGACACGTCGGCGACCGAGACGCTGCCGGCGGGATCGCTGGCGAGGATCAGCGCCTCCGCGCTCGATGCGGTGCCGAGGCTACCGGCGCTGGGGGTGCCCAGCGTCACGGTGAAGCTCTCGTCGCCCTCCGGCGCCGGGTCGTCGCTGGTGGCGATCGCGATCGTGCGCGACGTCTCGCCGGCGGCGAAGGTGATGCTGCCCGAGGGGAAGCCGCCGCCGAAATCGGCCGCGTCCGCGCTGGTGCCGGTCGCGCCGGCGCCTATCGTGTAGCCGATCGTCACCGGCCCGTCGTCACCGCCGGTGCGCGTGACGGTGAAGGTGGCGGTGCCGCCCTCGCTCGCGTCGCTCGCCCGCGCGATGGTGAAGACTCCGCCGAGATCGTCGTTGGTGATCGTGCCGGTGGCGGTGCCGGCGGTCGTGCTCACGACATAGCCGGTGCCGGGACTGGACAGGGTGAGGACGAACGTCTCGTCCGCCTCGACCGCGCGGTCCCCCGCGACGGTGATCGTGATCGTCGCGGTGTCGCTGCCCGCGGCGAAGGTGACGGTGCCGGCGGTCGCCCCGACGAAGTCGGCGGCGTCGGTCGTGGTGGTCGCGTCGGTGCCGATCGCATAGCCGACGGTCGCCGCCGCGGCGGTGCTGCCGGTGCGGGTCAGGGTGAAGGTGTAGGCAGTGTCGGTGCCGCTGCCTTCCGCATGGGTGACGGCGGCGGTCGCGAAGGCAATCGTCTCCGGCGATGGCGGCGGCGTCCCCGCCGTCGTCGCGGTGATCGAGAAGTCGTCGATCGCCAGCCCGTCGTCGTTGCCGATCACGTTGGTGTCGACCCAGCGAATGAAGATGGTGCTGCCCGCGGGGATGTTGACCGCCAGGTTGGCGGTAATCGCCTGCCGGTTGGCGGCGGCGTTGCCGTCGAGCGCCCCCGCGGTCGACGGCAGGGTCGAGGGCGAGACGAAATCGAGCGCGTCGAAGTCGGTGAAGCCCGCGCCGTTGATCGTCGTCGCGGCGGTGCTGTACTGGAAGTCGAGCCGGTCGGCACCGTTGGCCGCCGTGCGGCCGCCCGCGCGCCACTGCTCGCCGGTGAAGCCGATGGCGAGCGAGGTGATCGCGGCACCGGTGTCGTTGGTGAACAGCGCGCCGTAATAGATCGTCGACACTGTGCCGCTGGCGACGCTGCCGATCGCGCGGTCGGTGCCGCCAGCGGTGCCGAAGCTGTAGGTGTCGCCGGTGCCGCTCGCGCCGGTGCCCGCCGTGTAGACGGTGGTGCCGGTGCCACCCACTTCCAGGAACACGAACCGCGTGCTGCCCAGCGTCGTGCCGCCGTCGGCGGCGGTGCCGGTGCCGGTGCCCGAGGCGGCCAGGCTGTCGAAGCTCTCGGCATATGTGAGCGCGCCGCTCGTGAAGGTGAAGGCGGTGTTGATCGGGGTCGCCGCCGTCGCCTGCGTGCCCTCCTGCCCCGACCCGGTCCCGGCGATCATGGCAGCGGTGGCGTCGCCACTGCCGTTCCAGGCGAACAGGTCGGCTGCGAACGTGTCGCCGACGTCGGCCAGCGACCCGCGCCGGCCGCGAAGTGCCGGCCCCGCATACGCCGACGCATCGTCGAACCCATGGAAGCGCTCGCCCGCGCCGGGCAGGTCGGTGTGGATGGCGGCCATGTCGATCAATCCCCCTTGGACCGGTCGTGGTACGCCGGCCCCGATCTTTACGATCTTGTCGTATGGTTCAGGCGTTTAGCGGTGCCCGATGACGCCAGCATGACAGGATCGCCGAACTTGGGAAGGGGGGGACGCTACTCTCGGAAGGCGTCCTCGCTCAGCCGGGTGAAGGGCGACAGGATGTAGGCCATCACCGACCGCTTGTCGCCGATCAGGTTGACGTCGGCGGTCATGCCGGGGCCGATCTGCAGCCGCTCGCCGCTTGGCCCGCGGAAGTTCTGGGCGTCGGCGCGGACGCGCACGGTGTAGTGGCTCTCGCCCGTCCGCTCGTCCACCGTCGCGTCGGGGGAGATGGTGACGACGCGCCCGTCCATCCCGCCATAGATGCCGCTCTCGTACGCGGTGACGTTGATGCGGGCATGCTGGCCGATCCGGACGGAGGCGATGTCCTTGGGATTGACCGCCGCCTCGACGGTGAGCGCGTCGGCCGAGGGCACCACCTCGACGATCGGCTGGCCGGCGCCGATGCTCGCCCCGACCGTCGAAACCAGCACCCGGTTGACCCGCCCCGCGACCGGTGCCGCCACCGTCGACCGGCCGAGCCGGGCCGCGAGCGCGGGCACCGCCTGGCGACGCGCAGCCAGTTCGGCCTGCGCCGCGGCAAGGTCGGTGCCCGCCTGCGCGCGCCACGCGCCGCGGACCTGGGCCAGGCTGGCGCGCGCTTCCGCGACCGAGCCTTGCGCGCGCGCGATCCCGGCCGATGCCTGTGCCGCGTCGGTGGTGGCGACCGCGGCGCTGTTCTCCAGCTGGATCAGCGTCACCTGCGGCTCGATCCCGCGTTCCACCAGCGGGCGGATGAGGTCAAGCTGACGGCGGGCGGTGTCGCGCGCCGACACCCGCGACTGATACGCCGCGCGCGCCTCCGCCACCGCGCGGTTCGCCTGCGCCTCGCGCGCCGCGGCGGCCGCGCTCAGGCTGGCGAGGTCGCTGACCCTGGCGGCGTGGAGCGAGCGCTCGATGCCGATCTGCTCGGCGAGCTCGGGGGTGGAGGCGGCGGGATAGTTCGGCTCGCGGCCGGCGATCTCGGCCTGGAGCCGCGCGATCTTGGCCTCCAGCGCCCCCACCGTCGCCTCCGAGCTGCCGAGTTCGGCCCCCGCCTGGGTACGGTCGAGCCGGACCAGCGGCTGGCCCTGGCGGACGAGGTCGCCGGCGCGCACCAGGATCGCCGAAACGATGCCGCCTTCCAGGTTGCTCAGCACCTGCAACCGGCTCGACGGCACCACCCGGCCGAACGCGTGCACGGTGCGGTCGAGCTTCACCACGCTCGCCCAGATCACGAAGATCGCGACGAAGCCGAGGATCAGCCACAGGAGGAGGTTGGAGACCGCACGCGGCTTGATGCGGTCGGCAAGGTCTTCGAGATGGGTGTGGTGGGTGTCGGTCATGGTCGCCTCACGCCGCCGCGCGCGGGCGCTGGAGTTCCTTCAGCACCGCGTCGCGCGGGCCGTCCTGCACCACCCGGCCGTTCTCCACCACCACGATCCGGTCGACCAGCCGGACCAGCGCCGGACGGTGGGTGATGAGCACAAAGGTGCGCCCCTGAAGCTCGGCCTCCAGTCGCTGGATCAGCTGCGCCTCGCTGCCTTGGTCCATCGCGCTGGTCGGCTCGTCGAACAACAGAATTTGGGGTTTGCCCGCCAGCGCGCGGGCAAGGCTGATCGCCTGGCGCTGGCCGCCCGACAGCCCCTCGCCGCGGTCGGCGAGCTTGAGGTCGTAGCCGCCCGCGATCCGCCCCATGAAGCCGTGGGTGCCCGACAGCTCGGCGACGCGCAGCATCTCGGCATCGTCGACGCCTTCGCGGTCGAGGGTGATGTTCTCGCGCACGCTGCCCGACAGCAGCACCGGCTCCTGAAGGGCGGTGCCGATCAGCCCGCGCATCACCGCCGGATCGTACTGGCGGACGTCGGTGCCGTCGATCATCACCACGCCTTCCTGCGGCGGGTAGAGGCCCAGGATCAGCCGCGCGATGGTCGACTTGCCCGACCCGACCTTGCCGAGCAGCGCCACCCGCTGCCCGGCGGGGATGACCAGGCTGAACCCGTCCAGCGTCTTTTCCGCCACCCCGGGATAGCGGAACTCGACCCCGCGCAGCTCGATGCGGCCGTCGAACCGCGCCGGGCGCAGCGCGCCGGCCCCCGGCTCCTCCGACCCTGTCTCCATCATGCCGTTGATCTGCTTGTACGCGGTACGGGTCGCCGACAGCCGTGACAGCAGCGCCGCGATGGTGGCGAGCGGCTGCACCGCGCGGCCCGACAGGATCGAACAGGCGACCAGCGCCCCCGTCGTCAGCCGGTGGTCGGCGATCAGGAACACCCCCGCCACCACCGTGCCCGCATAGGACAGGGTGTTGGCCGACGCCGCCACCGTGGTCGCGATCGTCGACACCAGCCGCTGGCGGGTCGAGCTGTCGCCATGGGCGACGTTGGCGCGGCTCCAGCGGCGGGCGAGCAGCCTTCCTGCCCCGCTGGTCTTGACCATCTCCAGCGCCCCCACCGTCTCCACCAGCACGCTCTGCTTCGACAGCCCCTCGCTCATCGACTTCGCCGACAGCCGGTCGAGCGCGGGGCGGGTCAGCCACCCCGCCCCCACCACGATCGGGATGGCGGCCAGCGGCACCCAGACCAGCGGCCCGCCGAGGATGGCGATGAACACCAGCGTCACGACGATGAACGGCACGTCGACCAGCGCGGTCATGGTGGCGGAGGCGAAGAAGTCGCGCAGCGTTTCCAGCTCGCGCATCATGCCGGTCAGCGCCCCGGTCGACCCCTTTTTCTGGTCGAGCCGGATCGCCACCAGCCGCCGGAACACCCGCGCGCCGATGTCGTGGTCGATGTCGGCGCCCGCCAGGTCGGTGAAATAGGCGCGCAGGATGCGCAGCAGGAAGTCGAACACCACCACCACCACCAGCCCGATCGACAGCGCGACCAGCGAGGTGAAGGCGTTATTGGGGACCACCCGGTCGTACACCGTCATGGTGAACAGCGAGGTGATCAGCCCGAAGATGTTGACCATCGCCGCGGCAAGCGCGACCTTGCCGTACACCGCCTTGTTGCGCAGCATCGGCTCCAGCAGCCACGGCGCGAAGCGGGCGCGGGGATGGTCGACCAGATCATGGTGGGGCCCATGGTGGGAATCGTGATGGGGGGTGGTCATCGGGGTTCCAGCGTGGCGGCGTCGAGCCCCAGCGCCGGCAGCAGCCGGCCGGTGCGGGCGAGAAGGGCGTAGCGGGCGCTGTCGAGCTCAATCACCGTCTGGAGATAGCGCGCGGCGACCCCGAAATAATTGCTCTCCGCGCCGAGCAGGTCGAACAGCGTGCCGCGCGACACCCGGAACCGTTCGGCCAGCACGTCGCGCGACTGGCGGCCGGCGAGGTAGTTGGCGCGGATCGCCGCCTCGGCCTCCTCCAGCGCGGCGACGTCGGCGAGCGCGATCTCGGCGTCGCGCAGCGCGTCGATGCGGGTGCGGCGCAGGCGCGCGTCGGCCCCCTCGGCGCGGGCGACCGCCTGGCGCGCGCGCTGCGCCGCGCCACCGCCGAGCCGCATGGAAAGGGTCAGGTTGCCGCGGATGTCGTAGTCGCGGTCGGTCTCGATGATGCCGTAGCGGCCGGCGTCGATCCCCGCGGTCAGCTGCGGCAGTTGGTCGGCGCGAACCGCGCGCGCGTCCAGCCGCGCCGCCTCCGCCCCCGACCGCGCGGCGCGCACGGCGGGCAACCGCTCGGTATCGTCGTCCAGCGTGCCGCGCGCGATGCCGTCGAGGCTCGGGGGCGGCGCCCGGCCGAGATCGGCGGAGGGCACCGCGCCGATCACCGCCTCGTACTGCGCCTCGGCGGTGACCTGCTGGCGACGGAAATCGGCGACCTGCGCGTCGGCCGAGGCGATGTAGCCGTCGACCTGGGCGATGTCGGCGGGGGCCGCCGCCCCCTGCCGGACACGGTCCTGGAGCGCGGTCCTGAGGTCGCGCTGGCTGGCCGCGAACGCCCCCGCCAGCCGCACCAGCGCGCGCAGGCCATAGACCTGGTACCAGGCCGACACCGCAGCGAGCGCGACGCGGGTGCCGCTGTCGTCCACCCCGGCGCGCGCCGCCTCCAGCCGCGCGTCGCCGGCGCGGATGCGGTTGCGGCTCGCCCCGAAATCGACCAGCGGCTGCTGGACGCGGAGCAGCCCGTCGGTGCGCCGGCGCGGGCGCGAGCGTTCGAGGACGTTGCCCGGATCGTTCGAAAAGGCGCGGGTGAGGACGCGAAAGGTCGACACCGACGCGTCCACCGTCGGCAACGCCCGCGCCCGCGCCTCGTCCCGCGCCGCATCGGCCTCGTCGACCTGCGCCACCGCCTCGCCCAGCGCCGGGTTGCGGCGCACCGCCTCGGCGATCGCGGCGCGAAACGCAGCGGGCTCGGTCGACCCGCGCGCCAGGCGCAGCACCGGATCGGTCGCCGGATCGATGCGCAAGGGGTCGGCCGCAGGCACCGGCAGCCCGCCCTCGACACCGCGCCGAGGCAGCGACTGGAGCCCCCCCGGCTGCGCCGCGGACGGGCGAAGCGACGACGGCACCTGCACCGCGGGCGGGGCCGATCGGGGCACGGGACCGGACAACAGCGGCGCGGCCGGCGACGACGGGGTGGGCAGTGACGGGGTGGATAGCGGCTGGGCGGGCAGCGATGGCGGGACGGTCAACGGCCGCGGGGTCGCCCCCTGTTGCGGGTCGACCACCAGCGACCCGGTCGGCGATCCCGACGGCACGCCCGTGCTCTGCACCCCCGCCGTCGAGGCCCACGCCGCCGACGCAGGGGCCGACGCCATCGCCAGCCCGCCGAGCAGCAAGGCACGACCGGCGCGGCGCGGCCGGAGCCCGCTGGATGGTGATGTCGTCATGCCGTTCCCAGCCGGTGCGAAAAGGCCGGCGCAGAGGTGCCCCCCTGCGCCGGCCATGGTCCGGACCCTGCGCGGATCAGGAGGTGGTGAAGCTGCCGTCGCTCGCGGTGCGGGTGCTGACCTCGGCCTGGCCCGCAGCGATCTTCTCCACGGCGGGTCGGACCCAGGGCTTGCGGGCGGGGACGGGCGGGTTGGTCTTGGTCATGGCAAGGCTCCTGTTGAAGATGGTCAGGCGATGATCGTTTGGTGCTGCAACTCGATCGGCGCAATCGAAACATCGAGCGGCACGACGGTTGCCTCGCCACCGGGAAGCTCGAACGCCAGCGGCAACGCCCCCGTCCCGGTGCGGATCACCAGGTCGGAACCCGCCTGATACCCGTCCACCCCGTCGGTGTTGAGGACCAAGAAGGTCTGGCCGGCATAGTCGCCGGCGCTCGCGGTGAAGAACACGCCTGCCGTTCCCGTCAGCCCGGTGCCGACCGCCGCCGACAGGTCGACATCGAAGCTCGCGTTCGACAGCGTGCCGCCGCTCCGGTCGGTAAAGGCGGCATAGGTCTGCCCGTTCACCTGGATTCGGTCCGCGCCGCGGTCGAAGTCGAGGATCGTGTCGAACCCGGTGCTGGCCGATTCCGACGCCGCGTTGAACAGGAAGCTGTCCGCCCCCGCCCCGCCCGACATGGTGTCATGGCCGAGCCCGCCGAACAGGATGTCGTTGCCCGACCCGCCCGACAGCGTGTCGTTGCCCGAGCCGGACAGGATGCGCAGGTTGCCGTTGGTCTCCGCGCTGCCGTTGATGGTGAGATCGGCGAGCACCGGTCCCGACTGGCCCTGGAAGCTGGTCACCGCGGTGATGGTCTTGGTCTGGCCCGCCGCCACCCAGGCGTCGTCGACGGTGATGGCCCCGTAGGTGTTGGAGCCGTTCGGCCCGCGCAGCAGCGCCACCACCTCGACATCGGCGTTGGCGCCGAGCGTCAGCGGACCGGCCAGGCCGTCGAGCCCGAGCTGGTCGACCCCGGCCCCGCCCGACACCACGTCGTTCACCCCGAACCGGTTCGGCCCGAAGAAGAACGCGTCGCTGCCGGCACCGCCGGTCAGCCGGTCGGTGCCGAGCCCGCCGAACATCAGGAACGATCCGTCGGTTTCCGCCGACCCGTCGAACGTCAGGCTGTCGCCCGCGGCGAGGTTGCCGCCGAAGACGGTGAACACCTGCCCCGCCGCGACCCCCGCATCGTTCCACTGGACGTCGTAGCTGCCGCCCGCCAGCATCGCCAGCGTCTCGACGTTGTTGAGCGTGCCCGCCTCCAGCACCAGCCGGTTCGCGCCGGTATAATTGCCCTGGATGCCGACCTGGTCGTTGCCCGCGCCCGCGTCGATCCGGTCGGCGCCGGTCAGCGCGCCGTTGCCCGCGAAGATCGCGTCGTTGCCCGCACCGGTCGCCAGCGTGGTGGCGGCACCCGCCGGCAGATCGAACCGGCGCACGCCGTTCGCCGCGATCGTCAGCTCCACTCCGTCGGCGAAGCGGTAGCGCTCGACATTGGTGAAAGTGTCGCTCTCGCCGCCGCCGTTGCGCACAAAGGTGGCCGAGGTCGCGCCGGTTTGGGTGATGGTGTAGTCGGCGTAATTGCCCAACAGCACCCCGGTGTCGTTGCCCGCACCGCCGTCGATCGTGTTGGTGCCCGTGCCGCCCGACAGCAGGTCGTCGCCATCGCCGCCCGACAGCGTGTCGTTGCCGGTGCCGCCGGTCAGGACGTTGTTGCCGCCGTCGCCGGTCAGCGCCACCCCGTCCACCCCGAACACCAGCACCGTGTTGTCGGCGAAGCGGAAGTTCTCGACGTTGGTGAAGCTGGTCTGCTCGTTGCCCGCCGCGCTGGTGAAGGTCGCGGTGGTGCCCGACCGGGTGATGGCATAGCGGTCGCTGGTCAGCGCCAGCACGCCGGTGTCGGTGCCCGCGCCGCCGTCGACGAAGTTGGTGCCGAGACCGCCCGCCAGCACGTCGTTGCCGGCCAGCCCGCGGATCACGTCGTCGCCCGCGCCGCCGTCGACATTGTTGTCGCCGGCATCGCCGATGAACTGGTCGTCGCCCGACCCCAGGATCACGTTCTCGAAGCCCGACACCTGGTCGATGCCGCCCTGCGCGCCCGCATTCACCTGGCCATCGCCGAGGTTGATCAGCACCGCGTTGGTCAGGTCGCCGTAGAACAGCGTGTCGTTGCCGTCGCCGCCGATCAGTACGTCGTTGCCGCCGCCGCCCGCGATGCGGTCGTCGCCCGCCCCGCCCTCGATGCGGTTGGCCGCCGCGTCGCCGGTCAGCGTGTCGTTGAACGCCGAGCCGACCAGGTTCTCGACCCCGCTGATGGTGTCGGAACCCAGCCCGGTCGCCTGCGCGCCCGTCAGGGAGAGGTTGACCGTCACCCCGGCCGTCGCCTCGCCGTAGGTGGCGGTGTCGATCCCCGCCCCGCCGATCAGCGTGTCGTCGCCCAGGCCGCCGACGAGCAGGTCGTCGCCGTCGCCGCCCGACAGCGTGTCGTTGCCGGCACCGCCTTCCAGGCGGTTGGCCCCCGCATCGCCGGTCAGCGTATCGTTGAACGCCGAGCCGATCAGGTTCTCCACCCCGCTGATCGTGTCGGAACCGAGCCCGGTCACCTGTGCGGTGGTGATGGAGAGATCCACCGTCACCCCGGCCGTCGCCTCGCTGTAGGTGGCGGTGTCGATGCCCGCACCGCCGATCAGCGTGTCGTCGCCATCGCCGCCACGCAGCACGTCGTCGCCGTTGCCGCCGTCCAGCGTGTCGTTGCCGGCCAGGCCGATCAGCACGTCGTTGCCGTCCCCGCCGCTCAGCACGTCAGCCTTGGACGCGCCGGTCAGCGTCTCGTCCAGCGCGCCGATGCCGGTCAGGTTGAGCGACCCGATCATGCCGTCGAAGTTGAACGCGGTGAGGCCGCCCGTGTAGGCGCCGGTCAGCGCCGCGATGGTGACGAAGCCGTTGGTGGTGCTCACCGAACCATCGCGATCGACCTGCAGCAGCAGGTTGCTGCCCGACTGGAGCAGCCGCAGATGGCCGCTGTCGAACAGGTCGGACGTGTTGCCGGTGAGGTTGAGGAAGTTGGTCGCGTTGACCCAGCTGGTCGCCGCATAACCGGTGCCCGACGCGGTGCGCAGCTCGAACCGGTCGCCCGCGTCGCCGACGGTGAAGTCGCGGACCACGGTGGCACGCGCGGTGGTGGTCGCCGCCGCGCCCGAGCCCGCGAGCTGGATGACATCCTGCCCGGCACCGGTGGTGATGTCGTAGTCGTTGTACCCGGCGGCACCCAGCGTGCTGATGCTGAGCAGGTCGTCGCCCGTGCCGAGATCCACCGTCGCCGCGTCGACGCCGGTCAGCACGACGCGGTCGTTGCCGGTGCCGGCGTTGACCGTGACCGTGTCGAGGAAGCGGGTGCCGCTATAGCCCGGCAGGACGTAGGTCGCGCCCGACGACAGGCCGGTGGTGTCCGTGGTGGTGGTGGTGGCGGTGCCCGACAGCAGCTGGATGATGTCGTCGCCGTCGCCGCCGTCCATCAGGATGGTGGTCGCCACCGCCGTGGCGGCGCGGGTCACCAGGATGCTGTCGTTGCCGCCGTAACCGTACAGCGCGTCGGTCTGGGTGCCGGCAACGGTGGCGTTGACCGTGTTGTCGATGAGCAGGTTGAACTCGTCGTTGCCGCGCAGCGTGTCGCCGTAGGCCGATCCGATCAGATACTCGATCCCGACCAGCGTATCGATGCCCTCGCCGCCGGTGTCCTGCGCCCCCTGGATGCGCAGGTCAACCGTGACCCCCGCGGTCGAGAGCGCGTAGGTGACGGTGTCCAGTCCCTCGCCGCCGATCAGCGTGTCGTTGCCGAGCCCGCCCGACAGCGTGTCGTTGCCGTACCAGCCGTCGAGCGTGTCGTCACCGGCGCCGCCGATCAGCTGGTCGACCGTGCCGCCGCCGCGGACCACGTCGTTGCCCGACCCACCGCGGAAGATCACCCGCTCGATGCTGGTGAACGAGCCCGCCGCGACCCCGCCGACGGTGACCGCGCTGTTCCCCGCCAGGTTGCCGAGGTCGAAGCTGACCCCACCGGTGCGGTCGGTGTAGTAGGCGTAGGCGAGGTCGGTGCCATCGCCGCCGTCGTAGATGTCATTGCCGCCGTCGTTGGTATAGACCGTGATCAGCCCGGAGATCGTCCCGTTGGCGATGCCGCCGACCAGGATGTCGTCGCCGTCGCCGCCGCGCAGCGTGTCGTTGCCGAGCCCGCCGACCAGCGTGTCGTTGCCCGCGCCGCCTTCCAGCACATCGTCGCCGTCGGCGAGGCCCGCCGTCGAGCTGAAGGTGTTGACATAGTCGCCGAAGATCACGTCGTTGCCCGCGCCGCCGACCAGCGTGTCGCCGAGCCCGCCGCCGATGATGAAGTCGGCGATCGCGCCGCCGACCAGCCGGTTGGACGTGCCGTTGCCGCCGGTCAGGTTGTTGGTGGCGGTCAGCGAGCCCGTGACGTTCTCGATGCCCGACAGGATGTCGCCGCCGGTCGAGGCCGCCTGGGCGGTGGTGGTATTGAGGTTCACCGTCAGCGTCGCGGTGATGTTGGTATAGTCGACCGTGTCCGACCCGGCCGCACCGTTGTAGGTGTCGGCCCCGCCGCCGTCGAAGAAGGTGTTGTCGCCGTCGTTGCCGGTGATGTTGTCGGCGCCCGAGCCGGTGCGGACGTTCTCGAAGTTGAGAATGGTGTCGTTGCCCCAGCCGGTCGCCTGGGCGGTGGTGAGGGCGAGGTTGACCGTCACCGCGGTGGAGCCGGTGAAGACCAGCGTGTCGACCCCCGCGCCGCCGTCCAGCGTGTCGTCGCCGAGCCCGCCCTCGATCGCGTTGGCGTTGGCGTCGCCGGTCAGCACGTCGGCATTGTCGCTGCCGCGCAAGTTCTCGATGCTGCGCAGCGCGGCGATCTGGAGCCCGCCGGCGGTGGCGGTGCCGTCGCCCGCGCCGTTCAGCGTGGCGGTGACCCCGGCCGAATAGCCCGCGAAGGACGCGGTGTCGGTGCCGGTGCCACCATCGAGCAGGTCCACCGTGCCGGCCGCGTTCGCGCCCGGGTTGAGCACGTCGTCGCCGGCGCCGCCGGTCAGCACGTTCTCGCTGGCGTCGCCGGTCAGCGTGTCGTTGTAGGCGGAACCGAGCAGGTTCTGGAACCCGCTCAGCGTGTCGGTGCCGGCGCCCACCGTGTTCTGCGCCTGGCCCTGGAGCGCCAGGCTTACCGTCACGCCGACGGTCGCGCCCGCGTAGGAGGCGGTGTCGTCACCGGCACCGCCGGCCAGCGTGTCGTTGCCGAGCCCACCCTCGATGACGTTGGCGCCCGCGTCGCCGATCAGCGTGTCGTTGTACTGCGAGCCGACCAAGTTCTCGATCCCGGTCAGCGTGTCGGTGCCGGCTGCGACGGTGTTCTGGGCGGTGCCCTGCTTGTTGAGGTCGACGGTGACGCCGGTCGCGCTGTTGCTGAACGCGGACGCGAACGACGCGGTGTCGTTGCCCGCCCCGCCGATGATGGTGTCGTTGCCGAGCGTGCCCTGGAGGAAGTCGTTGCCCTCGCCGCCGTCCAGCGTCGCGCTGCTGGTGTTGGTGGCCGCGTAGGGCGTGGCGTTCACCGTCGCCGTGCTCAGCGACATGTGCAGCGTGTAGGTGGTCCCCGCCGCCAGCGCCTGCGCCTGGGTGTCGGCGTTCTGGGTCCACCGGCCGACGCGCAGGTAATAGGTGCCGGCGGTCGTGAAGGTGTAGGTAAGGTAGCTGTTGCCGGTATTGCTGCCCGCGTCGGTGGTGCTATCGTCGTTGCTGGCGAGGAGGGTGCCGTTGCCGTCGACCACCTCGATCCAGGTGTCGATGCTGCTGTTGTCGATGTCGAAGATCGCGGTCGAGCCCGCGGCCGCGTCCACCCGATAATATTCCAGTCCGCCGCCGATCGCGGTGGCGTTGATCGTCGCATGCGGAGTGGTGGTCGAGTTGGTGACGTTCGCGTCGGATACCAGCGTGTAGGCGTTGCGCGCCTGCGGATCGATCGCGGTGGCGGCGCTGAGATTGTTGTCGGTCTGCGCCTTGGTGATGATGGCGGTGTTCACCACGGTGAAGCCGCCGCCGATCAGCCGGTCGTCGCCCGCCCCGCCAGACAGCGAGTCGGTGCCGCCGGTGCCGCCCGACAGCGTGTTGTTCTGGCTGTTACCGACCAGCACGTCGTTGCCGACCGTGCCCTGGATGTTCTCGATCGAACGCAGCGTGTCGGTTTCGCCGTCATGGCTGACGATCACGTCGGCGCCGGTGTCGTTCAGGGTGACGTTGACCCCGGTCGTGTTGGTGAAGATCACCGTGTCGCTGCCGGCACCGCCGTCCAGCACGTTGTTGGCGGTGTTGCCGATGAAGATGTCGTTGCCCGCGCCGCCCTTGGCGTTCTCGATCAGCGAGCGCGCGTCGTTGTTGAAGAGCAGCGACATGGCGATATTGCCGGGCGCCAGGTTGGTCAGGTTCTGATAGGCGAGGTTGTTGGCCAGCTGCGCCTGATCAAAGGTCGAGAACTCGCCGGGGCGCAGGTCGACCGTGACGCCGGTCGCATAGTTGCTGACGTCGATCGTGTCGTTGCCGCCGCCGTCCCACACGGTAAGATAGATCTTGTTGCCCGACGGCGCACCCTGGCCGACGCCGTTGATGAACATCTCGCCGGTGGTCTGGCTGAACGTGTAGACGCTGTCACCGGAATTGGTGTTGTAGTTGGCGCCGTACATGTACTGCAGCGCGGCCAGGTCGTACTGCATGTACGTCTGGGGCTGGTTGATCTTCTCGCCGGCGAAGTTGCTGTTGGTGTAGGGCGCGGGCGTGTAGGTCATCAGCGACCAGGACTGGCCGTCGCGGTCCGCGGTCAGCGACTGGGTGCCGTAGCGCGGCGTGGTGCCGAAATAATAGGACAGGTCGCTGTTGGTATAGTCCTGGTGCCCGTGCTTCAGCCCCATGGTGTGGCCGATCTCGTGCATCATGGTGGCGTAGCCCCACGTCCCCTTGTAGGCGAGATCGTAATAGGGCTGGCTGGTGCGGCCGAACCAGATGTCGCCCGCGACCCCGCGCGTGTCGGACGGGAAGCCGCCATAGGCGGACGTCACGTCATAGTCGGCGCTCTGCGAGATGCGGATGTTGGCGTGAACCGTGTCGGTCTCGGTGATCTCGGTGAAGGTCAGGCCCGACACCGCCGACAGCTGCGCAAACGCCGCGCGCGCCGCCGCCTGCTGCTGAGGGCCGAGGTCGATGTGGTAGAGGCTGACGCCGTTGGTGTCGTAGCCGGTGCCGTTGTAGTTGGTGCCGGTGGTCGGGAAGCTGAAGGTGAGGTTGGTGGTGCCCCACTTCGACCCGATCAGGATCGCGTCGACGTTGCGGTTGCCGGTGAACGAGCGGCTGCCGTCCGGGTTGGTGACCAGGTTGAGCAGCGTGCCGATGTTGTTGCCCTCGGGATTGGCGTCGTTGACCGTGACCTTGGACGGCTCGCCGCCGGTGGTCGCGGCTTCACGCGCGCCCTGGCAGAAGGCGCAGTTGCAGCCCTGCACCAACGTCTCGTGGACGATCCCAGACAGCGCGTCCGACCCGAGCGAATCGGTGCCGAGCCCGGAGCCGAGGGCGTCGGCCAGCTCGGGCGAAGGGGCGAACAGGTTGCCGACCGGGGTGTCGAGGGTGTCCGCCTGTGGGTCGCGGATGCCGATGACCACGTCGTCGGTGGGCACCATGCCGGCTGCGTCGGAACTGCTCATCGGTAATTCCCCCCTTTGATACCGGTCATCTCGGTCGCGCCCGGTTGCGGGCGTCGGTGCGATCGGACCGGGGCTGTTTGGTAATAATTGTTCACTTATTCATGCTCCGCCATCGCCGGTCAAGCGCCGAGATCGCCGTTGCCCTGTCGAGGTTGCTGAAATCCGGTCATAATAAGCGCGCGCGGTTCGCCCCCGCCCGGCCGGTCGCCCCATGACTCGCGCGGGCGGGTGGCATATCGTCGGGGTTCCAGCCGATGGAGAAAGCGTTGCTCCGTATCCTGCCGCCGGTCGCCGCGCTGCTCGCCGCCTGTACGTCCTCGCCTCAGGGAGCCGCCATGCCCAGCCCCGGTCCGACCAGCGCCGTCCCCGCCGTCCCCGTCCCCGCCCCCGACACAGCCGTGCCGGTCGCGCCGGCGAACCCGCCCGCGGACCCATCCACGACTCCGCCCATGGACGGGTCCACCGCGGCGGCGGGACGCCGGACGCTGTCCATCGCCTTTGTCAGGGTCGGTCCCGACGGCCAGCTGACGGTGGAGCTGCGCGACGGGCGCACGCTAGTCCTGCGCGACGTGGTGATGGAGACGGCGCAATATTGCGGCACGCCCGTTGCCGCCGCCGTTTCCGCCCCCGATCCAGCCGGCGCGCGCAAGGCCAGGCATTGCGGCAGCTATGCCGATGTTGTCGCCGCACGGCCGGGGGGCGAGGTTCTTCCCGCCGAACTCGCGCCGGTGATGCCCGGCGGGATCGCCGAGGAGCGTCGCCCCGGCGGCTGACCGCGCGCCGCGGTCGGCGGGCCACCGTACGCGGCATGCGCCGGCGTCGGGGGGGGGGGCGTCGGAAGGCGTCAGGCGGACGGGAACGCCGCCAGCAGACCGTAGCGCCCGGCCCCCTCGCAGCCGATCACGTCGATCGCGCCCGACCGTACCCAGACATGCGCGACCAGCATCCCCGCCTCGTCCCGCCGCGCGCCGTAATACAGGCGTGCCGCCCACCCGCGCCGGCGCAGCATCAGCTGAACGGCGAGCCCCTGCTGGAAGCACACCGCCCGCCACGGCACCCGCCGTCCCCAGCCGGCGACCACCCGCGCGATCGCCGCCGCCTCGGCGCCCGGGGCCTCGCCCCCCTGCCTTCCCCGCCCGGACAGGGCCGCCACCCGCCGGAACGGCAGCAGCGCGATGAGCAGGGACGCCAGCGCCAGCGCGGCCAGCGCCTCCGCGGCGAGCAAGAACCGCGGGCGGCTCAATTGGTGCGCGCCACCCGACGCAGGAAATGCCCCGCCGCCACCCCGCGCAGCAGCATGTGGCGGTACCGGTCGGTGATCGCCGGCTGGTTCCAGCGGGGATCGTCGGGGGCGAGGTCGGGCCACGCGTCGACCAGCCCGCGCAGCCCCCCCGCATTGACCAGCGCGTCGGCGTCGGCGCAGCGGGTCACCGCGTCGATCTCCTCGCGCAAGCCGTTCAGCGCCGCGCCCGCGCCGACGTGCCAGTCGGCCGCCTGGTAGCCGCGCCGCGTTTCGCGCAGGATCTCGGGCGGCAGCCGGTCGGCAAAGGCGCGCCTGGCGAGCGAGCGCGGCTCGCCGCCGAGGATATACTGCTCCTCCGGCACCCGCAGCGCCCATTCGATCAGCCGCCGGTCGGCGGTGGGGTCGCGCAGGTCGATCCCCCAGCCGCCCAGCGTTCCCTTGTTGTACGGCCCCATGTCGACCCGTTCGAGCCCCCACAGCCGCATCGCCCGCCCGTCCGCCCAGGGGCGATAGGAGAGGTCCAGGCCCCGCGCCGTCGCCCGGCCGTCGATGTCGTGGGCGCGCGCGGCATCGGTGCGCAGCGCGCTGTAGGCATCGAGTGCCCAGGATCGGCCGAGCCGCTCGTTCGCCCACGCCCACAGCCACCCCGGCAGGAACGGCCCCAGCGTCGTCGCCGCCAGCCGCCTGGCGCTCCATCCCCGCGCACGGAGCTGCGCCGCGATCCGCGCCAGCGCCAGCAGCCGGCCATGGCCGAGCAGCCCCGGCAGGTGCTGGCTGCCGTCGTGGCTCAGCGTGAAATTACCCATCCCGCCGGTCAGCAGCACGCGGACGCCCCGCGCGCGGGCGGCGTCGTTGATCGCCTCCCCCCATACCGCGTTGCATGGGTTCATGATCGGCCGCTGGTAGAGGTCGAACTGGCGGTCGAGCAGCGGCACCGGCGAACCGCCGCTTCCCCGCACCGGAACATGGTCGATATTGGGGTGCATCCGCGCCACCGCCGCGGCGTGTGCGCCCTCGTCGGCGAAGCGGCCCGCCCCCGCCGGGGTCGCGGTGCCGGGCACTGCGGTAAAGGCGTGCAGCGTATCGGGGGCGAGCAGGGTCGCCGCGGTCGCGGCGACGGCCGAACTGTCGATCCCGCCCGACAGGTGCGCGCCTACCCCGCTTCCGCCGGCATTGGCACCGGCACCCGCGCGGCGCAGGCGGCAGGCGACCGCGCGATCGAGCTCGGCGCGCAACCCTTCGGCATAGTCGGCGGGCTTCAGCCGCAACGGGGTCGCGTCCGGGGTCCATAGCCGCAGCTCGGCAGGGCGGTCGCCAAGGCGATCGGCGGTGAAGGTCAGCGCGCGGCCGGGGGGCACCCGCTCCACCCCGGCGAAGAAGCTCTCGCCTCCCTCGGGCAGGATCGCCAGGAAGTCGGCCGCCGCCGCCGCGCTCGCCAGATAGGGGATCTCGGGCAGCGCGTGCAGCCCGCGGGGCATCGACGCTACCGCCAGGAAGCCGTCGCCGCGATGAAAGTGGAGCGGCCGCTCCCCCATCGGGTCGCGCGCCAGCGTCAGCGCCCGTTGCCGCTCGTCCCACAGCACGGCCGCAAAGGCGCCGACCACATGGGCGAGCCCCGCCACCCCCCACCGCTCGACCACCGCCATCAGCAGCGCGGGATCGGACCAGCGCGCGGTCTCGGCCGCCGACAGGCCGAGCCGGGCGCACAGCCCCTCGCGATCGTCGATCCGCGCGTCGGCGACCAGCAGCAGCGTGCCGTCGCCGCCGACCACCGGGCCGCGGTCATGCTCGTCCTCGGGGACGAGCGCGAACAACCGCCGGCCGAGCGTCGTCTCGCCCGATGTCCGCCGCACCGCCGGCTCGGGCGCGTAGATCGCCTGCGCGTCGAGCATCCGCCCGACCGCGTCCTCGCCGCCGCCTGCCCAGCCCGGACGCCGGCGCCACAGGCCGGCGAGCGCGGTCATGCCGGGTCGAGCCGGACCAGCCCCTCGGTGTCGAGCGCGGCGAGCAGCGCGGCGAGCCCGGCGCGGCATTCCGCCTCGTCGACCTCGTGCTCGGCGATCAGCGTGGCGGCCAGCGCGTCCACCGTGGTCGGGGTCTCGATAAGCTGCCAGATGCGGGTGGCGGTGGCGTTGAAGCCGTAACAGGTGCCCCGCTCGACATCGAGCCCGACCAGCTCGCCGCCCGCGTCCGCCTCGATCATCCCCGGCCGGCGGGTCACCAGCGTCGTTCCGTCCATCGCCGCTTCTCTTATGCTTGGCGGGCTGCCGCCGGGGCGGTAACACCCCGCGCCATGTCCTCTGAGTGCCGGCATTATCGGGCGTTCGGCCTCGGCTGGCAATCCGCCCTCCCCCTGCCCGAGCTGCGCGAGATCGCCGGCCCCGGCCGCGGCGACCTAGGTAGCGGGGGTTTCGGGGGCGGGGGCACCGGCAGCGACGTGGTGGTGGAACTCGGCCCCGCCCCGGCACCGGACGCGCCGACGGTGGTGCCCGGCGTCCGCGCCGCGCCCGACCTGTTCTGGATGGAGGTGCCCGGGGTCGTCCGCCTGCTGGTGATGGACGGATGCCGGATGGTGGTGGAGCCGGCGGCCGGCAGCGTCGCGGGCGACGTGCGCGCCTTTCTGCTCGGCTCGGCGGTGGGGGCGCTGCTCCACCAGCGCGGGGCGCTGCCGCTTCACGCTTCGGCGGTGGAGCTCGACGGGCGCGCGGTGGCGTTCGTCGCGCCGTCGGGCGGGGGCAAGTCGACGATCGCGATGCACCTCCATCATCTCGGCCACCGGGTGATCGCCGACGACCTGTGCGCGGTGGAGGTCGCGGGCGGGCGGGCCCGGCTGTGGCCGGGGCTGCGCACCCTGAAGCTGTGGCGCGCCTCGCTGGGCGCGATCGATCGCACTCCCGACGGGTTGGAGCCGGTGCTGGAGCGGATGGACAAGTACCGCGTCCCCCTCGACGCGCCGGCCGAGGACCGCGCGTTCGATCTCGCCGCGGTGATCCGGCTCGACTGGGACGACGAATCTGGTGGCGGCCCGGCGCTCGCGCCGGTCGGCGGCGCGGCGGGGGTGGGGGTGCTGGTCGCCAACACCTTTCGCGGCCGGCTTGTCGCACCGATGGCGCGCGGCGCGGCGCACTGGCGCCAGTGCGTCGACCTGTTCGCCGCCGCGGGGGTGTTCGTTCTCGCCCGCCCGCGCGCGCTCGACCGGCTGGACGCGGCGTCGACGCTGGTGATCGACCGGTTCGGCGACGCGCGGGGCGACCCCGGATGACCCCCCGCGATGACCCGCTGATGACCCCCGAATGACCCTGCGCGACGCCCGCGCGTTCGCCGACGCGGTGCTCGGCCCCGCGCACCGCGACCGGTGGGTCGCCGCCGGGCTGATGCTCGCCGGCGGGCTGCTGGAAGGGGCCGGGCTGCTTCTCCTTGTTCCGCTCGCGGGACTGCTGGTCGACGGCGGCGGCGGCGGGCGGGCGCAGGCGGCGGCGGCGCGCCTGTTCGCGCTGCTCGGCGCGGACACCCGGCTGGCGCGGCTGGCGGTGCTGCTCGGCGTGTTCGTGCTGGTGATGCTGGTGCGCGCGGGCGTGCTGCTGCTGCGCGACCGCCACCTCGCCGCGCTCCGCATCGGCTTTGCCGAGCGCGAGCGGGTGGCGCTGGTCCGCGCCCTCGCCGCCGCCCGCTGGCAGGACGTCGCCGGACTCCGCCACGCCCGGGTCACCGCCGCGGTCGGCGGCGACGTCCAGCGGGTCGCCGCGGCCGCTCATTTCTTCCTCCAGGCGGTGGTGGCGGCGGTGATGCTCGCGGTGCAGGCGCTGCTCGCCTTCGCGATCGCGCCGGTGCTGGCGCTGGTCGCGACGCTACTGCTCGCCGGCGCGGGGGTGCTCGCCCTGCCCTCGCTGGCGCGGGCGGGCCGGGTCGGCGAGGACCTCACCGCCGGTCATCTCCGGATGATGCACGCCTCCGGCCAGTTCCTGGCCGGGCTCAAGCCGGCGATCGCGCTCGGGGCCGGGCCCGCCTTCGCCGCCGAGGTCGAGGCGGACGCCCGCCGCCTGTCGGCGCAGCAGCTCGCGTTCGAGCGGCGGGGAAGCCTGGCGCGGGTGGGGGTGGCGAGCGCGTCGGCGCTGGTCGGGGCGGCGATGCTGCTGGCGGGGGCGTGGTGGGCGGTGCCGGTCGCCAGCCTGCTCGCCGCAATCGTGATCCTGTCGCGGATGAGCGGCCCCGCGCTCCAGATCCACCAGGCCGCGCTGCAGCTGTCGACGCTGCTGCCCGCGCACGCCGCCCTCGTCACCCTCCGCCACGCCCTCGATCGCGCACGCCCGCTCACGCCACCCCTCCCCCAGCCCCTCCCTCAGCGCCTGCCGCCCGCGGCTGCCGGTGACCGGACCATTGTTCTCGACCGGGTTTCCTTTGCCCATCCCGATGGCGGCGGTGTGGCGGGTATCGATCTTTCGATCGCGCCGGGGGAGATGGTCGGGCTGGTCGGCGCATCGGGGGCGGGCAAGACCACGCTGGTCGATCTCCTCGCCGGCCTGCTCGACCCCGATGAGGGGCAGGTCACGATCGGCGGGCTGCCCGTCGATCCCCGGCGGATCGCCTATGTCGCGCAGGAGGGATTACTGACCCACGACACGCTGCGCCGCAATCTGACGCTGGGCGGTCCGTCACCCGCCGATGACCAACTCCACCGGGTTCTCGCCACCGTCGGGGCGGGGCCGCTGGTCGCGGCGCTGCCGGCGGGGCTCGACACGCTGGTCGCCGAGCGCGGCCAGCGGCTGTCGGGCGGCGAGCGCCAGCGGATCGCGCTCGCCCGCGCGCTGCTCCGCGACCCGGCGCTGTTGATCCTGGACGAGGCGACCAACGCGATCGATGTCGTCGGCGAGCGCGCGATCCTCGACGCGCTGGCCGTCCTGCCCGCGCGGCCGGCGGTGGTGATCGTCGCCCACCGATCAGAATCGCTTGCCCGGTGCGACCGCGTGCTCACGCTCGCTGGGGGACGGCTGAGCGACGATCGCCGCGTCGCGCCGCCCGCGGTCGGCTAGCCCGGCCGGCAAGAACCGATCAACGACCCGGCCCGGCGAGCCTGCGTCGCGCCACGGCCGGATCCTCGTACAGGTCGCGCAGGCCGCGAAGGCGAAAGGCGTTGCACCAGCGCTGCCAGCGATGTTCGGCGGCGTCGTGGCGCATGTGGCAACGCTGGCACAGCGCGGCGAGATTGGCGGGGGCGTTGTTGCCGGGATCATGGTCGAGATGCGCACAGGCGAGGACAACGTAGGTGGTGCGGACGCCCGCCAGCGCGAAGCCACGACGGGCCACCGCGACCTGCCGCCCGCGGTCCGATCGCCACGCCCCCGCCCCGCCGGCCGCGGTCGCGTCCCACCAGCGCCCGTCGCCGAGATGCGCGACGCGGGTGAGGTGCGGGCGACCGCACCGCTCGCACCGGCCTCCTGCCCGGCCGAAGCGGATCGTCGCCGACAGCTCGCGCCAATCGATTGGGTAGAGCCAGCGCTGGTCGGGTCGGATCGGCATCGACGACTCTATGAGTCATCGCCGAGTCGAGGAAAAGGGGAAAGAAAGCCGACCGGAACGCCGCCCCAGCGGACACACCGGAGACGACGACCGCGTAGCCCGGCACCGCTCTTTCCCGTCCCGAGCCGCGCTCGTCCCACCCCTGCACCTCGCCCGCGCGCGCTCACGCCCATCCGGTCGCGGGGTGGTCCATGACGCCGACGGCTGGCTGCCGGTGCCCGCCGTACCGGGCGCGCACGGCTCGTCGCAAAAGCGACTCGGCTCGACTCAGCCGCGATCCACATGATCCGGCCCCCGGCATAACCTCCGGGGCATGGAGCGCGAGATCATGCACTGCTGCGGTCACCCCCGCCGCCACCATGTCGGCGGCTGGTGCGTCGCGGACGAGGACCGCGCGGCGGCGCGGCTGGCGCGCAAGCGATGCCCCGCCTGCACCGCGACCGATGCGGAGACGCTGGTCGCCGACCCCGCGCTTCCCTCGCTCGCCGGCAGCCCGCGTCAGGTCGCGTGGGCGGAGGCGATCCGGCGCGACCGGCTCGCCGCGATTAGGCGGATCGATCCCGTTGCGGCTGCGCGGGTGGCGGCAGTGGTGGAGGCGCGGTGGTGGATCGACCGGCGCAGCGTTGATCCGCGGTTCATGGCGACCGCCTGAGCGTACGGCTCGCTTCGGCGATTGGTGCGTTACCGCGCGGTGATCGACCTCAACACCGCCACCGCCGACCAGCTCGACACCATCCCGCAGCTCCGCGGCCACGGGTTCGAGATCGTCCGATATCGCGAGGATCGCGGCCGGTTCGACGCGGTGCGCCAGTTAGAGGAGGTGCCGGGCCTCGCCGGCAAGGTCGACGGGGTGGAGGAGGCGCTCACCACCGGCTGACGGGTCAGCGTCGCCGTTCCCGCGCATGCGCGGCGCCGATGGCGGCGAGCAGGAGTTCGTACTGGTCGGCGGTGAAGCCTGCGGCGATAAAGGTGGCGACCTCGCGTGAGGAAACGGTGTAGCCGTGCCGCCAGCTCAGCACCGCCATCCGCCGCAACGCCTCCAGCCGCTCGTCGGCGAGGCGCGGATTGTGCTGGCGGAACACCGCGCGCATTGCCACCGCCAGCCGCCCGGGACGGCGCAGCGAGCCAAGCGTGTCGCGCCGCGCCAGCAGCACCACCGCCCATTCGAGCGGGCCGAACCGCGCGGTCGCGACGGGGCCGACAGGTGCCGGAACCGGATCGGCGACCGGTGTACGGCCCCCCGCCGAAGCGGGGCCCCCTGCGAAAGCGAAGCCGGTGTCGTCAAAAGCGAGGTAGGCCATGGTGATGCTCCTCGGACAGGCGCGCGGACGGGTGCCGCGAACAGCGGTGAACGGCCCGGCGGGGCACGCCGGTGATCGGGATGGTGGCGAGCGGTGCCGTACTGGCCGACCGCGTTCGATACCGGACGGTATAGAAACCCCGATGCGGATGCGCAACAATTATTCCGTACCGGGCGGTATTTTTATCCGCGCCGCGCCCGCGGCGGTACTCAGCGGCTGGGCCAGACCATCAGGCTGGTCTCGACCACCCGTTCGAGCTCGTCGCGGGCGGCACCCGACCCGGCCTGGACCGCCATTCCCTGGAGAATGGCGAACAGATAGGCGGTCAGCGCCTCGGGATCGACATGGGGCTGGAGGTCGCCCTCCCTGTGCGCACGACGGAAGCGGGCGACCAGCGCGTTGCGCGTCGAGGCGCGGCGCTTGATGATCTCCGCCTTGACCCCCTCGCCTTCCGACCCGCACGCCGTCGAGCTGACCACCCCCATGCAGCCCTTTGGGCCGTCGGCGCTGCACTGGTTGGCGACCGCCCCGCGCATGAGATATTCCGCCACCCCGCGCGCGCTCCGCTGCTCCAGCGCCTCGCGGGTATAAGCGAGCTTCTCGCGCTCGTAGAGGTCGAGCGCGCGGCCGAACAGTGCCTCCTTGTTGCCGAACGCGGCGTAGAGGCTGGGCTTGGTGATCCCCATCGCCTCGGTCAGCTCGGCCATCGACGCACCTTCGTAGCCGCGCGCCCAGAACACCCCCAGCGCCGCGGCGAGCGCGGCATCGGGGCAGAACTCGCGCGGGCGCCCCTTAGCCCGGGGCGTGGCGGAGGGCGCGTCGGGCGATGTGGCGGGGGGTGCCGTAGCCAGCATAACGATCGGTATATAATGCCCGGATCGCTGCCGTCCAGTGTGGCTGACGCAGGGTGGCCCGCCACGGTATGGGCAGGGGATGGCCGCGCGCGCCCGCCCCCGTCGCCGTACGCGCGAGCCCGACCCGACCGAGCGCTGGCTGCTGATGCTCGGCATCGTCGCCGCAGTTGCGATCGCGGCGGGCATGCTCCCTTGGAGCCGCGCGCCCGCCCCCGGGCCGGGGCGCGCGCTGACCATGGCGGAGGCGCGCGCCGACAATGCGGGCGTGCCGATCGAGACACGCCGGCGGGACCGCGCCCTGCCCTTCCGCTTCAAGGGCGGCCCTGCCGCACGCGAGCAGGCGGCCGAATGCCTGGCCACCGCCGCGCTGTACGAGGCGGGCGACGACCGCCGCGGCCAGCGCGCGGTGATCCAGGTGGTGCTCAACCGGGTGCGTGCGGCCGGTTTCCCGGGAACGGTGTGCGGGGTGGTGTGGCAGGGCCACACGCGCGAGACCGGCTGCCAGTTCTCGTTCACCTGCGACCGCTCGATCGACCGCCGCACCGTGCATCGCGGCTGGGGCCGCGCACGGGCCGCGGCACGCCGCGCGCTCGCGGGCGAGGTCTTCGCCGAGGTCGGCCGCGCCACCCACTACCATGCCGACTGGATGGTGCCCTATTGGCGCGGCTCGCTGGTCAAGATCGCGCGGGTCGACACCCACCTGTTCTATGTCCGGAGCCCGTCCGGCCCGCGTGCCGACCCGGATGCCGGCCCCAACGCCGGATCGTCGACGAGGTAGCCGCACGTCCGACGCGATGATGTTTGCACATGTGAAGTCTTTGTGTGAGGATATGCCAGTAAATCGTTCAAGGCGGGGTGCGGTGCGTCAGACAGGTTCAATCATCTCACAGGTCGGCGACCTCGCCGATGCCGGCGAACGGATGATCGAGCGGCTCCGGCGCAAGGCGTTCCTGCCGGAAAGTCGCAAGGGCCTCCATGTCCGGTTCGGCATCGCCGAAGCCGCTCAGCTGCTCGGCTGCTCCACCAACCGCATCCGCATGGCCGAGGACGACGGCCGCCTGCCCCCCGCCCCCGCCTCGGAGAACGGACGCCGGCTCGGCTACACCGTCGCCGACCTCCTGCGCATGCGCGACGTGCTGGGGGCATCGCCGGGGCGCGCCGGGCTCGACGTCCCGGCGGTGATCGCGGTGCAGAACTTCAAGGGCGGGGTCGGCAAGTCCACCGTCACCACCCACCTCGCCCATTATTTCGGGGTGCAGGGCTACCAGGTGCTGGTGGTCGATTGCGACAGCCAGGCGACCACCACCGCGCTGTTCGGGTTCAACCCGCATTTCAACATCACCCGCGCCGAGACGCTCTACCCCTACCTGTCGATCGAGCCGACCGAGAACAGTCTCGACTATGCGGTCAAGGCAACGCCCTGGCCCAATGTCGACCTGATCCCCTCAAACCTCGAGCTGTTCGACGTCGAGTACGAGCTCGCCGCCGCCGGCAGCGACGGCGGGTCGGTGCTCGCCGCGCGGTTCAGAAAGCACAAGGACGGGCTCGCCGAACTCGCGCGCAACTACGACATCGTGCTGCTCGACCCGCCGCCCGCGCTCGGCACGATCAGCCTGGCGGTGATGCAGGCGGCCAACGCGCTGTTGGTGCCGCTCGCCGCGACTACCCCCGATTTCTGCTCCACCGTCCAGTTCCTGTCAATGATGGACCAGGTGCTGGGCCAGCTGGCGGAGGCAGGGATCGCAATCGACTATCAGTTCGTACGGCTGCTCTGCTCCAAGTTCGACGGCAACGACCCCAGCCACGCGATGATCCGCGCGATCATGGAACAAAGCTTCGGCCCGGCGCTACTTCCCGTCCCCATCCTCGAATCGGCGGAGATCAGCCACGCGGCGATGCGGATGATGACCGTGTACGAGCTCGAACGCCCGATCGGCACCCCCAAGACCCACAAGCGCTGCCGCGCCAATCTCGACGAGGCGATGGGCCAGGTCGAGCAGCTCGTCCGCCAAGGCTGGGGCCGGGTCGCGCCGGCGAGCGAGGAGGCGGTTATCCATGCCGCGGCCTGAGCTTTACTACAGCGCCATGTTCTGCTTGCGTTCCGGCGGAGGCGGTTCGCATGGCGCGTAAGCAATCCGATTACCTGGCGGCGCTGCTCGCCGACGAGGGCGGCGCAGCGAACGACGCAGCCGCCCCCCGCTCGCCCGACCGGCCGCGCGCGACCACACTGATCGACCGTGAGGCGGTGCTGGCGCGGGTGGCGGGCGGACAGGTGCGCCAAGTCACCCAGCTGCTGCTCGACCCCGCTCGCGTGCGGGTATGGCCGGGCAATCCGCGCGCCCACGCCCTCTTGTCCGAGCGGAGCTGCCGCGAGCTGATCGATTCAATGATCGCCGAGGGTGGGCAGAAGGTGCCCGCGGTGGTCCGCCGGATCGAGAACGATCCCGACCATGATTACGAGGTGGTGGTCGGCACTCGACGCCACTGGTCGGTCGCCTGGCTGCGCGCCAACAATTATCCCGACACCCAGTTCGTGGCGCAGGTCGCCAGCCTCGACGACGAGGCGGCGTTCCGGCTTGCCGATCTCGAAAACCGGGCGCGTGCCGACGTGTCGGACCTGGAGCGGGCGCGCAACTACCTCCAGGCGCTGCGTACCCATTACGGCAACCACCAGACCCGCATGGCCGAGCGGCTGCGCGTATCCAAGGGCTGGCTGTCAAAGATGCTCAAGGTGGCGACGCTGCCCGACGCGGTGGTCGCCGCCTTTGCCTCGCCCGCCGACATCCAGCTCAAGCCCGGCTACCAGCTCGCCCAGGCGACCGACGACCGCGATGCGGCGCGGGCGATCGCCGCCGCGGCCAAGGCGCTGGCGCGCGAGCAGACGGAGGCGCGCGAGGGCGGCGCCCCCCCTCTCCCCGCGTCGGAGGTGATGCGCCGGCTGCTCGATGCCGCGGCCCCGCGACCGGCGTTCGAGCCCTATCATTGCACCAATGCTCATGGCCGGCCGGTGATGAGCGTCCAGTCGGTCAATCGGCAGGGCATCACCATTCGCATCCATGCCGGATCAGGATCGGACGCGGACGACCTCACCAATGCGCTGCGCAACACGCTGGCGCACCTCGAGCAGACCGGCCAGGGGCTGCGCCGGTGAGCGGGTCCGTGTTTCCCCGGGGAAACATCGCCCGTCCGCTGGCGACCCTTCGGGCCGGTGCCCCGGGCGGTGCCGGAATTCGAGCCGGTGTTTCCCCAGGGAAACATGCCGGTCGCCCCGGCCGGTGCCGGCGGTGGACGGAGCGGGCACAATGGCGGATGGCGGTGTTTCCCGGGGGAAACAGGCGCGTCGGGCGCGGTGGCCCCACCTCGCCGGCACCGGAGGCGGCAGCGATGTTTCCCCGGGGAAACAGGCGACGCGCGTGCCGCTCCTTCCCCTGCCGCCTGCCTTCCCGCCTGCCCCGGCCGACAACGGGAACGCGGCGATGACCCGCGCCCGGCGGGAGAAGATCCCCGGCCATCTCGAGCCCTTCCTCCCCTATCTCGCCGATCTCGCCTTTCGCGACCAACGCGAGATGATGGAACGGCCCTTCTTCAGCCTCGCCAAGTCGAAACGGATCAAGCCGATCGACTACCAGTCGCCCGACGGCAAGCTGTGGGTCCATGTGTCGGCCAATCCCGACTATGGCATGGCGACGATCTGGGACGCCGACATCCTGATCTACTGCGCCAGCGTGCTCGCCGACATGGCTCGTCGCGGCGCCAACGACGTGCCGCGCCGGCTCCACCTGATGCCGTACGACCTGCTGCGCGCGATCGGGCGGCAGCCGACCGGCCGCGCCTATGAGCTGCTCGGCCAGGCGCTCGACCGGCTGGTCGCGACCACCGTCAAGACCAACATCCGCGCCAATGCCGGGGCGGGGGAGGGGGGCAAGCGCCGCGAGGCGACCTTTTCCTGGCTCAACGGCTGGACCCAGCTGGTCGACGAGCGCACCGAGCGCTCGCGCGGCATGACGCTGGAACTCTCCGAATGGTTCTACGAGGGGGTGCTGATGGCCGGCGGGGTGCTGGCGATCGACCGCGCCTATTTCGACATCTCGGGCGGGCGCGAGCGCTGGCTCTACAAGGTCGCGCGCAAGCATGCCGGCGGCGCGGGGGAGGGGGGGTTCGCGATCTCGCTGCCGACCCTGTTCGAAAAGTCGGGGGCCGAAGGCCAGTATCGCCGCTTCAAGTTCGAGATTGCCCGCATCGCCGAGCGCGACGAGCTGCCGGGCTATGCGCTGTTGATCGAGGCCAGCGGCGACAAGGAGCCGCTGCTCCGAATGCGTCGACGCGCGGGCGAGGCACCGTTGCCCGACGACGGCGAGGGAATGGCGCAGGTGCCCGCCGAGATGTGCGCCGCCCTTCCCGTCCCGGCACCGCCGCCCCCGACTGCGGTGCCCCCGGTCGAGGGATCCGTGCCGTCCGGGTCCGTGCCGTCAGGACCTGATCCGGCACCCCGGCCCGGTCCCGCACCCCCAACCGATCCGTCGCCGCAGCTCGACCTGATGCCGGTCGATGCCGGCGCGCTGATCCGGCGCAGCGTGCACGGGCTGGCGGCGCGCGGGCGGCCGGGCGAGGTCACCGACGCCACCCTAGCGGTGCTGCGCGCCGAGTGTCCGGGCTGGGACTATCAGACGCTCCATGCCGAGTTCCGCCAGTGGATCGAGGCCGATCCTGCCCGCACCCCGGCCAGCTACCAGAACGCGTTTATCGGCTTTGTCCGCCGCTACGACGCCCGCAACCGCTACACGCTCGGCCGTTGACGCCCGAGCGGACGGCGGGGCGGGATGGGCGGAGCGAGCGGCGTTCCCGATGTATCGCCTGCCGCCGCAGCCTTTCTGGCTCCGTGATGCGCACGCGCCGATCACCCCGCCGATTGAACCTCCCGCGCACGGCTAGTTGCCGAAAAGCTTAAATCTCTTGCTTGCGATCCACTACTCGGCCCGGACCATCGTTATTTCGGGAACGCTTCGGCAGCCGTCATCGATAGCGTCGACACTTCGGGAACGGTTCGGCCATGGCCAGCGCTGCCGTAGATACTTCGGGAACGCCGATCGATATTTCGGGAACGATCCACCGATATAACGGGAACGCAGCATCGATACATCAGGAACGAAGCGGCGATACATCGGGAACGGGGTAGATGGTGAAATCCGTTGAATCACAACGGCCTGCCACCGTCCGGCGGAGGCTTAACCTTTTAACTCATAATCTAACCCTCTAACCGGGTTGTGAGGTTTTGTTCAAATATGGTGATGAGAAGGGAGGAGCAGTTTCCCCGGTAACCCGATCCCGCAACGCCCGCCCCCGGCGGATGATCCGCCCGCCCTGCATCTTTGACGCTTGCCCGGTGCCCCGCCTCCTTTATCAGGAACCCCATGACGGTACCCCAGGTTATCGAAACCCGCCGCCACGGCGATGCGCGAGGCTGGTTCACCGAAACCTACAATGCCGACAGGTTCGCGGCACTCGGCATCGAGGTCGGCTTTGTTCAGGACAACCACTCGCTGTCCGCCCCCGCCTTTACCCTGCGCGGGCTCCACTTCCAGACCCCGCCTCATGTCCAGGCGAAGCTGGTGCGCTGCATCCGCGGCCGCATCTTCGACGTGGCGGTGGACATCCGCGCGGGCTCGCCGACCCGGGGCGTGTGGGTCGGGACCGAGCTGTCGGCGGAGAACGGCCGCCAGCTCTACGTTCCGGTCGGCTTCGCCCACGGCTTTCTGACGCTGGAGCCCGATTGCGAGGTGACCTATAAATGCTCGGGGCTCTACGCCCCGTCGCACGACGCCGGGATCAGCTGGGACGATCCGGCGATCGGGATCGATTGGCCACTGCCCGAGGGTATCCGGCCCGAGCTGAGCGCCAAGGACCGGGTGCAGCCCGCGCTTGCCGATTTCGCCAGTCCCTTCCCCTATGACGGCCGCCCGCTGGCGCCGCTCGCCTGAAAGAGAAACCCATGCGCATCCTCGTCACCGGCGGGGCCGGGTTCATCGGCTCGGCACTGGTCCGCCATCTGGTCGACGACACCGACCATGAGGTGCTGAACTTCGACAAGCTGACCTATGCCGGCACGCTGTCGACCGTCGAGCGGGTGGCGGGGTCCGACCGCTACCGCTTCGTCCAGGGCGATATTTGCGACGCCGAGGCGGTGCGCGCGGCGATCACCGACTTCCGGCCCGAGGTGATCACCCACCTTGCCGCCGAAAGCCATGTCGACCGCTCGATCGACGGGCCGGGCGCGTTCGTCGAGACCAACCTGGTCGGCACCTACACCATGCTCAGCCAGGCGCGCGCCTATTGGCTGCAACTGGGCGAGGAGGATCGTGCCGCCTTCCGCTTCCACCACATCTCGACCGACGAGGTCTACGGCTCGCTCGGCGACGAGGGGCTGTTCACCGAGGATACGCCCTACGACCCGCGCTCGCCCTATTCAGCGTCAAAGGCGGGGTCGGACCACCTCGTCTCCGCCTGGGGCCACACCTACGGGCTGCCGGTGCTGATCACCAACTGCTCCAACAATTACGGGCCGTACCACTTCCCCGAGAAGCTGGTGCCGCTGATGATCGCCAAGGCGCTGGATGGCGAGCCGCTGCCGGTCTACGGCCGCGGCGACCAGGTCCGCGACTGGCTCTACGTCGAGGACCATGTCCGCGCGCTCCGGGCGGTGTTCGAGCGGGGGCAGGTCGGCCGCACCTACAATGTCGGCGGCTTCAACGAGAAGCAGAACATCGAGGTGGTGCACACGATCTGCGCGATCCTCGACCGGCTGCGCCCCCGCGCCGACGGGCGCCCCTATGCCGAGCTGATCACCTCGGTCGCCGACCGGCCGGGCCATGACAAGCGCTACGCGATCGACGCGAGCCGCATCGAGGCCGAGCTCGGCTGGCGACCGGCCGAGACGTTCGAGACCGGGATGGAGAAGACGGTGCGCTGGTACCTCGACAACGAGGCGTGGTGGCGACCGCTGGTCGCCGCCAAGGCGGCCGAGCGGCGCGGGGTCGCGTGAGCGGGCGGGCCGTCCTCGTCACCGGCGCCGGCGGCCAGCTCGGAACCGCGCTCGCCCGCCTCGCCTGGCCGGCCGGCTGGCGGGCGGTCGCGCTCGGCCGCGACGCGCTCGACCTCGCCGATCCGGCCGCGATCGCGGCGAGGGTCGCCGAGGGGCACGAGGGGCAGGGCTGGGGGGCGGTGATCAACGCCGGCGCCTACACCGCGGTCGACCGGGCCGAGAGCGACCAGGTCGCCGCCTGGCGGATCAACGCGCTCGCGCCCGCGGCGCTGGCGGCGGCGTGCGGCGCCGCGGGGGTGCCGCTGGTCCAGGTATCGACCGACTACGTCTTCCCCGGCGACCGGGAGGGGGCGTGGCAGGTGGACGATCCGGTCGCCCCGCTCGGCGTCTACGGCGCCTCCAAGCTGGGCGGCGAGCTGGCGGTCAGGACCGGGGGGGCGCGCCACGCGATCGTCCGCACCGCCTGGGTGGTGTCGGCGCGCGGGGCTAATTTCGTGCGCACGATGCTACGCGTGGGTGCCGAGCGGGAGAGCCTGCGCGTGGTCGACGACCAGCGCGGCAGCCCGACCGCGGCGGCCGACCTCGCCGTCGCACTGGCGACGGTCGCGATGCGGCTTGCCGACGACCCCGGTGCGCCGACCGGCACCTTCCATTTCGCCAACGCCGGGGAGACCAGCTGGGCGGGCTTCGCCGCCGAGATATTCCGGCAGAGCGCCGCCCGCGGCGGCCCGGCCGCCACAGTCGAGCCGATCGCCACCGCCGACTATCCCACCCCCGCCCGCCGCCCGGCCAATTCGCTGCTCGACACCGGCAAGCTTCGCGCCGCCTACGGGATCGCGCCCCGGCCCTGGCAGGCGGCGCTGGGCGACATCCTCGACGAGCTGGTCGGACCGATCCAAGGAGCTATCGCATGAAGGGCATCATCCTGGCCGGGGGCTCGGGCACCCGGCTCCACCCGGCGACGCTAGCGGTCAACAAGCAGTTGCTGCCGGTCTACGACAAGCCGATGATCTATTACCCGCTGTCGGTGCTGATGCTCGCCGGCATCCGCGAGATACTGATCATCTCGAGCCCCGAGTACATCGACAATTACCGTCGCCTGTTCGCCGACGGTTCGGCGTTCGGGCTGCGGATCAGCTATGCCGAGCAGCCGCGTCCGGAAGGCCTCGCACAGGCGTTCACGATCGGTGCCGACTTCATCGGCGACAGCAACGTCGCGTTGGTCCTCGGCGACAACATCTTCTTCGGTGCGGGCCTGCCCGACCTCCTCGCCAGCGCGGTGGCGAGGCAGAAGGGTGCCACGGTATTCAGCTATCGGGTCGAGGATCCCGAGCGTTACGGCGTGGTCGAGCTGGGCGAGGACGGCCGCGCGCTGAGCCTGGAGGAGAAGCCCGCCGCGCCGAAGTCCAACTGCGCGGTGACCGGGCTCTATTTCTACGACAACCGGGTGGTTGAATATGCGCGCGATCTTCAGCCCTCGACGCGCGGCGAACTGGAGATCACCGACCTCAACCGCCTCTACATGGAGGCGGGCGACCTCTACGTCGAGCAGATGGGCCGGGGCTACGCCTGGCTCGATACCGGCACCCACGACAGCCTGCTGGAGGCGTCCGAGTTCGTCCGCACCCTCCAGCACCGCCAGGGCATCCAGATCGCCTGCCTGGAGGAAATAGCCTACGAGCAGGGCTTCATCACCGCCGACGAGGCGCGGGCGCGAGGGCAGATGTTCAGCAAGACCGCCTATGGCCGCGCGATCCTGCGCGCGGTCGGCACCGACTGACCGTTCCCCGGCTGGTCGGCGGTGGGAGGTCGGTGACCATGGTTTTCCGGACCTGCCGGGTGCCGGGACGACGCCGCCACGGTGGACATCGGCGCGATGCGCGGCAAGGGAGCGACCGATGTTCGGATTGGTCCTCGACTGGGAAGCGTTCAAGGTCTGGCTCACCGCCACGACCGGGCTCAGCCACCATGATTATCACCTGCTGCTCGGCGTCCTGCTGACGCTGGGGTTCGGGCTGCTGCTGCGTCGGCCACTCGGCTCGTGGCTGCCCCTCGGCATGGTGCTGGCGCTGGAACTGGTCAACGAGGCGTCCGACTTCACCCGCTACTATGTCGACGGCTATCCCTGGGGGCCGATGCCGATGCTGGTCGACATCGCGCTCACCATGCTGCCGCCGCTGGCGATCGTGCTGGCGGCGCGGTGGGACGGGTCCGGTCCCGTCCGGCGACCGGCCGCCAGGCCGGAGTGGGAGTAGAGGCCGGCGCTTATGGTCGGCTGCCTGCCGCGCCGGCCGGATCGTTGCGCCGCAGGTCGGCCGCGACCATCAGCCGGATCAGCTCGTCCAGTCTTACCGTCGCCTCCCAGCCGAGCAGCGACTTCGCCCTGGCGGGGTCGCCGACCAGCCGGTCGGGTTCGGCCGGGCGGTAAAAGGCGGGGTTGACCCGTACCCGCAGCCTGCCAGTCGCGCAGTCGGTGCCGGTCTCGCCCGCCGCCTCGCCCGACCAGGCGAGCGCGACGCCGATCTCGGAAAAGGCGCATTCGACGAAGCGGCGCACCGTTGCGGTCCGGTTGGTCGCCAGCACGAAGGTTTCGGGCCGGTCGTGCTGGAGCATCAGCCGCATGCCCTCCACATAGTCCTTGGCATAGCCCCAGTCGCGCTCGGCATCGAGGTTGCCGATCTCCAGTACCTCCGCTTGGCCCAGCGCGATCCTGGCGACGGTGTCGGTGATCTTGCGGGTGACGAACTCGGCCCCGCGCAGCGGCGATTCATGGTTGAACAGGATGCCGCTGGCACCGAACAGGCCGAAGCTCTCGCGGTAGTTGACCGTCATCCAATGGGCGTAGAGCTTGGCGATGCCATAGGGATTGCGCGGGTAGAAGGGGGTTTCCTCCGTCTGCGGAACTGCGCGCGCACGGCCGAACATCTCGGATGTCGATGCCTGGTAGAAGCGGATGGCGGGGTCCACCGTGCGGATCGCCTCCAGCAGGCAGGCGCAGCCGAGCCCGGTCACCCGGCCGGTGGTGATCGGCTGGTCGAACGAGGAGCCGACAAAGCTCTGGGCGGCGAGGTTGTACACCTCGGTCGCGCCCGCCCGTTCGATCAGCTCGATTGCGCCGCGGGTGTCGGCGAAGTCGTATTCCACCACGCTGAGGCGGGCATGGTCGCGGATGCCCAGTTCCTCGACCCGCCACAGGTCCGCGGCCGCGAGGCTGCGGCAGGTGCCGTGGACGACATAGCCGCGGGCAAGGAGGTTCTCGGCCAGGTAGGCACCATCCTGGCCGGTGATCCCGGTAACGATGGCCGTCTTGGTCATGGCGATCCTTGTGTTTCCTGCCCGGCCGACGGGCTGCCTGCGGGAGGGCGGGCAAGTCAAGCCGGGCGTGCTCCCCGCGCCCCCCCCCCCCCCCCCCCCCCCCGGGGGGGGGGGGGGGGGGGGGGGGGGGGGCCCGGCCCCCGGGGGCGGGGGGGGGGGGGCGGGGGGGGGGGGGGGGGGGGGCC
>Ga0325400_1000106_pt1 | contig 50834 bp, 52 predicted proteins | sample PopdelMetagenome_2_FD_205662 | JGI IMG/M metagenome (GOLD analysis project Ga0325400, IMG submission 205662) | Populus deltoides microbial communities from Bellville, Georgia, United States - Xylem-PdKOR-R1 | ecosystem: Host-associated > Plants > Phyllosphere > Stem > Wood/Secondary xylem... | reverse complement strand
CCGTTCCTGGGGGCGGATCGCGCGCGGCGGATGGTGCGGGCGTACGGCTCGCTGCTGCCGGAGATGCTCGGGACCGCGACCGACCTCGGCCGGGACTTCGGCGCCGGGCTCGGCGAGGTCGAGGCACGGTGGATGCACGACCGCGAATGGGCGCGCACACCGGAGGACGTGCTGGAGCGGCGCTCGAAGCTCGGGCTGCACATGACGCCGGCGGAGCGGGACGCGTTCGCGGCGTGGTGGCGGGCGGTGTTCACCTGATCCACGCCCGTCGCCCCAGCGGAGGCCGGGGTCCATGCCTGCCTCCTCGACCGGCACCGCTCGTGGCGAGAAACACGGACTCCAGCCTTCGCCGGGGTGACCGGTCCGATCAGTAGGACCGCCCGATCAGCACCCGCTCCACCGCCGCGTCGCCGGTGAAGATGCACCGCGCGCCCGGGTGCCCGCTCTGCCCCTTGGGCGCGTTGCGGATGGTGAGCTTGAGCGCCTTCAGCCGCTCCACCACCGCGTCGAGCGCGGCGCCGGTCGGCTTCGACCACGCCACGTCCGCCCAGCCGGGATGGCCGCCGGTGTCGGCGAACATCCGCTCGATGTCCGCCCAGTCGTCGACCGGCGCGATCGCCGACCGCATCCGCGCCTGCGCCTCGGCGAACAGGCTTTCCTGAACCGCGGCCAGCGTCTCGGCGACGCCGCCGACAAAGGCGTCGCGCGGCGTCACCCTCGCGTCGAGCTTGCCGTCCGCGCGGTAGAGCGCGGTGCGGACGATCACCGACACGTTGCCCGCCGCCACGTCGCGGCCGCCGACTTCGACCACCACCGGCGCGCCCTTCTTTACCCAGCCCCAGCGCTTGGTCGCCGCCTTGGCCGCCTTGAGGTCCAGCAGTGCCCGCACCGGCTCGCCGAACGCGGACTGCGCGGCAAGGTCCGCCCGCAACGCCTTGCAATAGCTCACCACCGCCTCGTCCTCGGGCGCGTCGCGCAGCATGGGGACGATCACCACCTGCCACGGCGCGATCCTGGGGGGCACGCGCAGCCCGTCGTCGTCGCCATGGGTCATGATGACCCCGCCGATCATCCGCGTCGACACGCCCCAGCTGGTGGTGTGGGCGTATTCGAGCTCCCCCGCCGCCGACTGGAAGCGGATGCCCTGCGCGTGGGCGAAGTTGGTGCCGAGATAGTGCGACGTGCCCGCCTGGAGCGCCTTGCCGTCCTGCATCATCGCCTCGATCGACCAGGTCTCGACCGCGCCGGGGAAGCGCTCGTTCTCCGGCTTCTCGCCGGCGATGACGGGGAGCGCGAGCGCTCCTTCCGCAAAGGCGCGGTACTCCTCCAGCATCCTGAGCGTCTCCTCGCGCGCCTCCTCCGCGGCGGCGTGGGCGGTGTGCCCCTCCTGCCAGAGGAACTCGGCGGTGCGCAGGAACATGCGGGTGCGCATCTCCCAGCGGACGACGTTGGCCCACTGGTTGATGAGCACGGGCAGGTCGCGCCACGACTGGACCCAGCGCGCGAACGCGGTGCCGATCACGGTCTCGCTGGTCGGGCGGACCACCAGCGGCTCCTCCAGCCTGGCGGCGGGATCGGGCTGGAGGCCGCCCTTGCCGTCCGGGATCAGCCGGTGGTGGGTGACCACCGCCATCTCCTTGGCGAAGCCCTCGACATGCTCCGCCTCCTTCTCGAAATAGGAGAGCGGGATGAACAGTGGGAAGTAGCAGTTCTCGTGCCCCGTAGCCTTGATCCGGTCGTCGAGGATGCGCTGCATCCGCTCCCAGATGCCGTAGCCCCACGGCCGGATCACCATGCACCCGCGCACCCCCGATTCCTCGGCCATGTCGGCGGCGGTGATGACTTCCTGGTACCAGGCGGCGAAATCCTGGGCGCGGGTGACGGACAAGGCGTGCTTCATGGCCGGGGCGGATAGCGCGCGGTCGTCGACACGTCACCCCCGCCGGGTTTGCGGGTGACGCGCGGCGGTACAAGGGAAAAGAAATGGCTAGAAGACGGCCGCGCCGATGCCTTTCAGCCACGCCCAGGCGCGCTCGACGGCACCGTCGGCGCCCGCAGCGGTCAGCAACGGGATGCACATGCCCGCCAGCCACAGGCCGGCACCGCTGCTCTGGGCGGCGATGCTTGCCCGCGAGTACTGGAAATCCACCAATGGCGCGGCATGGAAGTCCTGCAGGGCACGCAGCGATGCGTCACGCGATTGCTGGCTATCTTCGGCGTCGTAGATCGAGAGAACCTGCCGCGCCTTCAGCATGCGGTCGAACGCGTCCGATGCCTCCGTCGCAAACAGGCCATTGGCGACGATGATCGCGGCGCCCGACGCCGCCGCCCCGACGACGAAGAACGCCGCAGTCAGCGCAGTGTTGTCGGGCGTGAGGCCGATCCATTGTGCCGCCTTGCCTTCGCCGCTCAGCGCGGCCAGCATCGCGACCAAAGACGAACCGTTGAGCGCCAGCGAGCCGGTCCTGATCTTGTCGCTCAACTCATCGCGCCGCTGGACGAGGTACTCGTATCGCCGTTCACTGAACGGAGCCTCCAGCTCGTACGCACGCGCATTGACCGGATCGACGGTCCGCAGGCTGTGGATCGTCACGCTTCTTCTCCCATGATCCGACGCCATCGGCGACCCCGACATGCGGGCAGAGGGCGATGCGGCATCACCGGAGCCGATGTAAGCGGCGGGTTGCAGTGCCGCCATGTTGCGATCCGGCCCGGGTCTCGCCGAACATCGGGATCGTGCTGGACCAGCCGGGCGCGGCCGCTAAGGCAGCGCCGGTGAGCGACCGCCTCCTCCCCGCCATCGGCTTGCGCCTCCTGTCCGTGGCGCTGTTCGCCGTCATGAACGCGGCGCTGAAGCTCGCCGAGCAGCGGGGCGCGGCGCTCGGCGAGCTGCTCTTCTTCCGTCAGGCGGGAGCGGCGGTGCTGGTCGCGGGCGTGATCGCCGCCGGGCCGGGGCTCGCCTCCGTCCGCACCGCGCGCTTCGGTGCGCATGTCGGCCGCGCGACCGTCGGCCTCGTGTCGATGGCCTTCACCTTCGCCGCGCTGGTCGCGCTGCCGCTGCCGGAGGCGACGGCCATCGCCTTCACCACCCCGATCTGGGCCACCGTGCTCGGCGCGCTGCTGCTCGGCGAGCCGACCGGGTGGCGGCGGTGGAGCGCGGTCGCGGCCGGCTTCGCGGGCGTGGTGGTGGTCGCGCAGCCGGGCAGCGGCCACTTCCCGCTGTGGGGCGCCGGGTGCGGCATCCTGGCGGCGTTCCTCACCGCCAACGTCATGATCCTCCTGCGTCAGATCGGGCGCACCGAGGCGGCGGGGACGACGGTGTTCTGGTTCTCCGTCCTGTCCTGCCTGCCGCTCGGGATCGTGTACCTGTTCCAGGCGAGGGCGCATCCGCCGCTGGTCTGGGCCCTGCTCGCCCTGGTCGGCCTCGCCGGCGGTGCGGCGCAGCTCGCGATGACCGGCTCGCTCCGCCGCGGCGCGGTGTCGCTGGTGGTGCCGATGGACTATTCGTCGCTGCTCTGGGCGACCGCCTTCGGCTGGTTCGTGTTCGGGGTCTGGCCGACGCCGATGACCTGGGTCGGCGCGCCGGGCATCGTCGGCTCGGGCCTCTACATCGTCTGGCGCGAACACGTCCGGCGGCGCGCGGCGACGGGCATGGCGGCGCCCGTCGAGTGATCGCGGTCACCCGAACACCAGCATCCTCAGCCAGAAGATCAGCGACGGCGCGGCGAGCAGCCCCAGCCCGGCCGTCCACCAGCGCAGCCGCCGCCCCCGCCGCTGGCGGCGCACCAGCACGATGGGCGTCGCGATCGCCCCCGCCACGATCGACGGCAGCACGAACGCGGCGACCGTCCCCAGCCCCTTGGGATCGTCGCCGAAAGTGGGCATGTCCAGCAGCCCCAGCCACACGTACACCAGCAGGAAGCCGAAGGTCATCCCCGCCGCGGCCCCGAGCACGATGCCGCCGCAGGCTAGCGCCAGCTGCCGGTTGGTCGGCTCACCCTCCACGCACCGCCTCCGCGAGCATCCGCCGGCCGCGAAGGAACATTTCCAGCCGCTGGGCCGCGAACAGGCCGAGCACCAGGCAGATCGCGACATCGGTCACCGCCATCGCGTCGAGCCCGAGCGCCCGGTCGACCGTTTCGTTGCGCATTCCCTGCCGCACCACCACGATCGCGAGGACGAACAGGAACGCCGCCGGCGAGCTGCGATGATTGAGCCGGTGGGTCTCGGGATCGACGGTGATCCGCATCATCCGTCCGCGCTGCCAGCCGAGCGCCGCGCCGCCGGCGAGCGCCAGCGCACACAGGCCCCACACCCACGGTGCCGGCGGTGCCGTCGCCAGCAGGGCGACCGCGAGCACCAGGTGGATCGCGGGCACGATCCACAGCCGCTCGAGCTTCAGCGGCCGGTCCTGGCTCATCCGCTTCCAACGGATCGTGAACACGACGCCGATGACGACGAGGGGGATGAGGTACTGGAGCCAGCCATAGGGCTGGACCGCCTGCCCGCCCATTATTCCGCGGCCTCGGCGGGGGGAGCGGCCGGCTCCCGCCACGCCAGTACCGGCTTCCTCGCCGCGCGGGTCTCGTCCAGCCGCGCGCGCGGGGCGAAGTGCGGGGCCGACTTCAGCGCCTGGTCCCCGGCCTTGGCGCGCTCCGCCACCGACCGGAGCGCCCCGACGAACTGATCCAGCGCCGCCTTCGATTCTGTCTCGGTCGGCTCGACCAGCATCGCGCCGTGGACCACCAGCGGGAAGTAGACGGTCATGGGATGGAAGCCCTCGTCGATCAGTCCCTTGGCGATGTCGAGGGTGGAGAAGCCCTGGGCCAGCCCCGCGTCGCTGAACAGCGCCTCGTGCATGCAAGGCCCGGCGCCCGCGAACGGCGCGTCGAGGGTGCCCTCCAGCGAGCGCAGCACATAGTTGGCGTTGAGCACCGCGTCCTCGGCGACCTGGCGCAACCCGTCGGCGCCGTGGCTGAGGATGTAGGTCAGCGCGCGGGTGAACATCCCCATCTGGCCGTGGAAGGCGGTCATCCGGCCGAAGCTGTCGAGACGCCCACCGAAATGCTCCTCCGCGAACTCGTCCGCGCGCTCCTCCTCGATCAGGTGGATGTGCCCGTCCGCGGTCCGCGCGGTGTAGGGCAGCGGCGCGAACGGCGACAGCGCCTCCGACAGCACCACCGGCCCCGACCCCGGCCCGCCGCCGCCGTGCGGGGTCGAGAAGGTCTTGTGGAGGTTGATGTGCATGGCGTCGACGCCGAGGTCGCCCGGCCGCACCCGCCCGACGATGGCGTTGAAGTTGGCGCCGTCGCAATAGACGTAGCCGCCGGCCGCGTGGACCGCGTCGCTGATCCGCTTCAGGTCGCGCTCGAACAGCCCGCAGGTGTTGGGATTGGTGATCATCACCGCCGCCACGTCCGGCCCCAGCCGCGCCTCCAGCGCTTGCGTATCGACGCGGCCGTCGGCGGTGGCGGGGATGTCCTCGACCGTGAAGCCCGCGAAGGCGGCGGTGGCGGGGTTGGTGCCGTGCGCCGACTCGGGGACGAGGACGACCTTGCGGTGCCCCTCCCCGCGCTTCTCCAGCGCCGCCTTGATCGCCAGGATGCCGCACAGCTCGCCGTGCGCGCCCGCCTTGGGGCTCATCGCGACGCCGTGCATGCCGGTCAGCGCGATCAGCCAGTGCGCCAGCTCGTTGATGACGCCCAGCGCCCCCTGCACCGTGTCGACGGGTGCCAGCGGATGCACGTCCGCGAAGCCCGGCAGCCGCGCCATCCGCTCGTTCAATCGCGGATTGTGCTTCATGGTGCACGAGCCGAGCGGGAACAGCCCCAGGTCGATGGCGTAGTTCTGCCGGCTGAGGCGGGTGTAGTGGCGCACCGTCTCGGGCTCCGACAGGCCGGGCAGGCCGATCGGCTCCTTGCGGGTGAGGCCGCCCAGCCGGTCGTGCTTGACGTCGCCCCCGGCGAAATCGACGCCGGTGGTGCGGGTCGAGCCGATCTCGAAGATCAGCGGCTCCTCCAGCATCAGCGCGCGGTTGCCGGTGAAGGTCGGCGCGGCCGCCGCCGTGTCGTTGGCGGTCATCTCGGGCTTCCAGCCGCTCTGGTTGATGGTCATGCCAGCACCTCCTGAAGCGCGTTCGCCAGCGCCTCGACATCCTCGCTCGTCGTCGTCTCGGTCACCGCGACCACCAGCCCGTTCGCCAGCGCATCCTCGCCCGGGTAGAGCCGCCCGAGCGACACCCCCGCGAGCACCCCCTTCTCGGCCAGCGTCCGCACCACCGGCCGCGCCTCCTGCCCCAGGTCCAGAGTGAACTCGTTGAAGAACCGCTCGGTCACCAGCCGGATGCCGGGCACCTCCGCCAGCCGCTCCGCCGCATGCACCGCGCCGGCATGGTTGAGCCCGGCCAGCCGCCTCAAGCCCGCCTCCCCCAGCAGCGTCATGTGGATCGAGAAGGCGAGCGCGCACAGGCCGGAATTGGTGCAGATATTCGACGTCGCCTTCTCGCGCCGGATGTGCTGCTCGCGGGTCGACAGGGTCAGCACGAAGCCGCGCTTGCCGTCGGCGTCCACCGTCTCGCCGCACAGCCGCCCCGGCATCTGGCGGACATACTTCTCCTTGCATCCGAACAGCCCGACATAGGGCCCGCCGAACTGGAGCCCGACGCCGAGCGACTGGCCCTCGCCGACGACGATGTCCGCGTCCATCTCGCCCGGGGACTTGAGCGCGCCCATCGCCACCGGCTCGGTCACCACCGCGACCAGCAGCGCCTTTCTCGCGTGGCACGCATCGGCCAGCGGCCGGAGGTCGCCGATCCGGCCGAGGATGTCGGGGTACTGGACGACGACGCAGCTCGTCTCGTCGTCGATCGCGGCGATGAGCCGGTCGAGGTCCATGTCCGCCGACAGGTCGGGGACGGCGGTCTCCAGCACGTCGCCGGTGTACTTGGCCATCGTCCTGGCGACCGAGACGTAGTGCGGGTGGAGCCCCGACGACAGGATCGCCTTGGTCCGCCGGGTGATCCGCCGCGCCATGCCCACCGCCTCCCAGCACGCGGTCGAGCCGTCGTACATCGACGCGTTGGCGACGTCGGTCCCGAGCAGGCGCGCGACCTGGGTCTGGAACTCGAACAGCATCTGGAGCGTGCCCTGCGCGATCTCGGGCTGGTACGGGGTGTAGGCGGTAAGGAACTCGCCGCGCTGGATCAGGTGGTCGACCGAGGCGGGCACGTGGTGCCGGTAGGCGCCGCAGCCGAGAAAGAAGGGCACTTCGCCGGCGACCGTGTTCTTGCGGGCCAGCGCGGTCATGTGCCGTTCGACCTGGAGCTCGGTGGCGTGGAGCGGCAGGCCCTCGATCGGGCCGTTCAGCCGCGCGGCCTCGGGCACGTCGACGAACAGGTCGTCGATCGAATGGACGCCGATGGTCGCCAGCATCGCCTCGCGATCATGGCCGGTCAGGGGAAGGTAGCGCATCATTGGCTCCTCCCCTCCCTTTCGGGGGAGGGGCTGGGGTTGGGGCGGGGTCTCACCGAGGCCAACGCTCGCGACGAGACCCCACCCCGTTCCCTCCCCATCGGCCCCCATGAAAGCAGTGTTTTCACGGGAGCCCATGGGGAAGGGGCTCGAAAAGTCAGAGCTTCGCGACGAAGCTCGCGTACGCGGTCTCGTCCATCAGCTCGTCGAGCTCGGACTGGTCGGTCAGGGTGAGCTTGAAGAACCAGCCCTCCCCCTCCGGGTCCGAGTTCACCAGCGACGAATCGTCGGCGAGCGCGGCATTGCCCTCGATCACCGTGCCCGACACCGGCGAATAGACGTCGGACGCCGCCTTGACCGACTCGACCACCGCGGCCTCGTCGCCCTTGGACAGCTGGCGCCCCTCGGCGGGCACGTCCACGAACACCACGTCGCCGAGCTGCCCCTGCGCATAGTCGGAGATGCCGACCGTCCCGGTCTCGCCGTCGACGTCGATCCATTCATGGTCTTCGGTGAAAAAGCGGCTCATTTCGGTGCTCCTGCACGAACGTAGTTGTGGGGGACGAAGGGCATGGCGGCGACGGTCGCGTCGTGGACCTTGCCGCGCTGGACGATGCGCACGGCGGTGCCGGGCACCGCGAGGTCGGCGGGGACGTAGGCCATGGCGATCGGCGCGCCGACCGAGGGGGCGAACCCGCCGCTGGTGACCCGGCCGATGGTGGCGCCGTCGGCATCGACCACCGACGCGCCCTCGCGCACCGGCTGGCGCCCGGCGATCGTCAGCCCGACCCGCTTCGCCGCCGGCCCGTGCTCGCGCTCGGCGAGGATGCGGGCGGCGCCCGCGAAATCCGCCGCCTCCCGCCGCCGCTTGGCGAGCGCGAAGCCGAGGTCGGCCATTACCGGCGTGGTCTCGGGATCGAGATCGTGGCCGTAGAGCGGCAGCCCCGCCTCAAGCCGGAGCGAGTCGCGCGCGCCCAGCCCGATCGGCTTCACCTCCGGCTCGCCGAGCAGCGCGTCGGCGAATCCCGCGGCGGCGTCGGCGGGGATCGACACCTCGAACCCGTCCTCGCCGGTATAGCCCGACCGGCTGATCCACAGCGGCACGCCGTTCCAATCGAACGCCCCCGCGGTCATGAACACGAGGGCCGAGACCCCGGGCACCAGCCGGGCGAGCGCATCCACCGCCTTGGGACCCTGCACCGCCAGCAGCGCCTGGTCGTCCATCAGGTTGAGCGTGGTGGCGTCCGACACCGCGTCGAGCAGCACCCCGATATCGTCGTACTTGGTGGCGCCGTTGACCACCATGTAGAGCTCGTCGCCCCCGTCCCGGTCCTTGCGCCTGGTCACCATCAGGTCGTCCAGCACGCCGCCGTCGTCGCCCAGCAGCAGCGAGTAGCGCATCCGCCCCTCGCCCAGGCCCGTGACGTCGCCGGGCAGCACCGCCTCCAGCTCCTTCGCGGCGCCCGCGCCGGTGAAGACGAGCTGGCCCATGTGGCTGACGTCGAACAGTCCGGCGGACGCGCGCGTCCACAGATGCTCGGCCATGATGCCCTCATACTGGACGGGCATCTCGTAGCCGGCGAAGGGCACCATCCGCCCGCCCCGCGCGCGGTGCCAGGCGTCGAGCGGCAGCTGCCGGATCGGGGTCTCGGCGGCCTCGGCATCGTCGATGCCGTCCTGGATGTCGGGGGGAATGTCGCTCATCGACCTGGACCTCCAAAGGGGAACGGCGGCGGCTGATCCCGCATCCGTGCCATGCCCCCCTCTGTCACGGAACCTGAGAGCTTTCCCCGGCGGGTGCCGGGTTACCCCTTCGGTGGCCGTCGCCGGTGGGCGATGGCGCTTTCCAGAGTGTCGCTCGCCCCTCGCGGTCCTTCTGCCTGAGAGATTCCGGGGTGGTTGCTCCTTCGGCGGCCGGTCTGGTCCCTTGAAGGGGCCGGCACTCTCCCGCGGCGGGCATCGACGGGGACGAGCCTTGGCGCGGGTCCCGGCCGCCGTCAACCGGGCGTTTGCGGGGATGGCCGCCTGGGTTCGCTGAGGCGCGGCGGCAGGAAGCGTTAGTGCTCGGCAACGCGACGTCCCCTCTCCGACCGATGAAGAGGAAGCCGCCGGCGCGGCGAGGAGCGACGCCTTTGCGCCTTTGCGTGAACCGGCCTTTTATCGCTGCGCGTTGTACCGCAGCTGCTCGTCCGTCAGCTGGAATCCGACCAGCGCCTCGAAGCTGGCGCGCAGCACCGCGCTGCGCACCTCGGGCTGCGACAGCGGATCCACCGCCGCCTCCTCGTCGCCCGCCTTGCGGCGCTGGGTGATGCGCTTGCGGATGTCCGCGGGGATGGTGGCGGCGGCGCGGGCGATGGTGGCGGTCGCCTGGCCGGTCGCCGACGCCCGCTGCTGGCCGGCGTCGAAGTGGATGCGGACCTGCCCGACGCGCTTCGCGGTCACCTGGCTGCCGCCGCGGACGATCGCGATGTAATAGGGCAGCTGGACGTCGCGCGCCGCGCCCGCGTCGGTGCGGCGGGCGTCGACCCGGAAGCCGACGGTGGTGACGATGTCGTCGCCCGCCTCGTTGCAGCTGCCGCGCACCTCCGTCATCAGCGCGGCGAGGTCGATCGCGGCGACCGAGCGATCGGACCCGTTGAACAGCGTCACGTCGCCGGTGCCCGCAGGGACCCCCACCACCGGGCAGGCGGAGCGGACGGCGGTGACCCCGCCGGTCTCGTCGAGCTGGCCCCGACCGGCGCACCCTGACAGGATCAGCGCGGCGGCCGCGGCGGGGAGGATGGCTTTCACGGGACGCATCACCTTACGGACTGGATGCGCGGTCCATAGGAAGCGGCTTCACCCCGCGCAAGCGATGGCGTAGAGACCGGCCCCGTGACCGCCCCAGTGAGCATCCCCGCCACCATCGCCCCCGCCAAGCCCGCGCTGGAGCTGGTGATCGCCGCCCCGCGCGGCTTCTGCGCGGGCGTCGACCGCGCGATCCGCATCGTCGAGTTGGCGATCGAGAAGCACGGCGCCCCCGTCTATGTCCGGCACGAGATCGTCCACAACAAGTTCGTGGTCGACGCGCTGAAGGCCAAGGGCGCGGTGTTCGTGGAGGAGCTGACGGAGGTGCCCGACGGCGCCCATGTCGTCTTCTCCGCGCACGGGGTCCCCAAATCGGTGCCGATGAACGCCCAGGCGCGCGGGCTCGACTATTTCGACGCGACCTGCCCGCTGGTGTCCAAGGTCCATCGCCAGGCCGAGCGGCTGGTGGCGGCGGGCCGTCACATCGTCTTCATCGGGCACCAGGGCCACCCGGAAGTGATCGGCACCTTCGGCCAGGTGCCGCCGGGTGACATGACGCTGGTCGAGACGGTGGCGGATGCCGAGGCCCTCACCCCCACCGACCCCGACAACCTCGCCTTTCTCACCCAGACCACCCTGTCGGTGGACGACACCGCGCAGGTCGTCGCCGCGCTCCAGCGCCGTTTTCCGACCATCCTGGGCCCGCGCGGCGAGGACATCTGCTACGCCACCTCCAACCGCCAGGCCGCGGTCAAGGCGATCGCCGCCCAGTGCGACGCCGTGCTGGTGATCGGCGCGCCCAACTCATCCAACTCGGTGCGGCTGGTCGAGGTGGCGGAGCGCGAGGGCACCCCCGCCATCCTGATCCAGCGCGCCAACGAGCTCGACTGGACCTTCCTCCACGGCGTCGGCACGCTGGGCATCACCGCCGGCGCCTCCGCGCCCGAGCTGCTGGTGCGCGAGCTGGTCGACCGGCTGTCGTTGCGCTTCGACGTGACCGAGCGCGAGGTGGAGATCGGCCGCGAGACCATCGCCTTCAAGCTGCCCCGCGGGCTCGACGCGGCGGCCTGACCGGGCGGGGCCAACGCGGCCCCTGCCCCCGGTCCGTCATCCCGGGCTTGTTGCGGCATCCACCCGTCCGCATAACCGAAGGGCGAAGGAGATAGAGGCGAATGGCCGTCTACACCCACGTCCCCGCCGAATCGCTCCAGCGCTTCCTGGCCCGCTACGACGTGGGGGATCTCGTCTCCGCAAAGGGCATCGCCGAGGGGGTGGAGAACTCCAACTACCTGGTCGACACCACCGGCGGCCGCTACGTCCTGACCCTCTACGAGAAGCGGGTGGCGGCGGGCGACCTGCCCTTCTTCCTCGACCTGCTCGACCATCTCGCCGCGCGTGGCCTGCCCGTGCCGCCGGCGATCAGGGACCGCGACGGCCGCGCGATCCAGGGATTGGCGGGCCGCCCGGCCTGCCTGATCCGCTTCCTGCCCGGCGTGTCGCTGTCGACCCCGACCGCGGCGCAGGCGCGCGCCGCCGGTCGCGCGATGGCGGACCTCCACGCCGCGGCGGCGGACTTCGCGGGCACGCGGCCCAACTCGATGGGGGTCGACACGTGGCGCCCGCTCTTTGATCGCTGCGGCGACAGCCTCGACCGGATCGCGCCGGGGCTGCACGCCGATCTCGGCCGCGCATTGGACGCGGTGCTCGCGACCTGGCCCGCCGACCTGCCCCGCACGGTGATCCATGCCGACCTGTTCCCCGACAACGTCCTGACCCTGGGCGACCGGGTGACGGGGCTGATCGACTTCTACTTCGCCTGCACCGACATCCGCCTCTACGACCTGGCGGTGATGCATGCCGCGTGGAGCTTCGACGCCGCCGGCACCCGCCACGACTGGGACGTGGGAGAGGCGCTGATCACCGGATACGCCCACCGCTTCCCGCTCACCGACGCCGACCGAGACCATCTCGCCACCCTGGCGACCGGCGCGTGCATCCGCTTCACCCTGTCGCGTGCGTGGGACTGGCTCAACACGCCGCCCGACGCGCTGGTGACGCGCAAGGACCCGCTCGCCTTCTGGCGGCGGCTCAAAATCTATGACCCTAGCCTCGCGTCGCTGCTAGGGACGCTGCGATGACCGAGACACTGGTAGAGATCGCCACCGACGGCGCGTGCAAGGGCAATCCCGGACCCGGCGGCTGGGGCGCCGTTCTCCGTTTCGGCGACCGGGAGAAGGAGTTGTCGGGCGGCGACCCGCACACCACCAACAACCGCATGGAGCTGACCGCCGTCATCGAGGCGCTCGGCACCCTGACCCGCCCCTGCCGGATCAAGCTGTCGACCGACAGCAAGTACGTCATGGACGGCCTCACCCGCTGGGTGAAGGGCTGGCAGCGCAACGGCTGGAAGACCGCCGACAAGAAGCCGGTGAAGAATGTCGAGCTGTGGCAGGCGCTGCTGACCGCGGTGGAGCACCACCGCATCGAGTGGGTGTGGGTCAAGGGCCATGCCGGCCACCCCGACAACGAACGCGCCGACAGGCTGGCCAGCGACGCGGCGGTGGCGGCGCGGCGGTAACGCCGACCGCCATCGCCGAGCCCTCGACCGCCAACTCCGCTCGGGCCGGTCCTGCCCTCAGCCGAACCGGTCGGGCGCGTAGAGGCCGGGATCGAGCCCGCGCGGCACCGCCTGCCCCAGGATCAGCGCCGCCGCCAGCGCGGAGGCGGCGGGGGCGGTCTGGATGCCGAACCCGCCCTGCCCCGCGCACCAGAAGAAGCCGGGCGCCTCGGGGGCGAAGCCGTACACCGGCCGCCGGTCGGGCGCGAAGCTGCGCAGCCCCGCCCAGCGCCGTTCAACCGCCGCCACCCGCCAGTCCACCACCCCTTCGAACCGGTCGATCGCGACCGCGACGTCCATCTCCTCGGGGGCCGCGTCGCAGGGATCGGTCGCGGTCTCGTCGTGCGGGGACAGCCACAGCCGCCCGCCCGCTTCCGGCTTGAAGTAGAAGCGCCCGGCGATGTCGGCGACCATCGGCAACCCGGCGGGCGGCGCGGGATCGGTCCGCATCTGCACCACCGTCCGCCGATAGGCGGCGATGCCGATCGGCGCCGCCCCGGCCAGCATCGCCACCGCGTCCGCCCAGGCGCCCGCGGCGTCCACCAGCACCGCCGCCTCGACCGGTCCGGCGCGGGTGTCGAGCCGCCAGCGCCCCCCCGCGCGCCGTGCCGCCGCCAGCCCAGCGTCGGTCATGGTCACCGCGCCCCCCCGCCGCGCCGCGCCGATCTGGTCGGCATGGAGGCGGGCGACGTCGATATAGGCGCAGCTCGGCTCGATCACCCCGCGCGTCCAGCCGGGTCGGAGCCGGGGCACGACCGTGGCGGGATCGACCGGGTCGAGCCGCACGCCGGTCCCCGCGAAGTCGGCGAGCAGCGCGTCGATCGCCCCCGCATCCGCGTCGCGGCCGAGGTGGAGCGAGCCGAGCGGGTCGAGATAGCCGCCCGCGCGCAGCACCGGGCCGGAGGCGGTGGTGAGCGGCTGGATCGCGGGACCGCCGTAGGTCTCCGACCAGAACGCCGCCGACCGCCCGGTGGCATGGTAGCCGGGGGTGTTCTCCGCCTCCAGCAGCACGACCCGCGCATGCGGGGCCAGCGCCGCGGCGAGCCCCGCCCCGGCGATCCCCGCGCCGACGATCGCGACGTCGTAGCTCACGCCGCCGCCCGGTCGAGAAAGGCGTCGATCGTCGCCAGTGCCCGGTCGCGGACCGGGTCCGCCTCGCGCAGGATCTCGTGCGCCGAATCGGGAAAGGCGACCAGCTCGGCCGCGGGCATCCGCGCCGCCACCGCCCGCGCGGCGCGCGCATCGACCAGCCGATCGCGATCGGCCACCAGCATCAGCGTCGGCACGGTCAACGTGGACAGCGCCGGGTCGGCGCGCAGCGTGCGCGTCGCCGCGAACGCCTCGTGCAGCCACGCCCAGCCCGGCGGACCCAGCCGGTGGTCGGGCAGCCGCGCGTGCCACCAGTCCTCGTCGGCGTAGCGGGTGGGGTCGCCGGTCAGCAGGCGCGCGCGGTCGACCGGCGGCCGCCGCACCCCGACCACCGGGTGCCCGGCCAGCCACGCCGACAGCCGCTCGCCCGCGCGCGCGCCGACCGGGCTGCGCAGCCCCAGCATCGGCGCGACCAGCACCAGTGCGTCGGGGGCGACCAGCCCGTCCAGCACGGCGCGCAGCGACAGGAACCCGCCCATCGAATGGCCGACCAGCACCTTCGCGCCGGGCACCGTCGCCGCCCATTCGCGCCACTGCCCCGCGAGGTCCGCCAGCGCCGGCGCGAACTCGCTGGTGATGCCGCCCGCATGGTCGAACCGCCCCGACCCGCCATGCCCGCGCCAGTCGAACCCGGCCAGCGCCCAGCCCCGCGCGTGCCAATGGCCGAACGCCTCCAGATACTTCTCGAACACGTCGCCGCGCCCGGCCTGGAAGAACAGGCCCCCCCGCGCCGCGCCCCCTCCCGCCGCGTCCGCCGCCGCCCAGTCGAACCGCCGCAACCGCCAGCCGTCGGGCGCGGTCCAGCCCCCGGTCCGGAAGTCCGGCGGCAGCGCGCGGCGCCAGGCGGCGGGATCGGTCGCGATCGTCACGGCGCGAGTGGTTACGGTTTCGTAAGCCGCACCGTCTAGGCCGAAGCGGTGACCGACCCGCACTTTTTCCCTCGCGCCCTGCTCCTCGCGCTCGCCGCCGCGCTGCTGGTCGCGGGGGGTGTGGAGGATGTCCGTCACCGCACCATCGGCAACCGCAAGAACGCCGCGCTGGCGCTGCTCGCGCCGGCCTGGTGGTGGGCCAGCGGTCTCGCGCCCTGGCCGGACATGCTGCTCCAGTTCGGGCTCGCCGGGCTGGTGTTCCTTCCCTTCGTCGGGCTGTTCGCGCTCGGCTGGATGGGGGGCGGCGACGTCAAGCTGCTCGGTGCGCTGGCGCTGTGGCTGCCGCTCGGCGCCTTTGCCGAGATGCTGGCGGTCATGTCGCTGGTCGGCGGCGCGATCACCCTTCTGCTCATGGTCGAATCGCGGCTGCGTCGTCGCCCCGGCGCGATCGAGGTGCCGTACGGCGTCGCGATCGCGGTGGCGGCGATGCCGATGCTGGCGGGAACGATATCTTAACCACCCCCGCGCGATGCTTAACGCGCCATCAACCGGACCCGCGGGTCCACGAGGTCGGACAAGGGCATGGATAGTCGCAAGGTCGTACTGCTGGTGGGGGCGCTCTCGGTCGCGGGCGTGACCGCGTTCGCGGCCCGCACCCTGGTCGTCGGCGCCGCCGCGCCGGAGGCGGCCGCCGTCGCCGCCGCGCCGGTGATCGACGGGCCGGAGGTGCTGGTCGCCACCAAGGCGCTCCCCGTCGGCACCATCCTGGACGCCACCGCACTGAAGTTCCAGCCCTGGCCCAAGGAGCTGGTCGACAACGCCTACTACCTCCGCCAGAAGACCGACCTCCAGTCGCTGATCGGCACCGTCGTCCGCAACGCGATCACCGCGGGGCAGCCGGTCACCCAGGGCGCGCTGGTCAAGCCGGGCGATCGCGGCTTCCTCGCCGCCGCACTGGGGCCGGGCATGCGCGCGGTGGCGGTCCCCGTCTCGCAGAACACCGGCGTCGCGGGCTTCGTATTTCCCGGCGACCGCATCGACCTGGTCCTGACCCAGACCGTCGACGGCCAGGGCGGCGCGGACCCCCGCGCGCTCAAGGTGTCGGAGACGATCATCCGCAACATCCGCGTGCTCGCCACCGACCAGCGGACGGACAACACCGCGGGCGAGGACGGCAAGACTCCCGTCACCACCTTCAGCAACGTCACGGTGGAGGCGACCCCGCGGATCGCCGAACAGATCGCAGTGGCGCAGCAGCTCGGCACCATCTCGCTGTCGCTGCGCAGCCTCGCCGACGACTCGGCCGAGCTCGAACAGGCGATCGCGTCGGGCGCGGTGAAGGTGCCCGACGGCGCCGACCCCAAGGCGGAAAAGGCGATGCTGCTGCGCGTGGCGGGCCAGCCCCAGGCGGGCAACGCCACCTATTCCACGGGTGCCGACATCTCGCGCTACGCCCGCCGCTCGATGCCCAGCGCACCGCCGCCCGCGGCGCCGGTCGCCGCCGGCGTTCCGGTCCAGGGACCCGGGCCGATGGCCGCCGCCGCCGCGACCGCCCCGGTCGGCCCCACCGTCCGCGTCGCGCGCGGCAACGACGTGACCGCCGTGCCGGTCGGAGGAAAGAACTGATGCGCAGCCGTGCCACCCTGGCGCTCGCCGCCGCCGCGACCCTGGTCGCCGCGCCCGCCACCGCGCAGGTCCGCCGCAACGCCGGCGCTTCCCCCGCCGTGGCCGCCACGCCGAGCCGGGTCGTCCAGGTCAACACCGGCCGCGGCCAACTGGTCACGCTGTCGGCGCCGATGACCGACCTGTTCGTCGCCGACCCGCAGGTCGCCGACGTCCAGGTCCGCTCGTCGACCCAGCTCTACGTGTTCGGCAAGAAGCCGGGCGAGACCACCGTGTCGGCGACGACCCGCGGCGGCCAGGTCGCCTTCTCGGCCACGGTGCGGGTGGGCAACAACTACGACTCGATCGGCTCGATGCTCCGGCTCGCCATGCCCGATTCCGAGGTGGTCGCGACGCCCATGAACGGGCTGGTCCTTCTCACCGGCACCGTCGCCGCTCCCGCCGACGCGGCGGAGGCGGAGCGGCTGGTGCAGGCGTTCGTCGGCGAGAACACCAAGGTCCTCTCGCGCCTCAAGACCGCCACCCCGCTCCAGGTCAGCCTCCAGGTCCGCGTCGCGGAGGTCCGCCGCGGCTTCCTGAAGACGGTGGGGGTCAACCTCGGCTCGGTGGACGCGACCGGCGGGTTCAAGTTCGGCATCGCCCAGGGCGTGTCGAACCGGCCCCAGTTCATCCCCGGTGCGCCGCTGGCGACCGGGTTCACCGAAGGCGACGGCCACAGCCTCATCCCGCAGTCGGCGACCGGCAGCACGCTGGGCTTCGCGGGCCGGCTGCTCGGGCTCGACATCCTCGGAGCGATCGATCTCGGCGAGACGACCGGGCAGGTCTCGACCCTCCAGAACACCAACCTCCTGGCGCTGTCTGGCGAGACCGCGACCTTTCTGGCGGGCGGCGAGATCCCCATCCCGCTGGCGCAGGCGCTGGGCACCGTCTCGATCGAGTTCAAGCAGTACGGCGTCAGCCTCGCCTACACCCCCACCGTGCTGTCGGACGGGCGGATCAGCCTGCGGGTGCGGCCGGAAGTGTCCGAGCTCGACTACACCAACGCCATCACCCTGTCGGGGACGCGGGTGCCGGGGCTCATCACCCGCCGGGCGGAGACGACGGCGGAACTCGGCTCGGGCGAGAGCATCATGATCGGCGGGCTGATGTCCAACAGCCACAACAACACGATCGACAAGACCCCCGGCCTGGCCAACATCCCGATCATCGGCGCGCTGTTCCGCTCCAACAGCTGGCAGCGCAACGAGAGCGAACTGGTCATCATCATCACCCCCTATCTGGTGAAGCCGATGGCGAGCCCGCGGCAGGTCGCGCTGCCGACCGACGGCTACAGGTCGGCGACCGACCTCGGCAGGCTGGCGCTGGGCCAGAACGAGACCGGCCAGTCGGGGGCACGGCGCCCGATCCCGACCGTCGCCGCGCCCACCGCCCCCGCACCGGTCATCGGCGCGGTCGCGCCGACGCCCGCCCGCGCTACCGAGACCGCCTCGGCCGGCGGGCGCAAGGGCACGCTTCCGACCCCCGGCTTCTCCAACTGAGCGGCGAGACCAGCACCATGACCAAGCCGACGCTTCTCCTCCTCGCCCTCCCCGCGCTGCTGCTCGGCGGCTGCATGGGCACCGAAAACCGCGGGCTGGAGTCCGTCCACCAACCGGTGGTCGCCCGCACCGACTATGCTTTGGACCTCGATGCCGGCCAGGGCCGGCTCGCGCCCGGCGAGGTCGACCGGCTCGACGGCTGGCTCCGGACGATGCGCGTCGGCTACGGCGACCGCGTGGCGCTCGACGGCGAGCGGGCACCGGCGGCGACCGGCGAGGTCGCGGGGGTCGTCGCCCGCTACGGCCTGCTCCTCGCCGACGCTGCACCGGTCACCGCCGCGCCGATCGCGCCGGGCGCGCTCAGGGTGGTGGTCAGCCGGATGCGCGCTTCCGTGCCCGGCTGCCCCGACTGGTCGCGCAACCTCGCCAATGACTTCGAGGGGCATACCCATTCGAACTATGGCTGCGCGACCAACGCCAACCTCGCCGCGATGGTCGCCAATCCCGCCGACCTCGTCCGCGGGGCCGACGGCGTCGCCATCGCCGACCCGCAATCGGTGTACAAGTCGATCGACAGCTACCGCAAGGCGCCCACCACCGGCGCCGGCCAGCAGCTGAAGACCGAAACGGTGGGGGGCAAGTAAGCATGAACGCGCCATGGAAACCCGCCGGCGCCGGCATCCGCGCGCCCTTCGTCGCCTACGTCTGCGACGACAGCACCGCCGATGTGATGCGCCCGGTCGCCGCCGAGCTCGGCTGGTCGCCCGACCTGATCCACAAGGGCGGCTTGCGCAACGCCGTGCAGACGCTGTCGGTGTCGGCGAGTCCGCAGATCCTGTTCGTCGACCTCGCCGAATCGGGCGATCCGCTGTCCGACATCAACGCGCTCGCCGAGGTGTGCGAGCCCGGCACGGTGGTGATCGCGGCCGGCCAGGTCAACGACGTCCGGCTTTACCGCGATCTCGTCGCCTCGGGGATCCAGGACTATCTCCTGAAGCCCTTGTCTCCCGACATGCTGCGCGACGCGCTCGGCCACGCCCAGGCGATGCTGAACGCGCCGCGGGTGGTCGAAGGCGGCGCCGAGCGACCCCACTGCGCGACCGCGGTGATCGGCGCGCGCGGCGGCGTCGGCGCGTCCACCGTGGCGACCTCGCTCGCCTGGCTGCTCGCGGAGAAGTCCGGACGCTCCACCGCGCTGCTCGACCTCGACGTCCATTTCGGCACCGGCGCGTTGGCGCTCGACCTCGAGCCCGGCCGCGGCCTCACCGACGCCATCGAGAACCCAAGCCGGATCGACGGGCTGTTCATCGAACGCGCGATGGTCAAGGCGTCGGAGAAGCTGGCCGTCCTGTCGGCGGAAGCGCCGATCAACGCACCGTTGTTGACCGACGGTGCCGCCTTCTACCAGCTTCAGGAGGAGATGCGGGGGGCATTCGAATGCACGGTGGTCGACCTGCCGCGCGGCATGCTGGTCCAGCACCCGGCGCTGATGGGCGAGGTCAACCTGGCCGTGGTCGTCACCGAGCTGACGCTGGCGGCGGCGCGCGACACCATCCGCATCCTGTCCTGGCTGAAGACCAACGCCCCGCAGACCCGCGTCTTCCTGTTCGCCAACCGGGTGCCCGCCGGGCAGACCGAGATCAGCCGCAAGGATTTCGAGGGATCGATCGAGCGCAAGCTCGACCACGTCCTGCCCTACGACCAGAAGCTCGCCGCTCAGGCGGCCAAGCTCGGCAAGCCCTTCGCCGAGGCCGGGCGCAACACCAAGACGGTGGCGCCGCTGCTCGATCTCGCCCAGGCCCTGGCCTGCGCGGTCGAGGGCGACGGTCCGGGAGCGCCCGCCGCCAAGGAGGGCAAGCAGGCCAAGGGCAAGTCGCTGATCGCGGGGCTGCTCGCCAAGCGCCCGGCCAAGGCGGCATAACCGCGATGTTCCCGGTCCTGCTCATGGCCGTCGGCGCGGCGATGTCGATCGCGCTGGTCGCCCTCGCGCTCGCCGGGCCGTCCGGGAACCGCGCCCAGAACCGCCGACTCGCCGCGGTGCGCGAGCGACACGGCGACGTCGCGGTGGTCGCGGAGGCACGGATGCGCCGCGTCTCCAACGCGCGCCAGGCGTCGCGCATGGACCTGACCTTCGGGCGCATCCTTCCCAACCGCGCGCAGCTGACCAAGCGGCTGGCGATGACCGGCAAGACCTGGACCGTCGGCGGTTACGGCGGCGCCAGTTTCGGGGTCGGTGCGGCTGTCTTCGCGGGCATGGCGGTGGAGGGGCTTCCCCTCCTTCTGGCGCTGTTCGCCGGCCTGGCGGCGGGCGCCGGCCTGCCGCATTGGTATGTCGGCCGCCTCATCAGGAAGCGGGTGGCGAAGTTCACCGCCAAGTTCCCCGACGCGATCGAGCTGCTGGTGCGGGGCCTGCGGTCGGGCCTGCCGATCTCCGAGACGATGGGCGTGGTGGGTGCGGAGGTCGACGGCCCGGTCGGTGAGGAGTTCCGCGCCGTCGCCGACAAGATGAAGATCGGCCGGACCATGGACGCGGCGCTCCAGGAAACCGCCGACCGGCTCGGCACGCCCGAGTTCCAGTTCTTCGTCATCACCATCGCCATCCAGCGCGAGACCGGCGGCAACCTCGCCGAGACGCTGGCCAACCTCGCCGACGTGCTGCGCAAGCGCGGCCAGATGAAGCTGAAGATCCGCGCCATGTCGTCCGAGTCCAAGGCGTCGGCCTACATCATCGGGTCGCTGCCCTTCATCGTGTTCATCCTGATCTGGTTCCTCAACAACCAGTACATGGCGACCTTCTTTTCCGACGAGCGGCTGATGATGATCGGCATGGGCGGCATCGTGTGGATGGGACTGGGGGCCTTCACCATGTCCAAGATGATCAACTTCGAGATTTAAGGGGCATGGCGATGCAACCGGCCGGACCGACCCTGCTCGGCGTCGACGTGTACTGGGTCGCGACGATCCTGTGCGCGGTCGCCGCGATGGCGATGATGTTCGCGATCTACGCCGCCACCACGGTCAAGGACCCGATGGCCAAGCGGGTCAAGGCGCTCAACGACCGGCGCGAACAACTCAAGGCGGGCATCACCGCCTCCACCAAGCGCCGCACCAAGCTCGTCCAGAAGAACGACACCGCGGACCGTATCCGCGGGCTCCTGAGCTCCATGCGGGTGCTCCAGGACGAGCAGCTCAAGGCCGCGCAGGTCCAGCTGATGCGTGCCGGCATCCGCTCCAAGGAGTGGGCGGTGGCGGTGATCTTCGGCCGGCTGGTGCTGCCGATCGTGCTCGGCGGCGGCATGGCGCTATGGGTCTACGGCACCGACGGGTTCGCCGAATGGGGAGCGATCAAGAAGTACGCGCTGGTCGCGGGCACGCTGATCCTCGCCTACAAGGCCCCGGACATCTACCTCAAGAACGCGATCACCAAGCGCAGCCACGCGATCCGCAAGGGGCTCCCCGACGCGCTCGACCTGCTCGTGATCTGCGCGGAGGCGGGTCTCACCGTCGATGCCGCCTTTCACCGCGTCGCGCGCGAGCTGGGACGCGCCTATCCGGAACTCGGCGACGAGTTCTCCCTAACCGCGATCGAGCTCGGCTTCCTCACCGACCGGCGGCAGGCGTTCGAGAACCTCGCCACCCGGGTCGACCTCGACGCGGTCAAGGGCGTGACCACCACCATGGTCCAGACCGAGAAGTACGGCACCCCCCTCGCCTCCGCGCTGCGCGTCCTGTCGGCGGAGTTCCGCAACGAGCGGATGATGCGCGCCGAGGAGAAGGCGGCGCGGCTGCCAGCGATCATGACGGTGCCGCTCATCATGTTCATCCTGCCGACGCTGTTCGTGGTGATCCTGGGCCCGGCCGCCTGCTCGATCTCCGACGCGATGAGCGCGGGCAGCATGGGATAGTGCAACCGGGTGCCCGCGCGATCGTTCACCTTCCGTAACGGGAGGCTTACGCGATGCTCTTCTCCACTCCTTCGCAATGGGCGGTGCTGGCACTGGTGCTGATCGCCGGCTGGCTGTTCGGGCTGGCCAGCCACTCGGGCGGGCGCAAGTGGAAGACCCGCTACGCCGCCGAGCGTGATGCGCACGCCCTGGTCCGAAAGGACACCGACACCCGCGTCACCGAGGCGAACCGCCGCATCGCCGAGTTGGAGCGCGAGAACGCCCGCCTCGCCAAGGCGGCCCCCGTCACGGCGGCGACCGTCCGCCCCGCCGCGACCGCCGCGCGCCCGGCCTATCCGGCCGGCGAGCGCCGGGGCTGGTTCGACTGGTCACCACGACGCTGAGATAGGGGCGGCGCGTAGGCGCCGGTCGGATCCTGCTGAGCTCTCCCCTGCGTCCTCGTTCATCACCCGCCAGGCTCACCGGAGCAGGCCGGCTTGGCGAGCTGCGAAGGCAGAGGATGCCAACTCCTACACCTCTCCGATCCGGGCGAAGGGGAAGCTGGGCGGCCTAATGGGAGGATCGCCGGCGCGCGTCGTGCACGCTGCAGGCCGCCAAAATCCGGTCGTAGCCGGTGGTAAACGCGGATAAGTACCAGAGGGCCACGTCGTGCGGTACGCCGACGGCGGCGCTCCGCGCGGGCTGCATCGGCCGAGGAGGGCCGGACGCTCGGTGCCGCATGGATACTCCGGGCCGCGATCATCCGCGATCGGCGCCGGTCACCGCCACCGACACCTTGGTCTCGGCCGATCAGTGTCGGGGCATGGTGAGGAACGCTGAAGCCGCTACGCTTCCATCCATCCCGCGCGGCAACCCCAGAGCACGGTGACATCGGCTGGATCCGTTCGTCCCGAGCGAAGTCGAGGGAGACGCCTCGGAGGTGCCGCGCGGTGTCTCGACGTCGCACGACACGAACGGCTGGCCGGGGTGGTTCACCCGCATGTCGTCCGGCTCCGGAGGCGTCCGGCAGGTCTTCTCCGCCGGACGCCTCCAGGCCATCAGAACTCCTTGCGCACCCCGATCCGCACCGTCCCCGCGGTCGCACCCGAGCCGCCGGTGGCACCGACCTCGGTCGTGACACCCCAGCCGCGACCGAGCCCGAACTCCGCCCCCACGTCGATCGTGAAGGCGTCGCGGATCCAGAAGTCGCCACGGGTCGCGTACCGCAGGTTGGCGACGTCGGCATAGTCGAGCATCTGGGCGTCGGTGTCGGCGAACTCGTGCCGCCACTCGCCGCGCACCCGCGGGGTCCAGCCCGGCAGGGGGTAGCCGACCCGAAGGCCCAGCACGCTGGCCACCGACTCCAGGTCACGCCGCGCGAAGGTAAGGCCGTAGATGCCGCCGCCCGCCTCCGAATAGCGGTCGAGCCGCGCGGACAGATACTCGACCCGGCCATAGGCCGACAGGTCCAGCGTGCCGCGCCGGTCGAGCCCGGCCGCCAGCGATCCGAACAGCATCGAGCCGTCGCGGTTGCCGGTCGCGGTGCCTCCGGTCTGGGCGACCTGGCGGCGGGTATCGAAGGACAGCGATCCGCCGCCGACGATGCCGTCGACGAACAGCCCGTCGATCGGCGCCCAGCTGCCGTAGCCCGCCACCGACCAGCTGCGGCCGCGGATCTGCGCGGTGCCGCCGTTGATTCGCGTCAGGTCGCCGCCGTAGCCGCCGCCGGCACCCACGATGAGGTTGCCGGCGAGCTTGATGTCCGCACCCGCGCTGAGGCCGCTGGTGGTGAGCGTCAGCTTGGCACGGTCGGCATCCTTGTCCCAGGCCCCCACCGTCACCGCACCGCCGCTCCAGATGCCGACCGAGCCGATCCGGCGATCGCCGGTGCCCTCCACCGCCACGTCGCCGCCCGCGCCGTAGCCGGTCGACTGGTCCAGGTTGCCCCTCAGCCCAGGCGCGGCGCCCGTGCCCTGCTGGAGCACCTGGCGACCCCGCGCGCCCGCGAGCCCGGCCATGCCGCCGCGCGCGATCGTCACGGCGCCGGACGCGAGCTCCGCTCCGAGTACGCCCTGCGCATGCTCCGACTTGAGCATCGCCATGTCGTTGACGTCGGGCGCCATCGCGGCCCCGGCCGTCAGCGCGCCGATCTCCGCCACCGAAACGCCCACACCCTGGACGCGCCCGCCGGTGCCGACGCCACCATGGTGGAGCTGCTCGTTGCGGCGGAAGAAGTTGTCGGTCTGCGAGCGGGCGAAGCGACGCGTCGCGTCCGCCTGCGCCGCGGAGACGGCGTTGACGGATGGGTCGGTGGTCGGATCGGGCCGTGCCGCCACGCTCAGCGTCACCGTCGCCGGGGCCGAGGCGCCGAACTGGTTGGAGAGCGTGTAGGTCACGGTTGCGGTGCCGCTGAACGACAGCGCCGGGGTCAGCGTCAGGCCATAGGTGCGCGCCGTCGCGGAGCCGCCCTCGACCACCTGCGCGGTCACCGAGCCGGCGGGCGAGATGCCCGTCACCGCCGCGGCGGTGAACGGGCCGCCGGTCGCGGCGGCGGTCAGGTCCACCGTCACCGGCGTCCCTTGCGTCGCCGATGCGGTCAGCGCCTTGGCAACCGGCGCGGTGCCGGTCACGGACAGCGCGATCGACGTCACCGCCGAACGCCCGCCGGGCCCGACCGCCGCGAACGAGAAGCCGTCGGTACCGGCGAAGCCCGCCCGCGGCGTGTAGGTCGCGATCGTCCGTGCACCGCTGGTCGCCAGCGTCACCGTGCCGTTCTGCGGCTGCGCGACCACCACGATGCCGGTGTAGTTGCCCGACACATAGTCCGAGAGGACGATCTGGGTCGGCGTGCTCGCCGCGGTCGACGACCCGGCCGCGTTGACGGTCGGCACCGGCCGTACCGTCGGCGCCGCGGGCAGCGCGACCGTCAGCGTGTAGCGCTGGGTCGCGGCGAACGGCCCCGTCCCGGTCGAGCCATCGGTCGCGCGCACCTCAAAGGTGGCGCTGCCACTCGCGGTCGGGGTGCCCGACACCAGCCCGGTCGGTGACAGGGTGATCCCGGCCGGCAGCGTCCCGCTTGCCAGCGCGAACGCGTAGGGCGCGGTGCCGCCCGCCGCCGTCAGCTGCTGGCCGTAAGCGTCTCCTTGGCGCGCGTCGGGCAGGCTCGCGGGGGTGATGGTCACCGCCGGCGCGCTGACTGTCACCGACACCGTGCCGGGCGCGGAGGTACCGCCCGCGTTGCTCGCGGTGTAGGTGAAGCGGTCCGGCCCGGCATAGCCCGCGGCCGGGGTGTAGACGAGCGTCCGCCCCTCGGCCCGCGCGCTGCCGTGGGCGGGCGCGGTGGCGATCGCCAGCGCCGTAATCTCGCCGCCCAGCGTCGGCGTGATCACGTTGTTCACCGATCCGTAGGCGACCGTCGCCGCCGCATCGCCCGCGGTCGGAACCATCGGCGCGGCGATCACCAGCGTGTAGCCCTGCGTCGTGCTGTACGGCCCGGTGCCGGTCGAGCTGTCGGTGGCGGTGACGGTGACCTGGAAGCGGCCGAACGCGGTCGGCGTGCCGGAGACCAGCCCGGTCGCCGACAGCGTGATCCCCGCCGGCAACGCCCCGCCGGTAACGGCGAAGCGGTAAGGCTGGGTGCCGCCGGACACGGTCAGCTGCTGGCTGTACGCCCCTTGGTATGCGCCGTCGGGCAGCGTGGTCGGCGCGATCGCCAGCGTCGGCGCCGCGACCGTCAGCGTGAATCCGGCACTCGCCGTCTGGCCGCTGCCGTCGCGCGCGGTGACGGTGTAGGCGGTCGCCGCCTGCCCGCCGGTCGGCGTGCCTGACAGCGTGCCGGTGGCCTCCGCGAACTGCAGGCCGGCGGGCAGCACGCCTCCCGACAGCCTGTACGCGTAGGGGGCGGTGCCGCCCGTCACCGTCACCGGCACGACCGGCGACAGGGCGGTGCCGACCTCGCCCGAGACGCTCGCCTGCGACGCGCTCGCCACCAGCCGCGCGGCGGTGACCGCGAAGCTTTGCGCCACCGGGGCGGCGGCGGCGATGTCGGCGTTTCCGTCCTGGCGCGCCTCTATCGTGCAGGTTCCCGTCTGCGACAGGGTGACGGCGTTGCCCTGGACGGTGCAGACGCCGCTGGTGGTCGACACGAAGCTGACCGGCAGCCCCGAGCTGGCGGTGGCGGTCACCGTCACCGGCGAGTCCGACAGCGACTTCGCGCCCGGGTTGGCGAAGCTGATCGTCTGCGACGCCTGAGCGATCACCAGCGTATAGGCCTGCGAGCCGGCGTTGCCGTTGGCGTCGGTCGCGGTGACCGTGAAGCCGTATGACCCCGCCGCCGTGGGCGTGCCCGCCAGCCGACCGGCGGTCGACAGCGCCACCCCGCCCGGCAGCGCGCCCGCGGTGACCGCATAGCCGTAGGGCGCGGTGCCGCCGGTCGCGGTGATGTCGGCGGTGTAGGCGGCGTTGTGGCTGCCGTTCGGCAGGTTAGCCGGCGACAGCGCGATCGCGGGTGTCGCGACCGTCAGCGTATAGGCCTGAGTCGCCGAGTACGGTCCGGTGCCGGTGGCGCTGTCGGTGGCAGTGACGCTGAAGCGGAAGGTCCCACCCATGGTCGGGGTACCCGACAGCGTGCCGTCCGCGGCGAGGTTCAACCCCTGGGGCAGCGCGCCGGCGGTCACCGTGTAACGGTACGGCGTGACGCCGCCCGACGCCGACAGGCTTTGGCGGTAAGCGATCCGCGTGGTCGCATCGGGCAGCGTCGCGGGCGTCAGCGTGATCGTCGCGCCGGCGACCGCCAGCGTGTAGCTGCGCGTGCCCGTGTTGCGGTCGGCGTCGGTGGCGGTCACCGTGAAGGTGAAGCTGCCGCCCGCGGTCGGGGTGCCCGACAGCGTGCCCTCGGCGGCAAGGCTCAGCCCGGCAGGCAGCGCGCCCGCGGTCACGGCGAAGCCGTAGGGCGCGGTGCCGCCCGTCGCCGACAGCGTCGCGGCGTACGCCACCGCCACGCCGGCGTCGGGCAGCGTCGCTGGTGCCAGCGTGATCGCGGGTGCGGCGACGACCAGCGTGTAGGGGCGGCTGCCCTGGTAGGGCCCGCTGCCGGTGCTGGCGTCACGTGCGGCGACGGTGAAGCTGAACGAGCCCGTCTGGCGGGCGGTACCCGCCAGCGTGCCGTCGGCCGCCAGCGTCAGGCCGGCGGGCAGCGTCCCCGCCGTCACCGCATAGCTGTAGGGCGCGGTGCCGCCGCTGGCGGAGAGCGACTGGCGATAAGCGACGTTGCTCGTCGCCTCCGGCAGCGTCGCCGGGGCGAGCGCGATCGTCGGCGCGGCGATCGTCAACGTATAGGCGCTGCCGCCCGCATTGCCGTCGGTATCGGTGGCGGTCACCGTGAAGGTGAAGCTGCCCCCCGCCGTCGGGGTGCCCGCCAGCGCGCCGCCGCTCGACACGGTGAGCCCCGCCGGCAGCGCGCCCGCGGTCACCGCGAAGGTGTAGCTGCCGTTGCCGCCTGTGGCGGTGAACCGCGCGGCATAGCTGGTCGCCACCGTGCCGTCGGCGAGGGTCGCCGGCGCGACGGTGATCGCCGGCGCGTTGACTGCCAGCGTATAGCCGCGCGAGCCTGCATTGCCGTTGGCGTCGGTCGCGGTGACGGTGAAGGTGAAGCTGCCCGCGGTGGTCGCGGTGCCCGACAAGGTGCCGCTCGCCGCCAGGCTGATCCCCGCCGGGAGTGCGCCGGCGGTAACCGCATAGCTGTACGGCGCAGTCCCGCCGCTGGCGGCAAGCGTCTGGCTGTAGGCGATGCGGGTAGTGGCCGCCGGCAGCGTTGCAGGAGCGAGCGTGATCGCCGGCGCATTCACCGTCAGCGTATAGCCGCGCGAGCCTGCATTGCCGTTGGCGTCGGCCGCGGTGACGGTGAAATTGTACGTCCCGGCGGTGTTCGCGGTACCCGAGAGGGTGCCGCCGGCCGAGAGCGTGATCCCGGCGGGCAGCCCGCCGGCGGTCACCGCATAGCTGTAGGGTGCGACGCCGCCGGTAGCGGTCAGGGCCTGGCTGTAGGTGATGCGCGTGGTCGCGGCGGGCAGGCTGGTCGGAGCGATCGTGATCGGCACCGCGGCGACGGTCAGCGTGTAGCTCCGGGCCCCCGCATAGGGCCCCGATCCCGTACTGGCGTCGGTGGCGGTCACCGTGAAGGTGAAGCTGCCCGCGGCAGTCGCCCTGCCCGACAGGGTGCCGTTGGTTGCGAGCGTCAGGCCTGCCGGCAGCGCGCCGGCCGTCACCGCGTAGGTGTAGGGGGCGGTGCCCCCGCTCGCGGCCAGCGTCTGGCTGTAGGCGACGTTGCGCTGGACGTCCGGAAGGACCGCGGGCGCGATCGCGATCGTCGGGTTGCCGATCCCCAGCGCATAGTCGCGGGATCCGGCGAAGTTGCCGGCATCGGTCGCGGTGATGCGGAACGTGAAGGTGCCGCCCGCGGTTGGCGTGCCCGAGATGGTGCCTCCGGTCGACAGTGTCAGCCCCGTCGGAAGGGCCCCCTGGGTGACCGTGTAGGTGTAGGGTGCGCTGCCGCCGCTAGCGGTCACCGTCTGGCTGTACGCCTGCCCTACTGTCCCGTCCGACAGCGTCGCCGGGGCGAGCGTGATCGACGGCGCAACGACGGTCAGCGAATAGTTGCCGGTACCCTGCGTCGCGTACGGCCCAAGGCCTGTGGAGCTGTCGGTGGAGCGGACGCGGAAGCTATAGGTCCCGGCGGCAGACGGCGTGCCGGCGAGGACGCCACCGCTGGAGAGCGTCAGGCCGGGCGGCAGCGTGCCCGCGACGACGGCGTAGGAATAGGGCGCGGTACCGCCGCTGGTGGTGATCGTCTGCGAATAGGCCACCCCGCCGGCGGCATTAGGCAAATTCGACGGCTCCGCGGGCGAGATCGCCAGCGCCGGCGCCTGAACGGTGGACGAATAGCTGCGCGAGCCGCTGAACGGCGCGCCGGTTCCGGTCGAGCTGTCGGTGGCGGTGATCGTGAAGCTGAACGGGCCGCCCGCAGTGGGCGTGCCCGACAGCGTTGCTGTCGCGGCATTGAAGGTCAGCCCGGTGGGGAGCGTCCCCGACGAAACGGAGAACGTGTAAGGCCCCGTTCCGCCCGCCGCGGAGAAGGCCTGGCTGTAGGCGACGCCGACCTGCGGCGAGGGCACGGTCGCCGGGCTCACCACCACGCTGCCGCCGTTGACAGTCAGCGAGTAGCTGGTGTTCAGCGTGTACGGCCCACCGCTGCCCCCGGAAGAGCTGTCCGTCGCCGTCACCGTGAAGGTGAACGTGCCCGCCGCGGTCGGCGTGCCCGACAGCGCGCCGCCTGACGACAGCGTCAGCCCCGCCGGCAACGATCCCGTGGCAATCGCGTAGGTGTACGGTGCGATGCCGCCCGTCGTGGTCAGCGTCTGGCTGTAGGCTATGCCCGTCGTCCCTTGCGGCAGCGCGCCGGCAGGCGGGCTCGCGGCCAAGGTCGGTGCGACGTAGGTGAAGCCGACGGTCGCGTTGCTGTCGCCGGCGGCGTTGGCGGCGACCACCGCCTTGGTTCCCGCGGCGGAGGCCGGCGTGGTGAAGGTGAGGACCGTGTCGCCGGTATGCTGAAGATTGGTCGCCTGGATGCCGCCGATGCGGACGCTGGTGACCGTTGCGAGGCCCGACCCGTTCGCCTGGACGGTGGTGCCGCCCGCGGTCGGCCCGCTGGTCGGCGTGATCGCGCTGATGACCGGCGCGATGACGACCGTGAAGGTGATGCCCGGCGAGGTCGGCGAAATGTTGCCGGCGGCGTCGGTCGCGCTCGCGGTGGCGGTATGCTGGCCCGGCGCGAGCGTCGACGAGGTCACGGTAAAGGTGCCGCCGCCGCTGGCGGTCACGGCGCCGACCGGGGTACCGTCGACGAAGACGCGCACCGTCGAGCCCGCCTCGGCGGTGCCGCTAATGGGCGGCTGCTGGCTGGTCACCTGGGACCCGTTCGCGGGCGAGGTGATGACCGGCGCGGCGGGCGCGACGGTGTCGACGGTGAAGGTGTTGGTGTTCGATTGCGGCGATGGACCTCCGGCGTTGCCGGCGACCGCATAGACGGTGTGGGTTCCCTGCCCCAGCGCCGTTCCTGGCGTGTAGCTGAAGCTCGTACCCGTCACCGTCGCCGCGCCGTTCAGCGCGCCGTCGATGTAGATCGCGACGGTGGTGCCGGTCGCGGTGGTGCCGGTGATGGTCGGGGTGTTCGTCGCGACGATCGCGCCGTTCGCGGGCCCGGTCACCACCGGCGCGGCCGGAGCCGGCGGCGCGGCGACGGTGATGCTGACGGTCGCGGGGGCCGACGTGCTGGTGCCGTTGTTCACCGTGAAGGTGAAGCTGTCGCCGCCGATATAATTTGCCGCCGGCGTGTAGGTGAGGTTGGGCGCGGTACCCGACAGCGTGCCGTGCTGCGGCTGGGTCGCGACCGTGTAGGTCAGCGTGCGCGCGGGCGTGTTCGGGTCGCTTCCGGTCAGCGTGATGGCGCGCGCGGTGTTGAACCCGGTGGCGACGCTTTGGGCGGTGGCGGTGGGCGCGCCGACGTAATTGAAGAGCGTGTTGGCGGCGTTGCTGCCGGTCGAATTGGTGACGACAACACTCGTGCGGCCGACCGTGCCGGCGGGCGTGGTCGCGGTGATCTGGGTATCGCTCGACACGGTGACGTTGGTCGCCGGGTTGCCGCCGATCGTCACGGCGGTGGCACCGGTAAAGCCCGAGCCGACGATGGTGATGCTGGTGCCGCCCGCAGTCGGTCCCTGACCGGGCGACACGGCATTGACGACCGGCAGCGGCTGTTGGACGGTGATGCTGACGGTCGCGGTGTTGGAGGTTACCACGCCGTTGTTGGCGGTGAAGCTGAAGCTGTCCGGGCCGGTGTAGCCTGCCGCCGGCGTGTAGGTGAGGTTCGGCGCGGTCCCGCTAAGCGTGCCGTGGGCGGGCGCGGCGGTAACGGTGTAGGTCAGCGTACGCGCTGGATTGTTCGGATCGGTCGCGGTCAGCGTGATCGCGGTCGCGGTCTGGTACGCCGCGGTGACCGCTTGGCTGTTGGCGGTGGGTGCCTGGACGACGGTGAGCGTCGCGGGCGCGGTGGTGGCGCTACCTTGGCTGTTGGTGAAGACGGCGCGATATTGGTTGCCGTTGTCCGCCGCGGTGGTCGCGGGCGTGACGTAGCTCGTGCCGTTGCCGTTCGCGGGCACGTTGGAAAAGCTTGCGCCGCTGTCGCTCGACACCTGCCATTGCACCTGCGGCGACGGCGATCCGCTCGCCCCTGCGGTGAAGGTCGCGGTGGCGCCGACCGCCACGGTCTGGTTGGCGGGCTGGCTCGTCACCGCGGGCGGGTTGAGTACGACATAGGTGTAGCCGCCAGCCAACTGGCCGGTGCCGCCAGGAGTGGTGACCGCGATGGTGGTCGCGCCGGCGGCGCCGGCCGGGGTCGTCGCGGTCAGCGAGTTGCCGTCCCCCGCCACGACCACGTTGGTCGCGGCGTTGCCGCCGAAGGTCACCGCGGTCGCGCCGGACAGGCCGGTGCCGCCGATCGTGACGGCCGTGCCGCCGGCGGTCGATCCCGCGTTCGGGGTGACGCTCGTCACCGTCGGCGCCACGACATAGGTGTACTGGTCGGCCGGCGGGTTCGCGGAGCTGGTCACCGCGCCCGTCGTCACCAGCACGTCGTACGTGCCCGCCGCCTTGGCCGGCAGCGTCGCGGTGAGCTGGGTCGCACTGACATAGGTGACGCCCGTCGCCGCGGTGGCGCCGACCGACACGGTCGCGGTCGGCGTGAAGTTCGTGCCGGTGATCGTCACGCTGCGGGCCACGCCGGCAGGCCCTGCCGTGACGCTCAACCCGGTGACGGTCGGCGCGGCATAGGTGTAGGCGGCGCTGCCCGTTCCCGCCTGGGCGGTGGTGGTGTTGGCCACCGTCACCTGCACCGTGCCGGTCCCCGCCGGCGCGGTCGCGGTCAGCGTCGTCGCGCTGGTGTATGTCGCGGCGACCGCGGTCGCTCCGAAAGTCGCCGTATAGGTGTTGCCGGACACGAACCCCGTGCCCGTGATCGTCACCGGCGTGCCGCCACCGCTCGATCCGCCGGTGGGGGTGATCGACGACACGGCCGGCGGTGGCGGGACATAGGTGTACTGGTTCGCCGGCGCCGCCGCCGAGGTGCCGCCGCCGGTCGTGACCCTCACGTTGACGGCCCCCGTCCCCGGTGGCGCGACGGCGGTGATCTGCGTGTTGCTGTTTACGGTGGCGCTTGTCGCAGGCGTGGCGCCGAACGCGACGGTGGTGGTGGCGCCCATGTCGCCGCCTCCGAAATTGGTGCCGGTGATGACCACGGAATTGCCGCCCCCCGCCGGCCCGGACGTCGGAGCCAGTGCCGTCACCGTCGGGGCCGCGATATAGGTGTAGGCGTTGGTCGCCGTCGCGGTACCGCCGTCCGTCGTCACCAGCACGTTGACCGCTCCCGCGGCATGGGCGGGGGCGACGGCGGTGATCTGCGTATCGCTGTTGACCGTGAACGAGGTCGCGGCGGTGCCGCCGAAGGAGACGGCGGTGGCGCCGGTGAAGCTGCTACCGGTGATGACCACGCTGTTGCCGCCGGCGGTCGACCCGCTCACCGGCTGCACCCGATCGATCGTCGGCGGCGACGCGGGCAGCGCGCACGTCATGCTGACGGCGACGGTCGCATTGACCGACGCTCCCGCCCGCGAGACGAAGAGCCGCAGGAACGTCTCACTGCCGGTCGCGGTATAGGTGATGGTGCCGCTGGTGTTGGACTGGAGGCCGTTGGCGGCAGTGCCGCTGCTGGTGGACGCAGTGGTCGTCGTGCCTCGACCGAGCGCGGCCGAAACGGAGATCGAACCGCTGAATCCGGTGACCTGATATTGCAGGCTGAGGATCTCACCACTCGCCAGGCGACCATAGGGTCCGGCACCGTCGAGCGACGCCGCCTCCCCCGTGCTCACGCTTCCGGCATCGGCCTGCAGCGTGTTGACGGTTACTTGGCCGCTGCTCGTGTAGCGAGCGGTGGTGCTGGACACGGCCGCGTTGGTATAGGTCGTCTGAAAGTTGAGCCTGCCGCTGTTGACGGCGGTGCACAGCGCCGATGCGTTGGCGATGCCGGGCATCGCAACGAACGCCAGCATCATGACCCGCAAAAACGCGGCGACGAGCCTTTGCCACACGGCGTGAGGAACCGCGGCACCCTTGGCCGAGCTGCAGCCGCGTCGCCGCAGCAGGTTGCGGAATTCGCCCATTCTCGTGCCCCCGGCCGGCTGCTCCGGCCCTTCCCCGTCGACCGCGCACGCCTTTCCCGTGACATGCGAGTCCGCCCGCACGGCTTAAACAAAAAGGTTCCGAAAGAAAGCTGGTTTTTTTAGAACGCAGCCCGCGAAGGCCTCGGTGGCCGACTTTTACGGCATGGAGCGCCGTGCTGTGGTGCCGCACCAACGGCATTCGTCCGCAGGCCGGCAATAAACAACGAAAATGGATGCATTCCTCGGTGCCGCGCTCGGGTATAGCGCGCATCAGACTTCACACTCGACAAGGACGCGGGGACCGATCATCTTCGCGTCGGCAAGAGTCCGTCAACAACAGGGAGGCAGAAGGTGGAATCGTTTATTGGCCAAATCATGCACGTCGGCTTCAACTTCGCACCATATGGCTGGTCGACATGCCAGGGTCAGACCATGCAGATCAACCAGAACGCCGCGCTGTTCGGCGTGCTCGGCATCACGTTCGGCGGCGATGGCCGCAACACCTTCATGCTGCCCAACGCGCAGTCGCGCGTGCTGGTCGGCGCGGGCCAGGGCCAGGGGCTGTCGAGCTATTCGCCCGGCGAGATGGGAGGCAACGAGCAAGTCGCGCTCACCAGCGCGCAGATGCCGCAGCACATCCACACCATCGCCGCCGCCGGTACCTTGGCAGCGGTAAACAACAACGCTCCGGGCGTCAGCGTGGAGACGCCCGCGGACGGTAGCATGCTGGGCGTGCCGTACGACAGCGACAACGCCACCATCACCATCTACGTCCCCGCCGGCACCTCGGGCTCGACCACGGTGAACCTCGGCGGCGTCCAGCTGAACGGCACCACCGGCGTCGCCGGTGGCAGCCAGCCGGTCGGCACCCTGCCGCCGTTCCTGGCCGTCACCACGCTGATCTGCACCGCCGGCATCTACCCGACGCGGCAGTGACACGGCATCGCCCGATCGTCTGAACCCGCGCGGAAAGGCGCGACGCCGGACAGCGACGCCGCCACCATCAGCCGAACACGGCCTGATAGTGGCGGCGATCGGCCGAGGGCTGCATCTGGCTGATGAAGATCGAGTGCGGCCCCCCTTTTCCGCAATCGAACTCATAGGCCATGTCCAGCAGGTAGGTGTCGCGTGTCGCGGTGAAGACCAGGGTGAACGGTTCGCGTTGATCAATGCCGGGGAGCACCCGTCGCCGGTCGATCCGTTCCAGCACCACCTCGGCCGCGCGCGGCTCCGTGTTGATCCTGACCTTGCGCCCCAACCAGGGCTGGAAATCTTCTGGTGTCAGCAGATGCATCGCGATCTCTCCCCCGCGTCACCCGGCGGCATCGCTGCGGCCGTGTCCGCTACTGATATGTCCGATACGCGCCCGACGCTACCGCCCGGTGATGGCGCGACGGCGGTCAACTGGCGGCCGGCGGTCGCCGCCGACGACGACATCGTTCGCCGCGCCCACGGCGCGCATCGACGATCGCTGCTCGCACCCGTGGGCTGGCCCGATGACGTGCTGGCACAGCTTTGCGACGGGCAGCACGCGATGCAGGAGCGCCACCTCGCACGGCACCACCCGCAAGCCGAGCGGCGGATGATCCTGTGCGGCGAGGTCGCCGTCGGTCGGCTGTGCCTTGACCGAACCACCTCGCCGTGGCGGATCGTCGACCTGGTGCTGCTACCCGAAGCGCAGGGACGCGGCGTGGGCAGTGCCGTGATCCGTGACCTCCTGGCGGAAGCGCGCGATGCGGCCATCGGTGTCGATCTCCATGTCAGCCGCGACAACCCGCGCGCCGAGGCGTTCTATCGGCGGCTGGGCTTCGTCGCCCTGCCCGGCCCGGACGAGACCGGGCAGCGGATGACGTGGGATCCTGCCTGAGCCCGGCTGGCCGCTCCGCCGGCCGACATGGCCGGCGGAGGCACCCCGTTCCGGCCCGCCACAAACTCCCTCAGCGCCTCGTTCCATCCCGGCGGCTCGCGCCGCCGAGTGACGACGCCGCAGAGGCGCCCCCGCACCCCTGCGAGTCTTCGTCACTCCCACTCGATCGTGCCCGGGGGCTTGGAGGTGTAGTCGTAGGTCACGCGGTTGATCCCACGCACCTCGTTGATGATCCGCGTCGTCACCCGCGGCAGGAAGTCGCCCGGGAACTGGAACGCCTGCGCGGTCATCCCGTCGACGCTGGTCACCGCGCGCAGGGCGAGCACCGAGTCGTAGGTCCGCCCATCCCCCATCACCCCCACCGAGCGAACCGGCAGCAGCACCGCGAACGCCTGCCAGATTGCGTCGTAGAGCCCGGCCGCACGAATCTCCTCCAGGTAGATCGCATCGGCCTTGCGCAGGATGTCGCACCGCTCCTTGGAGACTTCGCCGGGAATGCGGATCGCGAGCCCGGGACCGGGAAAGGGATGGCGGCCGACGAAGACGTCGGGGAGCCCCAGCTCGCGGCCGAGCGCGCGCACCTCGTCCTTGAACAGCTCGCGCAGCGGCTCGACGAGCCGCATGTTCATCCGCTCGGGCAGGCCACCGACATTGTGGTGGCTCTTGATCGTCACCGACGGGCCGCCGGTGACGCTGACGCTCTCGATCACGTCGGGGTAGAGCGTGCCCTGCGCCAGAAAACCGGCGCCGCCGATCTTCCTCGCCTCGGCCTCGAACACGTCGATGAAGGTCTTGCCGATGAACTTGCGCTTGGCCTCGGGATCGCTGATGCCGGCGAGGCCCGACAGGAACAGCGTCTCGGCGTTCACGTGGACCAGCGGAATGTTGTAGTGGTTGCGGAACAGGCCGACGACCTCGTCCGCCTCGCCCGCGCGCATCAGCCCATGGTCGACGAAGACGCAGGTCAGCTGGCTGCCGATCGCCTCGTGGATCAGTACAGCTGCGACCGCCGAGTCGACCCCGCCGGAAAGCCCGCAGATTACCCTGCCCGATCCCACCTGAACCCGGATGTCAGCGATCTTGGCGGCACGAAAGCCCGCCATAGACCAGTCCCCCGCCAACCCGCAGACGTGGCGCGCGAAGTTAGCGATCAGCTTCGCGCCGTCGGGGGTGTGGACCACCTCCGGATGGAACTGCATGCCGTATCGGCGTCGCTCCTCGTCGGCGGTGATCGCGAAGGGGGCGCCGCGGCTCGCCGCGACCGGTCGGAAGCCGGGCGCGAGTTCGGCGACGTGGTCGCCGTGGCTCATCCACACCTGATGGCGCTCGCCCTCCTGCCACAGCCCGTCGAACAGCGCACACGGCTGTTCGACCTCCACGAATGCCTCGCCGAACTCGCCGGTCATGCCGCGCTCGACCCGCCCGCCGAGCTGAAGGTTCATCGCCTGTTGGCCGTAGCAGATGCCGAGCAGCGGCAGGCCGGAGTCAAGGATGACTTGCGGGATGCGCGGGCTGTTCTCGTCGCACACCGATGCCGGCCCGCCCGAAAGGATCACCCCTCGCGGTGCCAGCCGCGCGAACGCCTCGGCAGCCGACTGGAACGGCGCGACCTCCGAATAGACCCCCGCCTCGCGCACCCGGCGGGCGATCAGCTGGGTCACCTGGCTGCCGAAATCGACGATGAGGATGGTGTCGGGATGGTCCATGGCGCAGGCCCTAGCGGCGGACCCCCAACGGGCCAAGCCCAGCCGGCGAGACGACAGCCCCGTCCGAGGTCTCGCCCCCCCCCCATACGCCGACACCAGCAGGGCCGCCCCGTCACCGGAGCGGCCCCTTCGGCGACCCGCCGGAGCGAGGCCGCATCGTCGGACGATGTTGGGGCGACGCCGACCGGACGGCGGGGTGGTATGCGCCCGCGACCAGCCTATCGCTTACGCGGCCTCGTCGAAATCCTCGTCCGACTGCACCGGACCCGAGTCGAGCCCCTTGGCGCCCGCATCGCGATCCACGAACTCAATGATCGCCATCGGCGACGCGTCGGACGCGCGGATGCCGGCCTTGATCACGCGGGTGTAGCCGCCGTTGCGCGAGGCGTACCGCTCGGCAAGGACGTCGAACAGCTTCTGCAGCTGCGCATCGTCGAGCAGCCGCGCGTGCGCGAGACGGCGGTTCGACAGCCCCCCCTTCTTGGCGAGGGTGATGAGCTTTTCGACGTAGGGCCGCAGCTCCTTCGCCTTGGCGAGGGTGGTGGTGATCTGCTCGTGCTTGATGAGCGCGGCCGACATGTTGCGGAACAGGGCCAGGCGGTGGGCCGAGGTACGCTGCAGCTTACGGCCGCCGACGCGATGACGCATGAGTAAGTCCTTTTTCGTTCGTTCGGGGGCCGTGCGAGGTACCCCGGGACCGGTGGGGACGGTGGCCCACCCTGTTAGCCGTCACCCCAGCGGAGGCTGGGGTCCATGTCTCTCCCGGCGTACGAGCCGGGCTGCGGCAAAGCCGCATCCTGATGTCGAACGGGTCGGCTGCGCCGACCCGCCGGCTGGGCCGGAGCCGTCTCGCAGGTAGCTTGCACTACCTGCATGCGGCTCAGCCCATGATTTCCTGCTCGAGCTTCTTGGCCATCTCCTCGATGTTCTCTGGCGGCCAGCCGGGGATCTCCATTCCCAGCCGCAGGCCCATCGAGGACAGCACTTCCTTGATCTCGTTGAGCGACTTGCGGCCGAAGTTCGGGGTGCGCAGCATCTCGGCCTCGGTCTTGCCGACCAAATCGCCGATGTAGATGATGTTGTCGTTCTTGAGGCAGTTGGCCGAGCGGACCGACAGTTCGAGTTCGTCAACCTTCTTGAGCAGGTAGCGGTTGATCTGCTGGGTGTCGCCGACCGGCTCGACACTGCCGACGGCGGGCACCGCCGCCTGGCCGATCGGCGCCTGGCTGCGCACCGCAGTGGAATCATCGAACTGGACGAACAGCGCCAGCTGGTCCTGGAGGATGCGGCCGGCATAGCCGACCGCGTCGTCCGGGGTCACCGTGCCGTCGGTCTCGACGGTCAGCGTCAGCTTGTCATAGTCGAGGTCCTGCCCGACGCGGGTCGGATCGACCTTGTAGCTGACCTGCCGCACCGGCGAGTAGAGCGCGTCGACCGGGATGAGCCCGATCGGCGCGTCGGCCGGGCGATTGGCGGTCGCGGGGACGTAGCCCTTACCCGTGTCGGCGGTCAGCTCCATGTTGAGCGTCGCGCCCTCGTCCAGGTGACAGATCACCAGGTCCTTGTTCATGACCTCGATGTCGCCCGACACCGCGATGTCGCCCGCCTTGACCTCGGCCGGACCGGTGGCGGAGAGCTGGAGCCGCTTGGGGCCCTCGCCCTGCATCCTCAACGCGATCTGCTTCACGTTGAGGACGATGTCGGTCACGTCCTCGCGGACGCCTGCCAGCGAACTGAACTCGTGCAGAACGTTCTCGATCTTGATCGAAGTCACCGCCGCGCCTTGAAGGCTCGACAGCAGCACACGGCGCAGCGCGTTGCCCAGCGTCAGGCCGAAACCGCGCTCCAGCGGTTCGGCGACGAAGGTCGCGCGGCGCTTGCCGTCGCCGGACCTGCGCTCCAGCCCGCTCGGCTTCTTCAGTTCCTGCCAGTTCTTTGCGTTGACAGCCACGGGGTTCCCCTGGGTTGGAGGCCGGTGGGGCGACCGGCCTCGGTATAGAGAGCGTCCCGGCTCGTCAGCCGGAACGGAAGTTCAAGCTCAGACGCGCCGGCGCTTCGACGGCCGCACGCCGTTGTGCGGGATCGAGGTGACATCGCGGATCGAGGTGATCTGGAAGCCGACCGCCTGGAGCGCGCGCAGCGCCGACTCGCGCCCCGAACCCGGGCCTTTGACCTCGACCTCGAGCGTGCGGACGCCATGCTCGGCGGCCTTCTTGCCCGCGTCCTCGGCGGCGACCTGCGCGGCGTAAGGAGTCGACTTGCGGCTGCCCTTGAAGCCCATCATGCCGGCCGAGGACCAGCTGATCGCATTGCCCTGCGCGTCGGTGATGGTGATCATGGTGTTGTTGAAGCTCGCGTTGACGTGCGCGACGCCTGCGGTGATGTTCTTGCGCTCGCGACGGCGAATGCGCTGAGGTGCCTGTGCCATTCTCTAAATCCTGACCTTTTGTCGTGGTGCGGAGATCGGGAGGCAGTCGGCCTCGAACCTGTCTCCGACGGAGAAGAAGTAAAAGATCGTCCCCCGGACGATCCTTTTACTTCTTCTTACCAGCGATCGGCTTCGCCTTGCCCTTGCGGGTGCGCGCGTTGGTGTGCGTGCGCTGGCCGCGGACCGGCAGGCCGCGACGGTGACGCAGGCCGCGATAGCAGGCGAGGTCCATCAGCCGCTTGATGTTCATCGCGGTCTCGCGACGAAGATCGCCCTCGACGCTGTAATCGGCGTCGATCGTCTCGCGGATCTGGAGGACCTCCTGGTCGGTCAGGTCCTGGACGCGGCGCTCGGGCGCGATCTCCAGCTTCTCGGTGATCGCCTTGGCGTGCGCCGGGCCGATGCCGTGGATGTAGGTCAGCGCGATCACCACGCGCTTGTTGGTCGGGATGTTGACACCCGCGATACGTGCCATGAACTTGTTCTCCCAGCTCCACAGCGCCCGGCATGGCCGCGCAGGCGCTATCTCAAAGCGTTGATCTCCACCACGCGCGATACCGGCGTGCGCGAAAGCGCCGCCGGAAACCGGTGCCGTGGAGAGACAGCGTGGTAGGCGCGGGCAAACGCCAAGTCAAGCGATGGGTTCCGCGCCGTCTTCGCGTCGGTCCGACATCAGCCACCAGCGCCGGAGCGCGACCACGAACCAGATCAGCTCCACCGCCCCGAACGGCCAGGCGCCCTGGAGGAAGCCGTAGGCGGAGCCCATGAGGCAACCGATCGCGAACAGCAGCGTCCAGAACGGCGCCCGGTCCTCCAGCATGTAGCAGACCAGCATGAAGGTGACGGCGCAGAGCCCGAAGGCGGTCAGGGCATCCATGGTTTCTGCTTTAGCTGTGTAAGCCCGTGGCGTAACGTCGCTAACATGTGCGCCCCGCACTCGTTGATCGCCGACCACGATGCGAGGGGCCGGACATGCGGGTACATCACCTGAACTGCGGGAACGACTGCCGTCTGGGCGGCGCGCTGTTCGACGGGCGCAGCAAGGGGCCGCTCAGCCATCTCGTCTGCGACTGCCTGTTGATCTGGACCGACGACCACGGACTGGTTCTGGTCGACACCGGTTGCGGGCTGGATGATGTCGACCACCCTCATCGCCCGCCCGCGGATCCCGCGGTTTCTGCGCTCGCTGCTCAACATCCGCTTCCGCGAGGAGGACACCGCGATCCGCCAGGTTGAGGCGCTGGCCTATCGCGCGGCCGCTGTCCGCCACATCGTCCTCACCCCTCTGAACTTCGACTATGCCGGGGGACTGGAGGACTTCCCCGGCGCGACCGTGCACCTGATGGCCGCCGAGTACGACGCCGCGACCGGCCCGCGACGCGGCTTCATCCCGCGTCGCCACTTTCGCGCTCCGCAGTTCGACGGTGTGGCGGACTGGCCCCGCTACGGTGCCCGTGGGGAGCGCTGGTCCGGCTTCGACGCGGTGCGCGACTTCGAAGGCTTGCCGGCCGAGCGGCTCATGGCGCCCTCCCCGGCCGTAGCTCGGGTCATGCCGCGGTGGCGATCCGCCGACCGGAGGGCTGACTGCTGCACGCCGGCGACGCCTGTTTCTACCGGGGCGAGATGCGATCGGCGATCCGGCACTGCACGCCAGGCTTGCGCGGCTACCAACGGATGATGGAGGCCGATCACGCTGCCCGACTCGACGATCAGGTCCGGCTGAGAGCCGGTCTATGAAGCGCCGGGGCGAGGTGGCGCTGGTATGCGCGCACGATCCCGTCGCGCCGGAGCGAGCGCGCGCCGACACACCGCTGTGTAGCGTCACCCTTCGCCGTCGAGGATCGCGGCGATGTGGGTGCCCACGGTGTCCATCTCGCCCATGCCGTCGATCCTGGTCACCAGCCCCCGCGCCTCGTAGAGCGGCAGGATCGGCGCGGTCTCGCCGCGATAGATCGTCATTCGGGTCGAGACCGTCTCGGCATTGTCATCGGGGCGGCGCTTGAACTCGGTCGCGCCGCACACGTCGCATACCCCCTCGGTCGCCGGCAGCTTGAAGCGGTCGTGATACCCAGTCCCGCAGTTGCCGCAGGTGTAGCGGCCGACGACCCGCTCGATCAGCGCCGCCTCGTCGACCTCAAGCTCGATGACGTGATCGAGCTTCTGCCCCCGCTCCTCCAACAAGACATCGAGTGCTGCGACCTGCTCGCCGTTGCGCGGGAAGCCGTCGAAGATCGCGCCCGTCGCGCAGCCGGCGTCCAGTCGCTCGCCGATCAGCGCCGAGACGATCGCGTCGGAAACCAGTTCGCCTCGTTCCATGACTGCCTTCGCCTGGAGCCCGGCCGGGGTCCCGGCCTTGACCGCCGCACGCAGCATGTCGCCGGTCGAGAGCTGCACCATGCCGCGCTCCGCCACCAGCCGCGCCGCCTGGGTGCCCTTGCCCGCGCCCGGCGGGCCGAGGAGGATGATGTTCATCGCGTCAATCCCTGAACCGTTCGTGCTGAGCGAAGTCGAAGCATTCTTCTTCTTTCAACCGAGGTCACGATAGCCGTCCTTCGACTTCGCTCAGGACGAACGGAAGTGGGCGTGTCCCGCTCAGCGCAGGCGACCGCCCTTGAGCTTGGCCTTCTTGATGAGGTCGCCATACTGGTGCGCCAGCAGGTGCGACTGGATCTGGGTCACCGTGTCCATGGTCACGTTCACCACGATCAGCAGGCTGGTACCGCCCAGGTAGAAGGGGATCGACAGCGCCGCGACGAGGTATTCCGGCAACAGGCAGATGATCGCCAGATAGCCGGCGCCGATCACCGTGATCCGGGTCAGGACATAATCGAAATACTTCTCGGTGTTCTTGCCCGGTCGGATGCCGGGGATGAAGCCGCCGTGACGCTTCAGATTGTCCGCGGTCTCCTCCGGGTTGAAGACGACCGCGGTGTAGAAGAACGAGAAGAAGACGATGCCGGCCCCGTACAGCAGCATGTACACCGGGCTGCCGTGCTGGAGATACTGGTTGAGGCTGATGATGAAGTCGCCCCACCCGCTTTGCCCGGCGGCATAGTTGCCCGCGAACTGGCTGATCGTCAGCGGCATTAGGAGCAGCGACGAGGCGAAGATCGGCGGGATAACGCCCGCAGTGTTGATCTTGAGCGGCAGGTGGCTGCGCTCGGCCTGCATGCCGCGCTGGGTCTGGCGCTTGGGATATTGGATCAGGATGCGGCGCTGCGCGCGCTCCATGAAGCAGATGAACAGGATCAGCCCGACCACCGCGACGACGATGCCGATGAGACGCACCGGATCGAGCGAGCCCGAACGCCCGCCCTCCAGCAGCTGGAGCAGCGTCGTCGGTAGGTGGGCGACGATACCGGCCATGATGATGAGCGACACGCCGTTCCCGATACCGCGGCTGGTGATCTGCTCACCGAGCCACATCAGGAACATGGTGCCGCCGATGAGGCTGATGACCGCGGCGACGCGGAACAGCATTCCCGGCTCGATCACCGCCTGTACGCCGCTATTGGCGCCGAGCGCCTCCAGCCCGACCGCGATGAAGTATCCCTGGATCGCGGTGAGCAGCACCGTGCCGTAGCGGGTGTATTGATTGAGCCGCTTGCGCCCGCTCTCCCCCTCCTTCTTGATCGCCGCCAGCTGCGGCGACAGCGAGGTCGACAGCTGCACCACGATCGACGCGGTGATGTAGGGCATCACCCCGAGTGCGATCAGCGACATGCGGCTGAGCGACCCGCCCGAAAAGGTGTTGAAGAAGTCGAGCACGCCGCCGCGGGTCTGCGCCTCCAGGATGCCGAGCGCGGTCGGGTCGACGCCCGGCAGCGGCACGTAGGACAGGAGGCGGAAGACGATCAGCGCGCCGATCGTGAACCACAGCCGCTTCTTGAGGTCGGTCGCCTGCGCGAACTTCGCCAGGCTGATGCTTTGCGCCATCTGGTCGGCTGCGGATGCCATGCGGATGTGTGTCCTGGAAACGAAAGCGGCGGAGAGGCGTTGATGCCGCCCTCCGCCGCCATATAGTCGCGCGCCGAGGCTTGTCTAACCCCGTAGCATATTACCACCCCGGCGAAGGCCGGGTCCAGTTACGAGCGGCCCGCCACTGGGCCCCGGCCTTCGCCGGGGCGGCAGCGATGTTACTTCGCCTGCGCGGCCTCGAGCCGCGCCGCGCGGGCCTTGCCCTTCTTGGCCGCTGCCTTCTCGGCGGCAGGAACGATCGTCGGCACCTCAACCGAGCCGCCCGCCGCCTCGACCGCCTCGCGCGCCGACTTCGACACGCCGGCGACGTTGAAGTTGAGCTTGGCCGAGAACGCGCCCTTGGCGAGGAGGCGCACGCCGTCCTTGCCACCGCGCGCCAGGCCGGCTGCCTTGAGCGCCGCGTGGTCGATCGTCGAGCCCGCGTCGAGCTTGCCCGCATCGACCGCCTTCTGGATCGCGCCCAGGTTCACCTCGGCATGGTCCTTGGCGAAAATGTTGTTGAAGCCGCGCTTCGGCAGCCGCATGTGGAGCGGCATCTGGCCGCCCTCGAAGCCGGCGATGGAGACGCCTTCGCGGCTCTTCTGGCCCTTCTGGCCGCGCCCGCCGGTCTTGCCCTTGCCCGAGCCGATGCCGCGGCCGACGCGGATCTTGGACTTGCGGGCACCGGGATTGTCGCGGAGTTCGTTGAGCTTCATGATGTGCACTCGCTTTCGCTGTGGTCGCGCGTTGATGGAAGCAGCGGGCCTTAGCGACGGCAGGGCCGTTTGTCATCCCCGCAAATCGGTGCCGCTAAGCGACGTAGCTAGAGCTAGCGCGCAGCTCGTATCGAAATTGGTTGAAAGTCTGTGGTGCGATCCGTGCAAGCAGGCTTGCCTCGGTACCGGCACATGTTCGTTACGGTGCCAACGATCACGACGTAGCTGCCGGTAAAAGGTGCAGCCTTAGTGTCGAAATCCCGATCAACACCGCTGCCGATTCCGAGAATCGGCAGGTCCAGAGGCTGCTGGTCTCGCATCTCACGTAAGGCAGCCGTGGCAATGGCTGCCTCATCCGCATTGGCCTCGGAACGATACAGGACACAGTCGTACCCCGTACACTGGGCAAGATAGCCTTCAACACTGACCGTCGTTCCATTCAGCCGGTCAATGCGCGGGACCACCTGCTCCACTCTTAAAGGCCGCACAGGCGCGGTTCGGCCGCATGCAGCAGTCATCGCGACCAAGAACAGGATGAGACCTATCGATCGACTCCGCACATTCGTATCGTGGATCAGTTCTGTGACGCGCTCAACGCTTCGTCAAAACGAGAAAGGCGCGCCGTGAAGCGCGCCTTTCTCAGAGTAGCCGATCGCTAAGGCTCAGCCCTCCTGCACCTCGACCATGTGCTGCACCTTGCGGATCATGCCGCGGACCTCGGGGCTGTCCTGCAGCTCCGAGACGCGGTGCATCTTGTTGAGGCCGAGGCCGATCAGCGTCGCGCGCTGATCGGCGGTGCGGCGGATCGGCGAGCCGGTCTGCTTGATCTTGACGGTTGCCATGTGTGCTTACTCCACGACCGCCGCGGCGTCCGCCTCGGCGCTCTGCGCCGAAGCGCCCGCGCCGCGGCCGAGCAGGTCGGCGATCTTCTTGCCCCGGCGCTGCGCGACGGCCTTGGGCGAGGTCTGCTCGCCCAGCGCCTCGAAGGTCGCCCGGATCATGTTGTACGGGTTCGAGGTGCCGACCGACTTGGTCACCACGTCGTGGACGCCGAGCGATTCGAAGATGGCGCGCATCGGGCCACCCGCGATGATCCCGGTGCCCGCGGGCGCCGAGCGCACGGTGACGCGGCCGGCACCGAAGTGACCGTTGACGTCGTGGTGCAGGGTGCGGCCGTCCTTGAGCGGCACGCGGACCATCGCCTTCTTGGCCGCGGCGGTCGCCTTCGAGATCGCCTCCGGCACCTCGCGTGCCTTGCCGTGCCCGAAGCCGACCCGGCCCTTGCCGTCGCCCACGACGACCAGCGCCGCGAACCCGAAGCGCTTGCCGCCCTTCACCGTCTTGGAGACGCGGTTGATGTGGACCAGCTTCTCGATCAGCTCCTCGCCGCCGTCGTCCTGCGGACCGCCGCGACGATCGTCGCGACGCCCGCCGGGACCACCACGACCGCCGCGGTTGCCGCCGGGGCCGCCACGGCCGCCGGGACCCCCGCGACCGCCGCCGGGACCACGGCCACCGCCGCCACCGCCGCGATAACCACCGCCGCCGCCCTGGTAGCCGCCGCCCTGGCCCGAAGCGCCCTGGTTGCCGCCGGCCGCATCCTGCTGCGGCTGGCCGCCGGTCGCGGCATTGGCGACCTGCTCGACGCCTTGGTTGTTGTCGTCAGCCATTATCAGAACTCCAGACCGGCAGCGCGCGCCGCCTCGGCCAGCGCCTTGACGCGGCCGTGGAAAAGGAAGCCGCCACGATCGAACACGACCTTGGTCACGCCCGCGGCGACCGCCGCCTGGGCGACCCGCGTGCCAACCGCGGTCGCGGCCTCGGCATTGGCGGTCTTGCCCTCGTGGTTGGCCAGCGTCGACGCCGAGGCGACCGTGCGGCCCGCGGCGTCGTCGATCACCTGGGCGTAGATGTGCTTGCCGGAACGGTGCACCGAAAGCCGCGGCTTGCCGCCCGAGCGCGCCTTCAGCGCGGTACGGTTGCGGCGGCGGCGCTTCTCGAACAGGGAGAGACCCTTGGTCATTACTTCTTCTTCCCTTCCTTGCGGAAGATGAACTCGCCGTCGTACTTGATGCCCTTGCCCTTGTACGGCTCCGGCTTCCTCCAGCGACGGATTTCCGCCGCCAGCTGACCGACCTTCTGCTTGTCCGCGCCGCTGATCTCGACGGTGGTGGCGTCGGGCGTCTTCACCTCGATGCCCTCGGGCACGTCGATGTTGACGTCGTGGCTGTAGCCGAGCTGCAGCTTCAGGGTCCTGCCCTGCGCCGCGGCACGGTAGCCGACGCCGGTGATGACCAGCTTCTTGGAGAAACCCTCGGTCACGCCGGTGACGAGGTTCTGGACCAGCGTGCGCTGCATGCCCCAGAACGCCTGCGCGCGCTTGGTGTCGTTGGCCGGCGTGACGCCGATCGAGTCACCCTGCACGTCGTAGGCGATCAGGTCGGACAGCGGCATGGTCAGCGAGCCCTTGGGGCCCTTGACCGACAGCTGGTTGCCCTCACGGGTGGCGGTGACGCCGGCCGGGACCGGGACCGCCTTCTTGCCGATGCGGCTCATCAGAACACCTCCGCCAGGACTTCGCCGCCGGCGTTCTGCTCGCGCGCCTCGGCGTCCGACAGCACGCCGCGTGGCGTCGACACGATGGTGATGCCGAGGCCGTTCATCACGCGCGGCAGCGCCTGGCTACCCGAATAGACGCGGCGGCCGGGCTTCGACACGCGCGCGATGTGCTTGATCGCGGGCTGGCCCTCGAAATACTTCAGCTCGATACGGACGCCCTTGGCGGGGCCCATCTCTTCCTCGAAATAGCCGCGAATGTAGCCCTCGCGCTGGAGCACGTCGAGCACGCGGACGCGCAGCTTGGACGCGGGCGAGAGGACCGAGTCCTTCTTCGCGCGCTGGCCGTTGCGGATGCGGGTGAGCAGGTCACCCAGGGGATCGGTCACTGCCATCTGGGTTTCCTTACCAGCTCGACTTGGTCAGCCCGGGGATCAGGCCCTTGTTGGCCAGATCGCGCAGCATGACGCGGGCAAGACGGAACTTGCGATAATAAGCGCGCGGACGTCCGGTCAGCTCGCACCGATTGCGGATGCGGGTCGGGTTCGCGTTGCGCGGCAGCTCGGCCATCTTCAGCCGGGCGATGAGACGCTCGGTCTCGTCGAGCGACTTGTCGTTCGCTGTCGCCTTGAGCTTCGCGAACTTGGGAGCGTACTGCTTCACCAACTTCCTGCGCCGCTCATTCTTGTTGATCGAACTCAGTTTCGCCATGGACTTAAGCTCTTCCTTGTATGCCCGTCGACATCACCGCCGGCGGGGTAGATGTCAGGCGGCCTGCTTCTGCTCGGCCGCCTCTTCCTGCGGGAACGGGAAGCCGAACAGGCGGAGCAGCTCGCGCGCCTCGTCGTCGGTCTTCGCCGTGGTGGTGACGATCACGTCCATGCCGCGCACCTTGTCGATGCGGTCATAGTTGATCTCCGGGAAGATGATCTGCTCCTTGATGCCGCAGGCGTAGTTGCCGCGGCCGTCGAAGCTCTTCGGGTTCAGGCCGCGGAAGTCGCGGACGCGGGGCAACGCGATGGTGATGAAGCGGTCCAGGAACTCGTACATCCGCTCACGACGCAGCGTCACCTTGACGCCGATCGGCATGCCCTCACGCAGCTTGAACTGCGCGATCGACTTCTTGGCCTTGGTGATGACCGGCTTCTGGCCGGCGATCAGCACCATCTCGGACGCGGCCTGATCAACCTTCTTCTTGTCCTGGGTCGCCTCGCCGACGCCCATATTCAGCACGATCTTGTCGAGCCGGGGCACCTCGTTGACGTTCTTGTAGCCGAACTTCTCGACCATCGCCTTGGCGATGCGGTCGTCGTACATCGCCTTCATGCGGGGCTTGTAATCAGCCATCGATCTTGTCCCCCGTCTTCACGGCCACGCGGACCTTCTTGCCGTCCTGGGTCTCGAAACGGACGCGGGTCGGCTTGCCGTCCGCGGTCACGTGCGCGACCTTGGAGATATGCAGGGGCGCCTCGATCTTGACGAGGCCGCCCTGCGGCTCGGCCTGGCTCGGCTTGCGGTGACGGGTCGCGACGTTGATGCCGCCCACGACCACCTTGCCGTCCTTCGGCATCGCCTGCGTCACGGTGCCGGTCTTGCCCTTGTCCTTGCCGGACAGAACGATGACCTGGTCGCCCTTCTTGATCTTCGCGGCGGCCATCACAGCACCTCCGGCGCGAGCGAGATGATCTTCATGTGCTTCTTGCCGCGCAGCTCGCGCACGACCGGCCCGAAGATACGGGTGCCGATCGGCTCCTCGTTCTTGTTGACCAGCACCGCGGCATTGCCGTCGAAGCGGATGGTCGAGCCGTCCGCGCGGTGGATGTCCTTGGCGGTGCGCACGATCACCGCGCGGTGAACGTCGCCCTTCTTCACGCGCCCGCGCGGGGCGGCCTCCTTGATGGAGACGACGATGATGTCGCCGACACCCGCAACGCGGCGCTTGGAACCCCCGAGCACCTTGATGCACTGCACCCGCTTCGCGCCGCTGTTGTCAGCGACGTCGAGATTGGATTGCATCTGGATCATCGATCCTGCTTCCTTCCCGTTTGGGGCCGATTGCTGACCGGCACCCGCCTAAAACAAAACCCCGGCGGCAGGCAAAAGCCCGCGCCAGGGGGAGCGGCTCCCTAGCCGCTCCGGGGATGGAAGGCAATGCCTCCCTGCCCCGCTACTCGCGACCTACCCACACCGTTCGTGCTGAGCGAAGTCGAAGCACTTTGCCCTGCCATCACCGCTCGCCCTTCGATTTTGCTCCGGGCGAACGGCGGTGGATGGCAAGTCAGACCCGCCGACACTTACGCGTCGACGTCGACCCGCTCGGGCGTCGCGTGGGTGTTGACCCGGTCGATCACCTGCCAGTTCTTGAGCTTGCTCATCGGCGCGATCTCCTCGATCCGCACCGTCTCGCCCTGCCTGTACTCGTTGCCCTCGTCATGGGCGTGATACTTCTTGGACCGGCGGATGATCTTGCCGTAGAGCGGGTGCTTGACCTTGCGCTCCACGTTGACGACCACCGTCTTCTCGCCCTTGTCGGAGACGATCACTCCGGTCAGCACGCGCTTCGGCATGTGACTTATCCTTACTTGGCGGCGGCAGCGGAACGCTGCGCCTGCTGGGTCTTGATCCGCGCGATGTCCCGGCGAACCTCACGCACGCGGCTAGGCTTCTCCAGCTGGCTGGTCGCCGCCTGGAAGCGCAGGTTGAACTGCTCTCGCTTCAGCTGGCCGAGCGCCTCGCTCAGCTGGTCGTCGCTCTGGGCGTTGTAGTCGGTCTTGGCCATGTCACTCGCCCCCGAGGTGGCTGGTGTCGCCCAGGCGAGCGACGATCTTGGTCTTGATCGGCAGCTTCATCGCCGCGCGCTCGAACGCCTCGCGGGCGATCGTGCCGTCGACACCGTCCAGCTCGAACATGATGCGACCGGGCTTGACGCGGGCCGCCCAGAACTCCGGGCTACCCTTGCCCGAGCCCATGCGGACCTCGGCAGGCTTGGACGAGACCGGCACGTCCGGGAAGATGCGGATCCAAAGGCGCCCCTGGCGCTTCATGTGACGCGTGATCGCGCGGCGTGCCGCCTCGATCTGGCGCGCGGTGATCCGCTCCGGCTCCATGGCCTTGAGGCCATAGGCGCCGAAGTTGAGGTCGGTGCCACCCTTGGCGTCGCCGTGGATGCGGCCCTTGAACGCCTTGCGGAACTTGGTGCGCTTCGGTTGCAGCATGTCTCTCTACTCCCTCAGCGACGGTCGTCGCGCGCGGGGCGCACGCCGGAGGTTTGGGCCTCCATCATCAGCCGGTCGGTCGCCATCGGATCGTGGCCCAGGATCTCGCCCTTGAACACCCACACCTTGACGCCGCAGACGCCGTAGGACGTGTGTGCCTCGGCCTCGGCATAGTCGATGTTGGCGCGCAGTGTGTGCAGCGGCACGCGACCTTCGCGGTAGCTCTCGCTGCGCGCGATCTCGGCACCGCCCAGGCGGCCGCCGCAGGCGACGCGGATGCCGTCGGCGCCGAGGCGCATTGCCGACTGCACGGCGCGCTTCATGGCGCGGCGGAACGCTATGCGACGCTCCAGCTGGTCGGCGATGCCCTGCGCGACCAGACGCGCGTCCACCTCGGGCTTGCGGATCTCGACGATGTTCAGCGACACGTCGGACGAGGTCATCGCACCCAGCACCTTGCGGAGCTTGTCGATGTCGCCGCCCTTCTTGCCGATGATCACGCCGGGGCGCGCCGCGAAGATCGAGATGCGGCACAACTTGGCCGGACGCTCGATCACCACCTTGGAGATCGCCGCCTGGGGCAGCGTCTTCATGATGTACTTGCGGATTTTCAGGTCCTCGAGGAGGAGTCGACCATAGTCGGAGCCCTCGGCGAACCAGCGGCTGTCCCAGGTGCGGTTGATCTGCAACCGCATCCCGATCGGATTGCTCTTGTGACCCATTACGCTTCTTCCTGCTCGCGCACGACGATGCGCAGACGGCTGAACGGCTTCAGGATGCGGGTGGACTTGCCACGGCCGCGGGTCGCGAAGCGCTTCATGGTGATCGACTTCCCGACACTCGCCTCCGACACGACCAGTGCGTCGACGTCGAGGTTGTGGTTGTTCTCGGCATTGGCGATCGCCGAGGCGAGCACCTTGCGCGCGTCGACCGCCATCGCCTTTGTGGAGAACTGGAGGATGTTGAGCGCGTCGCCGGCCTTGCGGCCGCGGATCAGCCCCGCCACCAGGTTCAGCTTCTGCGCCGAGCCCCGGATCTGCGCGCCGACCGACAGCGCCTCCTTCTCACCGACCTTGCGGCCTGCTGCTGGCTTGCTCATCAGCGCTTGCCCTTCTTGTCCGCGGCGTGGCCGGGGAAGTAGCGCGTCGGCGCGAACTCACCCAGCTTCATGCCGACCATGTCC